>ERZ1090865.445-NODE-445-length-24272-cov-17.839493_pt1 | contig 24272 bp, 23 predicted proteins | sample MGYA00478478_ERZ1090865 | MGnify/ENA primary metagenome ERZ1090865 (study PRJEB33644, sample SAMEA5815715) | chicken gut metagenome | biome: Chicken; feature: Gastrointestinal Tract; material: Caecum | place: Ireland | collected 2019-01-01 | study: A study of the... | reverse complement strand
CTAAAGCCCCACCTGCGTTGCCGAAGTTATTGAGCTGCCTCGCCGGTCAGATAGGCCACACATGCTCCAAATCATACATCGGGCAACATCCTGCGATAAGGTGTAAACGCCTCGCGAAATAGCGTATTTGTCAAGTAAGGCCTCCAAGTAAGAAAATAGTCTATGTAGTGGATGTGTATTTTTGAGATCAGTCTCAAAAACACACGCCCTCAAAGAGAGATTCCACAGAGGAGGCAAACATGGAAAAGAGAGCAATAGCATTCCGGAAAGAACAACGGCTTCAAACCATTGCGCTTGAGATAGCTCTCATCAATATTCTTGACATCGTCGGATAGGGCGGATATGCCATGCTCCTTTGCTGCCTGCCATACATCTCGGAAGCAATATAATATCCCTGTCAAGTCATCCAGGAAGTGGTATGCTTTACTCCACCGTCACGCTCTTGGCCAGGTTCCGCGGCTTATCTACGTCCAGGCCTCTGGCCACGCTCAGGTAGTAGCCCAGCAGCTGCAGCGGGATCACCGCCAGGCTGGCGGCAAAGTGCTCGTCGGTCTTGGGGATGTAGACGGTGAAATTGGCGGTATCTTCCAGCGAGTAGTTGCCGTAGCTGGTCAGGCCCATCAGGTAGGCCCCGCGGGACTTGCACTCCACCATATTGGAGACGGTCTTTTCAAACAGCTCGCTCTGGGTCAGCACCCCAATCACCAGGGTGCCGTCCTCGATCAGGCTGATGGTGCCGTGTTTCAGCTCGCCGGCGGCGTAGGCCTCCGAATGGATGTAGCTGATCTCTTTCATCTTGAGGCTGCCTTCCAGGCTGACAGCATAGTCGATGCCGCGGCCCACAAAGAACACATCGTGAGCGTTGGCAAACTTGGCGGCAAACCACTGGATGCGCTCTTTGTCCTCCAGTACCCGCTCCACTTTGCCGGGCAGGGCTGCAAGCTCGGCGATCATTTCCTGATACGCCGTTTCTTCCAGCTGGCCGCGGACTCTGGCAAACTGCATAGCCAAGGCATAGCAGGCCGCCAGTTGGGCCGAGTAGGCTTTGGTGGTGGCTACAGCTATCTCGGGGCCAGCCAGAGTGTAAAAGACATGATCGGCCTCCCGGGCGATGCTGCTGCCCACCACATTGACGATAGCCAGGGTCTTGACTCCCCGGGCTTTCGCCTCCCGCAGGGCGGCCAGGCTGTCTGCCGTCTCACCGCTCTGGCTGATGACGACCACCAGTCCTCTGGGGTCCAGCGGCAGATTACGGTAGCGGAATTCGGAGGCCAGTTCCACCCGCACCGGGAGCCTGGCCAGGTCCTCAAAAACGTACTGGGCCGCCATTCCCACATGCCAGGCCGAGCCGCAGGCTACCATGTACAGCTGGGACACATCCCGGATCTCCTCATCTGCCAGACCCACCGGGCTCAGGTCGATCTGGCCGTCGTGGATGACAGAATTCAGTGTGTCCTGAATGGCTTTGGGCTGCTCATGGATCTCCTTCATCATAAAGTGCTCAAAACCGCCCTTTTCAGCGGCCTCTGCCGAGAAGGTGATCTCGGTGGGCTCTTTCTCCACCTCGTCGCCGTTCAAGTCGTAAAAGACGGCTTTGCCCGGAGTCAGCCGGGCCAGCTCCCGGTTGCCGATGTAGTAGACACTGCGGGTGTATTTCAGGATCGCTGGCACGTCCGAAGCCACATAGGTCTCACCGCCGGCAATGCCGATGATCATGGGGGAATCTTTCCGGGCCGCATAGATCTCCCCCGGATAATCCTTGAACATCACTTCCAAGGCATAGCTGCCCCGGACCCGCACCATGGTCTTGGTGATGGCGTCGATGGGGCCCATCCTGTACTTTTTGTAGTAATAGTCTACCAGCTTGACAAGGACTTCTGTGTCGGTCTGGCTGTAAAAGGTATAGCCGTGTCGCAGCAGCTTGTCCTTCAGCTCCTGGTAGTTCTCAATGATGCCGTTGTGGACACCCACTACCTCAGACTCCACCGGCCCCGAACCGGAGTGGATACAGTTGCCGCTGACGTGGGGATGAGCATTGGTGACGCTGGGCGCGCCATGGGTGGCCCAGCGGGTGTGCCCGATGCCGCAAGTGCCTGCAAGTGCATTGCCGTTGTCGGTCTTTTCCGCCAGGTTCCGCAGTTTGCCGGTGGCTTTTACCACTTCGGCCAGGTTGTCCCCTTCCCGGACTGCCAAACCCGCCGAATCATAGCCCCGGTATTCCAGCCGGGACAGCCCTTCCAGCAAAACAGGCGCCGCCTGCTGGCGGCCGGTAAATCCTACGATTCCACACATACTATTCCCTCCTCCATTTTTCAGGGCCAGGCGGCCCGCAGGGCAGCTCCCACCGCTGCCCCAAGAGTGTTAAAGAAAATGTCGTTGCTATCCGCCTGGCCGCGTCCCAACAGGTACTGCGCCGTTTCGCAGCAGAGTGATAAAGCGAAAGCGAATAGTACAACAAACAGAATTCCTTTGATCCTGCACTTTGCCAGTCCTGCCGCCGTCCAGCCCAAGGGAAGGAACAGTGCCAGATTCAGCAGATTTCCTGCCCAAAGCCCGGCACCTGACCAAAGGGCCAGATGCCAGCGGATCTCCTCATCGTAGCCGGGGGCACGGCGCAGCAGGGTGATATAAAGCGCCAGAAACACGCTGTAAACCACTGGAAGCACCGGGAGCCGCTTGCGCGCCAGCCATACCAGCGCAGCCAACACCAGCAGGGCGGCAGCTTCCAGCGCCGAGAGGTTGCCGTCGATCCCTTCCCTGAGCCCTTGCAGGAGCCCAATCATGCGATGCCGTAGCCCTTCGAGTGGATCACACTTACCACCGCATTTACATACTGCTGGCAGGTCTCTTTCTCCGGCGCTTCCACCATGACCCGGACCACCGGTTCGGTGCCGGAGGGACGGACCAGAATGCGGCCGGTGTCCCCCAGCGCCTCGGCCACTTTGGCCACCGCGGCCTGCACATCCGGGTCGGACTGGGCTGCTTCCTTGTCGCTCACACGGACGTTTTCCAGCACCTGCGGATAGACTTTGAAGGGTGCGGCCAGCTCGCTCAGCTTCTTTTTGCGGGCCAGCATCACCTCCATCATCTTGAGGCTGGTCAGGATGCCGTCGCCGGTGGTGGCGTACTTGGAAAAGATGATGTGCCCCGACTGCTCCCCGCCGATGCGGCAGCTGTTTTTGGCCATGTACTCGTAGACGTACTTGTCCCCCACCGGGGTCTTGGCATACTCGATGCCCAGCTCATCCAATGCCTTGTACAGGCCGAAATTGGACATAATGGTTGTGACAATGGTATTGTTGGTCAGCTTGCCCCGCTCCTTCATGTAGCGGCCGTAGATGTAGAGGATGGCGTCACCGTCCACTACATTGCCCTTCTCGTCCACGCAGAGGCAGCGGTCGGCGTCGCCATCGTAGGCAAAGCCCACGTCCAGGCCCTTCTCCACCACCAGCTTCTGCAGCCCTTCGATGTGGGTGGACCCGGCGTCCAGGTTGATGTTCAGGCCGTTGGGGCGGTTGTTGATGACGTAGGTGTCTGCCCCCAGAGCGTCAAACACCGATTTGGCGATGTTCCAGCTCGAGCCGTTGGCGCAATCAAGTCCAACTTTGACTCCCTTGAAAGAGTAGATGCCCAGGGAGATCAGGTAGCCCATGTAGCGGTTCCGGCCTGCCACATAGTCCACCGTGCAGCCGATGCGGTCCCGGTGTGCAAAGGGCAGCTCCGGCCAGTCCTGGTCAAAGACATGGAGTTTGCCGTCCAGGTAATCCTCCACCAGCTGCAGGGTCTCCTCGTCCATCTTTTCACCGCAGTAGTTGATGAGCTTGATGCCGTTGTCATAGTAGGGGTTGTGGCTGGCCGAGATCATGATGCCGCAATCAAAGTCATCCACCCGGGCGATGTAAGCTACAGAAGGCGTGGTGGTGACGTGCAGCAGATAGGCATCTGCGCCGGAGGCGGTCAGGCCTGCGACCAGACTGTATTCGAACATATAAGAGCTACGGCGAGTGTCCTTGCCGATTACAATGCGTGCAGGCTCGTTGTTGCCGTTGCGCTCGCGAAGTGCGTTATAATACCAGCCCAGAAAACGACCAACCTTATAGGCATGGTCAGCAGTCAAAGTAACTCCAGCCTCCCCACGGAAGCCATCAGTTCCAAAATACTTTCCCATTATAGTTTTTTCCTCATCCAAAGAGTGAATTAACGAATATATGCTTTAGCCGGGAGAGAATCCCGTTGCCTGCTGCTCACCACGGAGAGGTAGCACACTTGAGCAACACAGCCATGTGGCTGAACACATGGCTGCTGTAGAGAATCAGTATTTTCTCCACACCATTTTATTAACTACGTTTACATAACCCTGAATGATACGGACCACCTTCATGGACACGGTCTCGTCCACATAGTCGGGGCAGGGTTTGCCCAGGACCCCCTTCTGCTTCATCTCAATCGCCATATCGGTAGCGTTGAGCAGTTCCCGGATGGTAATGCCAGCCAGAATGAAGTCGCCGGCTTCCAGTGCCTCGGGACGTTCTGTACTGGTACGGATGCACACGGCGGCGATGGGATGACCGATGGACAGATAGAAGCTGCTCTCCTCAGGCAGAGTACCGGAGTCGGAGACGATTGCCAGAGCGTTCATTTGCAGCTTGTTGTAGTCGTTGAAGCCCAGCGGCTCATTGACCCGGACACGAGGGTCCAGCTGGAAGCCGCTCTTTTCGAGACGATGCTTGCTGCGGGGATGGCAGGAGTACAGAATGGGCATATCGTACTTCTCTGCCAGAGCGTTGATGGCGGTAAACAGGCTCAGGAAATTCTTTTCCGAGTCGATGTTCTCCTCCCGGTGGGCGGACAGCAGGATATACTTGTCCTTTTTCAGTCCCAGGCGCTCCAACACATCACTTTTCTGAATTTTCTCCAGATTCATGTGCAGCACCTCTGCCATAGGAGAACCTGTCAGGTAGGTACGCTCCTTGGGCAGACCCGTATCCGCCAGGTACTTCCGGGCGAATTCGGAATAGCACATATTCACGTCGGAGATCACATCCACGATACGGCGATTGGTCTCCTCGGGCAGGCACTCGTCCTTGCAGCGGTTGCCAGCCTCCATATGAAACAGAGGAATGTGTAGCCGCTTCGCAGAGATGGCAGACAGGCAGGAGTTGGTATCGCCCAGCACCAGATAGCCCTCCGGCTGCAATTCGGACAGAAGCTCATAGCTCCGTCCCAGAATGTTACCGCAGGTCACGCCCAGATTCTCGCCCACCACGGGGACAAGAATATCCGGGCCATACTCCCCGAAGGTGTTCTTCAGTTCGAAATCCTCCCAGAAAACGGTGGAGAGGTTTCTGTCCCAGTTCTGGTTGTAGTAGACCACGCAGCAGTCAAAATATTCCCGGCAGCGCTTGATAACGGCAGCCAGTCGAATGATTTCCGGACGGGTGCCGCAGCCAATCATGACCCTGGTGCGCCCGTCGTTCTTCCATGTAAAATTGTGTTCCATAAAATTCTCCTAACGTCAACCAGTATCTTTTCTTACACCGGCTCGAAGAAGGTATCTGGATGATTCGGGTTGAAAATTTCGTTGCAGGTCATCACCGTCACCAGATTCTCTGTCTCCGACAGGTTGATGATGTTGTGGGTCCAGCCGGGAACCATGTGGACAGCCTCAATCTTATCCCCGGAAACTTCGAACTCCACCGTTTCCCCGGTGTTGATGTTCCGCTCTTGGATCAGGCCGTGACCAGCGACCACAATGAACAGCTCCCACTTGGAGTTGTGCCAGTGCTGCCCCTTGGTGATGCCCGGGCGGCTGATATTGATGGACACCTGACCGCAATCGGCGGTATGCACCAGTTCCGTGAAAGAGCCACGGTTATCCACATTCATCTTGAGGGCGTACTTAAACTTGTCGGTGGGCAGATAGGTCAAATACAAGGAGTACAGCTTCTTGGCAAAAGAGCCGTCCGGCATTTTCGGCATCATGAGCGTACTCGGCTGTGCTTTGAACTCCTGCAGCAGATCTACGATCTCGCCCAGTGTTACCTTGTGTGTCACAGGGACGCAGCAGTAACGGCCATCTTCTTTCAGAATAGTCTCTACACCGTCAAATTCACAGTGCTGCTCCTTGCCTTCCAGCAGGTCAAACATCCCTTCTACTAGGTCGTCAATGTATAGCAGTTCCAACTCGGTGCTGCGGTCGTTGACGGTAAAGGGCTCGTCATTGGCAACCGCCCAGCAGAAGGTGCTGACGGCACTGTTGTACTTGGGGCGGCTGTGGCCCATCAGGTTCACGAAACGGTAGACCGCGACTTTAGCCCCGGTCTCCTGAGCATACTGGAAGAACAGCTCCTCGCCAGCCTTCTTGCTGCGGCCATACTCGCTGTTGCTGAAGCGCCCAGCCAGGGTGGCCTGGATAGAGGAGGACAGCATGATGGTCGCCTCGTTGTTGTGCTTTTTCAGGCAGTTCAGCAGGTCGGATGCAAAGCCGAAGTTGCCCTTCATGAAATCTTCTGGGTTTTCCGGACGATTCACGCCTGCCAGATTGAACACAAAGTCTGCCTTCCTGCAGTACTCGTCCAGCTCCTCCGGGGTAGAATCTAGATCATACTCGTAGATTTCTTCAATATTCAGCGCCGGTCGGGTCTTGTTCTTGCCATCCCGGATGTTTTTCAGGTTGTTGCACAGGGCGGTTCCCACCATGCCCTTAGCACCTGTGACTAGAATGTTCATCCTTTCACCTCTTTAATGTACTGCGGTGCAGTCCGGAATGTCTGTGCCATCCGGCACGGTTGCATTATTGCAGATGGTGCAGTTGCTGCCGATGCGGGCAAAGTTCCCCACCGTTGCGCCGGTGCGAACAACACTGTTGGTGTAAATCAAAGCGTAGTCCCCTACCGTTGCATCACAGTGGACTTCTGTTCCTACATTCAATAGAACGCCGTCACCCACAGATGCACCATTCTGGACACAAGCGTTTTGTAACACAACACAACCGCATCCCAACTTGGCGTATGGACTGATGTAGGCACTGGGGAAAACGATGTTGGGAAACGTATAGCCAAAGGCTTTCGCCTTCTCATACACTTGCGCCCGGAACTGGTTATTGCCGATGCCCACCACCAGTAAGCTATATTCTTTCCACAGCTCCCGCAAATCAGCAAGGCCGCCAACCACCGGAATGCCACAGATCTCAGTGCCTACAGGTTGTCCATCATCCACAAAAGCACAGTCGTATTGGAGCATCGCCTGTTCCGCTACCATGCGCCCAAAGCCACCAGCGCCCACCAGCAGCAACTTTTCTTTAGACATTCGGGATGCCCTTCAGTGCGTTCTGGACATACTCGGTGGTCATGATCTTCTTGACGGTGCCTTCCACATCCAGCCGATTGGTGTTGTGGCTGGTGTAGGACTCGTCAGCCATAGTATGTACCTCGCCCTTGACCACGAACTTGTCGTAGTTCAGGTCACGGTTGTCAGCGGCAACACGGAAGTAGTGACCCATATCCTGGCTGCGCAGACGCTCCTCACGGGTCATCAGGGTCTCGAACAGCTTCTCGCCGTGACGAGTGCCGATGATGTTCGTACCGGTATCACCAAACAACTGCTGGACTGCCTTTGCCAAATCGCCGATGGTGGAAGCATCAGACTTCTGGATGAACAAATCACCGGGATTTGCATGTTGGAAAGCGAACAAGACCAGATCCACGGCCTCGTCCAGATTCATCAGGAAGCGGGTCATGTTGGGGTCTGTGATGGTGATGGGGTTGCCTGCCTTGATCTGGTCGATGAACAGCGGGATGACAGAACCACGGCTGCACATGACGTTGCCATAACGGGTGCAGCAGATGGTGGTGCCGCCACGCTCCGCAGCCACACGGGCGTTGGCGTAGATGACGTGCTCCATCATGGCCTTGGAAATGCCCATGGCGTTGATGGGGTAAGCTGCCTTGTCAGTGGACAGGCAGACAACACGCTTGACACCGGCATCAATGGCGGCGTGCAGCACGTTGTCAGTACCAATGATGTTGGTCTGAACAGCCTGCATGGGGAAGAACTCGCAGGAAGGAACCTGCTTCAGTGCGGCAGCATGGAAGATGTAGTCAACACCGGGCATAGCGTCACGGATGGACTGCGGGTTGCGGACATCGCCGATGTAGAACTTCACCTTCTTTGCAGTGTCAGGGTGCTTGGCCTGAAGCTCATGACGCATATCGTCCTGCTTCTTTTCGTCACGGGAGAAGATGCGAATCTCCTTCAGGTCAGAATCCAAGAAGTGCTTCAGAACGGTAGAACCAAAAGAACCAGTACCACCAGTGATCATAAGGGTTGCGTTATCAAATGCAGACATTTTTATTTCCTCCTTAAATTATGTTCTACTAAAATACTCACAATATTTAGAATAGCTGACATTCGCAATTAAACCTTGCATATTTGCAAAATCCAAATCTCTCAATCCAAATTTTCGTGTTTCAAAATTACTATTTAGAAAAGCTGCATATTCATAATAGAAATCTCTCCTGATTTTTTCTGGTAGCAGCTCTGTTCTATGAAATCCTAAACGTAACATGTTAAGCATGTACAGGTAATAATCCACCGTATCATTAAGACCAAGTTTTCTTCTGTCTTCAAGTAAAGAAATCGAAATCCATAACGAATCGATGCTCTTGGGATTTCCGGCAGAACTCGATGTCGCACCATTGCTGTTTGTCCTATAATAATAAACAACATCTTCAATCCACTCTATTTTGTTTGCCCTAGGTAAAATAATTTGATGAATTATTGAGTCTTCAAACCAATAACCCTCTGGAAAACATATTCCTTGAAACAGGGATTTTCTTATACATTTTCCCCACGGGACACCAAATGTATTCACAATTTTTCTCTTTATACCTTTATGCTTCACAACCCGGCCAATTCGACCGTTTTCAGATATGTAGCGAAATGATCCTTCGACAATATCAGCATCCGTTTGCTCTACTTTTTCAATCAAATTTTGCCTTATTCAAAGTTCTTTCCTCTCATTCGTTCTAACGACTTCATTAGAATATTAAGTCCTTCTGTATAATATTTCGAGTGTGTTAGGATCGATAATGCTACATATACAGCAACACCAGTTATAATTTCAGTAACAATTTTGAAAACCAATGATGCTATGAGGTCATCAACAATCAATATGGCGATTATCATCATTACGCAAAATATAACAATTTGTAAGAAGTCGATCAATAATTCTTTTAAGTCGAAGTGTAAAAGCTTATGAATTGTCACACCATATGCAACGGTAGCAAGCCAAACAGCCAGTGTGGAAAAAATGGCAATTGCAAGCGGATTAATTAACATTCCTATTACAACAGCTCCCAAAGAAAGGACAGACTTAAAGAGTTCAAGGAATAAACTGTTTTTACTTCTTCCCGTCGCATAAAGAATATTTCTTAAAATACAATATGGAAGAATACCAAGTTGATATACACAAAACAATCTCATATACGGAACACAGGGAAGCCACTTATCGGTCAACAACAGCTTTGTAAATGGTTCAGCTATCGCAGCAAATCCAATAAAACATGGCGCAATTAAAAAGAAAGAAAACCCTATCGCTTTTTGGGCAGACTGTCTAAGTTCAATTGTATTATGCTGTTCTCTCGAAAAAACAGGTAACAACACGCTCCCTATCGTGTCATATATACTACGCATTGCAACGGAAGGATATGTTTGTCCTCTATCATAATAAGCCAAATCCATGGAAGAATACCTTGCACCAATAATCAGCGTCCGAAGATTTTCCACACCGGTATATAGTAATTCTGCGAGCAAAACACTTGAACCAAAACGAAAAACCTCAAGAAATGATTTTTTTGAGCATTGTATTCTAATTTTCCACCTACAAAAAGGAAAGGAAAAAGCTGATAAAAGTATCTGTTGAACAAGATTTTGCCATATAAGCGCCCAACAACCCATTCCTTTATATGCAAGAACCATTGCAAGTGTTCCTGCAATAAGCGTCGCTGCAAAACTTGAGAAAAACATCTTTTTGAATTGCATGCTTCTTATAAGTAGAGAATTCTCTATGCTATAGAAGGCTCCTGCAAAAAGGGAAATTGAAATAATGCGCAAATAACTTGCTAAGTGCAAGGTTCCATACACATTTTCTAATAGTGGTGCAAAACACCAAAGAAGAATATACAGGAAAGACGCAATCAATTCACTAATCCAAAACACAGTATTAATGTCGATGTCTTCAATATGTTCTTTCTGAACCAGTGCGGTCGCAAATCCCTTTTGAATAAGTACATTAGATAGATTAATGAATACCAACAAGACCGCAAGTACGCCAAAATCCTCTGGTGCAAGCAGTCTTGCAAGGACAATTTGGACAATCAGAGCAAAAACTTGTGCCGCTCCTCTCTCCAAAAATTTCCATATAAATGATGACACAATCGGTTTACTTTCCATCACCAAATCTTATCTCCTTGCTTTTGTTTGACATCACTGCTGGCATCAACAATAGAATCCATATCAATTTGTATGCTACACTCATTGTTATTGTAAGGCTCATAACCATCATACCAATAAAAGCACCCATATATCTTGGACAGTTTAGTTTGATTGACTTATATGACTTATATATTAAAATCAAATACAACACCAACCCAACGATACCATAATTTGATAGTTGTTGAATCAATTGGTTGTGCATCGTCTGGGACACGCCCTTTGTTCCAACAGTAAGTCCATATTGGCCATATCCGAAAATCATTCTCAAAACGGATCCATTCCAGATTTTCCTTACAGCATCTGTCCAAAGATCCCCACGACCACTTCCACCATCTTTCAAAAGAGCCTTTAATGACATTCTTGTTAAAACATCATCTGGAATTAATGGAATAATGTATCGAGTTAATAGAAGTAAAACTATAATTGCAAACGCGATAATAATCAACACAGATTTTACGTCAACCTTACCACTTTGAAGTAAAGTAATAATCATCGCAACTGCAACTGCAATAAGTGCTCCTCGAGACCCTGACATCAGGACGCAGTAGAGTGATAACAACATGATTATTATCTGTAAAATGCGTGGGCCTTTTTTATTTAACAAATTAAACGTCATAAGCGATAACGGAACAATAAAAACGCTTGCAAATTCATTTGGATCAGTTGCCGTACCCATTATAATCATTGATGTTCTTGATCCATATTCTCCTACCGCTGTCTTATCTCCAAAAGTATACAGAAGAATACATATTATCCCTGCGACAATCCAGCAAAGATCAGTTTTATAGCTTTCTTCCTCCTGCAAATCTGTGGAAAAGAATATTATAACAATGAATCCTAATAAGACAAGGCTCAAACTATTCGTAATAGCCGCATCTTGATTTACTGCCCAAAGCATTGTTATTACCGCATACCCCAAATAGAGAAGCCAGCCAAATAACAGAAACCTTTTTTTACTTGAATAATTTATAATAAGTCTCGATTCAAAAAGAAATAGAATAAACAGCAACAGGGTTACAGCCCTATAAATTGAGCCAATGGCAAATGACGCCCACGAAAAAGGTAGCGCAATAACAAATGCATATATCAGAAATGCCTTATTTAGCCTTATAATTAATCTTGAATCCCTGTTCATGGCTCCTCCAAAGATTTATTTTTTCAAATTATTCTTCCAAATAAAGATTTTGATATCTTTGAGCGCACTTATCAATATCAAACATTTCAACGATTTCTCTAGACTTTTTTCCCATTTTCTTGCAAATTTCTTTATTTCGAGCTAAAAAAAGCATCTTTTCTGCAAGTTCATCTACGTTTCCGATATCTACCAAAAAGCCATTCTCATCGTTTTTTACGATATCTACCGTGCCACCTGCTTTTGTTGAAATAATCGGCAATCCACACGCCATTGCCTCAAGCCCAGAAATCGGTAATCCCTCATAATCAGAGGATTGAACAAATATATCTGCAGCATTCAGCCTTCTCTGAACATCACCACACTGCCCTGGCATACTAACGTATTGTTCTATTCCATATTCTTGAATCAATTTTTCAATCTCGGTTCTTAGTTCACCTTCACCAACTATGGTTAATCTTACGGTTGGATCTTTTCCCAGTACCTTTGCAAACGCATTAATTAATAATATGTGATTTTTTTGTGACTGTAGCCTTCCAACATTGATAAATACAGTTCCTTCGTGTTGAATAGGAGAGACCACATATTTACTTGTGTCAACTCCATTCATTATGCATGGAATATTTTTTAATGGAATTCCATATACATCTTCTATAGTTTTAGCGCAATATGGGCTGATTGCCACTGGAATAAAGTTTCCAAATTTAAACGCTATTTTATTGATAATCCTCCGAAATCCAAATGCTTCTTTTTCTGCCACATTATGTACTGTGTGGTATTTTTTTATCTTTAATGGCGCAGCTAAAAGAACGTATGCCACAACATACAAATGCGTTTGTATCACATCTGGCATAAAAGTATCAATCTCTTTTTTTAATTTTCCAACAATCGAAAAATCCACACCACGGTGTTTGTTCAAGTACACTGTGTCGATTGCATTTTTCTTTGCAAATAATGCGTTATCAGTATCTTCATAGGGATATAAAACAACCAGTTTTGTTTTGATGATTTGAGGATCCATTTTCGCAATCAACGACACTGCGAGTCTCTCTCCACCGCCGCTTCCTAAAGCGGGTATAACTACCATTACTTTTTTCATTTTTCTTGTCCAGCAATATCGACGGGTTTACTAGATAAATCTTGGAATCTATCCCGCAATTTTCTTGCTGGAATCCCCCCCAGATAGAATATTTATCTATACTTCTTGTAACTACCGCACCAGCCGCAACAACAGCACCTTCACCAATCGTTACTCCCTTTAAGAGGGTAACATTGGCTCCTATCCAGTTATCGCCCTCAAATACAACATCCTGATCATTTTCGGGCAATTTTTCGGTCACTGCAATCATCGGTTTTCCGGGCACATCAATTCTGTGATCGCCTGTTATAACTGTAACGCGCGGTCCAAACATAACATTGTCGCCAATATGTACTTTAGCATTTGAACTCAGAAAAAGATTTTCTCCTCCCAGCGATACGTTGTCACCACAATAGATATTTTCCAAGTTTCCGGTTACGTTATGACCGATATGTACGTTCCTTCCGTGCTTTCCCAACATGCACTTTTTGATGGGTTCCTCTATCAGCTTATGTACGCCCTTGGATACCACATGGGAAACTGTCCACACAAATTTATTCATATAGCTTCCTCATAGACATGAAATAATTTTTCTATCACTTGGTTATACTCATAGCACTGCTTTACTTTATTGATGTTCCATTCAGACATAGCCTTTCTCGTCTCTGGCTTGTTCATATTATTTAGCGCACTCTGCATTGCACTAACATCATGAATCGAAACAACCGTCCCTCCGCAGTTTTCTATCATATCTGTTGCTGCACCAACATCTGTTGCAATAATCGGCAATCCGTGTGCCATTGCCTCAAGCATTGCATTTGAAAAGCCTTCTGTAAGGGATGGAAAAACAAACACATCTGCTTCATTTAGCTGCTTTTCGACATCAGATGCTTCAAGTCTTCCAAGAGTCTCTACATTTTTTGGTTTATCTAGCTGTGCTATTTCTTCTGTTACAGAGCCAACAACAATAAATTTCACCTCTGGATTTTGCTTTGCCAGCAGATAAAAATCATCCGATCCTTTGGATAGACGTACATCTCCAACATAAATAACTTTTTCGATTCGATCTCTAATCTTATGATAATCAGAAATTTGATTAGTCAAAACAAAATTTGGACACAAATCAGCCTTTCCTGAATTTATCTTTTCAACATAATTCTTGGAACTGCTATTCAAGACCAAAACTTTTTCTGATTTATTTACCATGTCTGAAAACAGCTTTGTAGCCATTTTCCCTGTACCAAGCTGATCTTCGATATTACAATGACAATGCACAATTACGGGCACCTTTTTCTTGTGAGCCAATTCCAAGCATATCCAATCGCGCAAGATACCAAATCTGGAACAGCTTGTATTGATATGAACTATATCTGTTTTCCTCTTTAATCCTTTATTTGTCTCACGAATAACATATAGTGCCCTTTTTATTTCATCTGTGAGTTTCCTCTGTTTTCCCGCTTCTCCTGCACGCTCTCCCTGTAATGCCGTATTTACAACCGCTACATCATGTTTTCCGTTGCACCATTCTAGATACCGTTCTGTCCACCGAGCAATTCCACCTGAAGGCGGCGGCAAAGGCGATAACAAAAGAACCCTCATGATCATTTCTCCTTGTCAACTAATCTTTCAATTGACTTAATATATTTTTCAACTGCTTCTGCCTTGGAGACATTTTTCTCTGCATAACGTCTTGCATTTTGTCCAAGACATTTTTTCAAACGACTATCTCCGAAAACTCGAATTATCTTTTCAGTAAGTTCATTCTCATCACCGGCTCTTGTGCAGAATCCGCATTCAGCCTCTTCAATTGTTCGCTCCATTTCGCTTGGCATATCAAAAGAAGCAATGATTGGAACACCTGCAGCCATAATTGTCCATGTTTTGCTCGGCATACCGCTTCCACCAGTTCCAGGTGTACAAGATATAATGCTGACATCAGCCATACTGTAAACCTCTGATGCTCGCTCAATTGGCTGTAACGGAAGCATTAAAACATTATCAAGATGCTTATCGTTAACTATTTTTTTAAGATTCTCTTCTTCGCTTCCATTGCCAAAGATAACAAACTTGATATCCCTATTATTCTTCATTAGAGAAGCTGTTTTTAGAATTACGTCCACGCCTTGAACCTTTCCAAGGTTTCCAGCGTATACCACATAAAATCCATCCCTTGGCAGCTTCAATTCATCAAAAAGCAAATTATCCTCACGAGAAATATGTTTTACCTTATCCGTATCTATCCAATTTCGGACAACTGAAATCTTATCTTCTGGGACACCTTTCTTCATAATATTGGCCTTCATATCATCAGTTATCGTAATAATATGGTCAGCATTGCGATAAGTAAAGTTCTCCATGGCATGACCAATTTTCATCAAGAAAGAGTTTTCCCCACATATTCCTGATGTTACAAGTGAGTCTGGAAAAATATCCTGTAAATTGTAGATTACTTTCTTGCCAGACACCTTTTTAGCAAGTCCCACAACAACTCCCTGTGTTGGAGGACCACTACCTGTAAAAATGAAATCTGCCGGAACGGTAGCTGCCTTCCAAAAGCACTCTATACTAAACAGGAGATATCTGATTGCACGTCCAACGAAGCCCTTTCCTTCACGATACAAATGCATCCTATGAATGGTCAGTCTACCATCATATTTAATTTCAACTCTTTTACGGGCATACTCTTTACGCTGTTCGTCCGTTACACCTCGAGTAGGAGTAGGTGTAAATACATCTGTTTTCCAACCATGAGCAGAAAAACCTTCTAAGAGATCCTCAACAAGTTGCAAGCCGGATGCTTTCTCTGGTGAGAAATACTGTACAAGATATACTAGTTTCATCACAGCACTCCATTCATTACTGTTGCAAACGCATCAGACAGAATTCTTTCCACCATTTCGGCATCTTCCTTATCCTCTGCGCTGACTGAAATATAGGTCTTGAGCTTCGGTTCGGTACCGGAGGGGCGCACCACGATGGAGCAGTTATCTTCCAGCAAGAACTTGAGTACATCAGACTTCGGCAGGCCATCCAGACCCGGAGCGTAATCCAGCAGCTTCACGACCTTCTTGCCGCCGAACTCCTTGATGTCGCCCCGGAATGCCTGCATAATGTTCTGCATCTTGGCAAAACCGGCGCTGCCATCGAACTCGTAGCTGTGCAGGGTATTCAGGCAGTAGCCATAGGTCTTGTACAGTTCGTCCAGCTTGTCCAGCAGGCTGATGCCCTTGGTCGCATAGTAGCTGAACATCTCGCAGATCATGTACGCGCCGTCCACGCCGTCCTTGTCGCGGACGTAGGAGCCGGTCAAATAGCCGTAGCTTTCTTCAAAACCGAACACATAGCTGTCTGCCTTGCCCTGCTTTTCCAGCTTGCCGATCTGCTCACCGATGAATTTGAAGCCGGTCAGCACATTGATGGTACGCAGGCCGTAATGGGTAGCGATCTGCTCGCCCATGTCCATGGTGACGATTGTCTTGACCATGACCGGGTCGGTGGGCATCTTGCCGTGCTTCACACGCTGGCTGCAAATGTAATCCAGCAGCAGCATACCGGTCTGGTTGCCGGTCAGCAGTTCGTACTCTCCTGTCTTGTTCTTGACGGCGATACCCACACGGTCACAGTCGGGGTCGGTAGCCAGCAGTAGGTCGGCATTGCACTTCTTGGCATACTCCATGCCCAGTGCCATGGCTTCCTTGATTTCCGGGTTGGGGTACGGGCAGGTCGGAAAGTTTCCGTCCGGCTGCTCCTGCTCTTTGACCACCGTGATGTTGGTGTAGCCCATCTCCTTCAGGGTGCGGGTCACGGGCTTCAGACCGGTACCGTTCAGCGGGCTATACACAATGGCAACATTCTTATTGACTTCTTCGCCAAACAGAACAGACTGGCCCTTGACCTGTTCCACAAATGCAGTGTAGACCTCGTCCGGGATGTACTGGATACTGCCGTTTGCCACGCCTGCTTCAAAATCGCTAGTCTTGACGTCCGCAAAGATGTCCAGCTTCTCAATCTCGGCAAGGATTTCTGTTGCTGCCTCGGTCGTAATCTGGCAGCCGTCTGCACCGTAGACCTTATAGCCGTTGTACTTGCTGGGATTGTGGGAGGCCGTCACCATGACACCTGCGGAGGTGTGCAGATAGCGGGTCGCAAAGGACACGGTAGGAACCGGCATCAGAGCAGGCCAGATGTTGACCTTGACGCCGTTGGCCGCGAACACACCCGCAGCCACCTTTGCAAACACATCGCTCTTGATGCGGCTGTCGTAACCAATGGCCACAGACGGCGTTTCAAAGTTCTTCTTTAAATAGTCCGCCAAACCCTGAGAAGCCTTTGCCACCGTGTAGACGTTCATCCGGTTGGTGCCAGCGCCGATCACACCACGCAGACCGCCCGTACCAAAGGCAAGGTCGCGATAGAATGCGTCCTCGATTTTGGCATCGTCCAGCGTTTTCAGTTCTGCCACAACATCGGCATCTGCGGTGGCATTTGCCAGCCAGTGCTCATATTCTTTTTTGATATCCATATTGTTTACCCTCTTACATCCAGAAATTGTGCCTGCCCGTGGATAGTCAGCACCTCGGAATCCGCCGGGACGAAGATGCAGTCTCCCTTATAGAACGGAATCGTACCGCCCTGATAGGAGATTGTGCCACAGCCATTGACGCAGAGCAGCACCCGGAATGCAATTTCATCCGCACAGTAGTGCACCTTCTGCCGCCGCTCGGTGTTGACGATCATACGGTACACTTCAAAATACTTGCAGCGGGTCAGCAACTCAGATGCCACGCCCTGCCGATATTTCAGAACACGCAGCGGCTGTTTCGGCTCCGAGCTGCTGTAAAGATTTGCAACATCCAGTGCCTTGTCGATATGCAGCTCACGCTTTTTACCGTCTTTGCCGATGCGGTCATAATCGTACAGGCGATAGGTCAGGTTGGAGCTTTCCTGAATTTCTGCCACCAGCGCCCCTGCCCCGATGGCATGAACCGTCCCCGCAGGAATGAAAAATAGGTCATCCTTATGGATGGGCACCTTTTGCAGGTATTTCATCACCGTGCCGTCCGCAATCGCCCTGCGCATTTCTTCCTTTGTGCAGTCCTTTTTTAGCCCATAGACCAGCTTTGCGTCCCGTCCGGCATCCAGCACATACCACATTTCCGTCTTGCCAAGCTGCCCGCCTTCATGCTCCTGCGCATAGGCATCGGTGGGATGCACCTGTACCGACAAGTCTTTCTTGGCGTCGATGAATTTGATAAGGATCGGCAGCGTGTTTTCGCCCTTATGGCGCTCACCCAGATACTCCGGATGCGTTTTCAGCACCTCTGCCAGCTCCTGCCCATCGAATGCACCGCCCACCACATAGCTGGGTCCATCGGGGTGCGTGGAACATTCCCACGTTTCTGCCAGTGGGGTCAGGTCGATGTTTTTTTCAAATTCATCATTTAAACGACTGCCGCCCCAAATGTAATCTTTACCGGACGGTCGGAGCAAAAGAGGCTCATTCTTATTTGGCATAGACGCCTCCTGTGCTATATCAGTATTCCAGCTCAAATTTCTGCTTGTCGTGGACATTGATATCTTCACCCAGCTGCACTTCGATCAGCTTCAGCTCGGTATCTGCCATAACAGTATGGCGGCAGCCTGCGGACATAGTGATAACATCTCCTGCCTTGACTTTCTGCTCCATACCGTCTACAACAGTTTTCCCTTCACCAGAAATCACAACCCAAACCTCATCACGATGTTTATGACTGTGATAGTTCATTCTTTGTCCAGCATTCAATGTAACCTTGATAGTCATGGATGATTTTTCCACATCCATAACTTTAAAATTACCCCACGATTTTTCTGCAAACATCACCTGCTGTTCGAACGAATCTACCAGAGGCTTAATTCCATCACTTGCATCCTTATCGCTAACAAGAATACCATCCGGCGATGCAGAAATAATTACATCTTGCAAACCCATCGCCAAAATTGGAACATCCAGTTCATTCACAATGTGAACATCCATGCAGGTATCATTCATCATTCCTCGGCCCACGATAGATTCATCCATTGCCTCAGTCAGGGTATTCCAGGTACCCAAATCTTTCCACATACCGGCAAAACGAACGACTTGGATCTTCGGCTCATGCTCCACCACCGCATAGTCAAAGGAGATTTTTTTCAATGTATCGTACTTATCAAACAAGTCCTGATAGTCGGTAAAATTCATCAGCTCATGAGCCTTGTTCATCACATAGCCCAGCTTATAAGCAAACACACCGCCGTTCCAAAGTGCGCCCCGCGCAATGTACTGCTCTGCCACATCGGCAGTCGGCTTTTCTTTGAAGGTCTTGACTGTAGCCACATGATCCGCACTTTCCGGGATGATATACCCGTACTTTTCGCTGGGATAGGTCGGTTCGATGCCCATCAGCACAAGATTGGCTTCGCATTTATCCGCCTGCTCTGACAGTTCTTTCAGCGCCTCAAAGTAGCTATCCTCTACATATGGGTCGACCGGGCATACAACCACGGATTCAGAAGGGTCAACGTGCATCACGTCCACCAAATAGGCAGTTGCCAGCGCAATCGCCGGAAAGGTATCCCGACGGCAAGGCTCCACGCTGATACCTACTTTCTCGCCCAACTGGTTATGAATAGCGGAAACCTGCGTCTTGCTGGTGGCAATCGTCACAGTTGCATCAGTATCTACCTTTTTGATCTGACGATAGACACGCTGCACCATCGACTCATAGGTTCCGTCTTCCTTCTTGAAGATTTTGATAAACTGCTTGGAGCGGATGTCATTCGACAGCGGCCAAAGACGCTTGCCGGAGCCACCAGACAAAAGAACAATATTCATAAATAAATCCTTTCTCTTCTATCAAGAAATCAATTTCATGAAACGACCGATCGCTCCTTCTGCCGAATATTTTTTTACTCCATATTCATAAGCGTTCTGCGACATCTTCTTATACTCGCCTTCGCTCATACAGACCGCCCCTCTTAACTTATCTGCAAATGCTGCATTGTTACCCTCTGGAATGAGGTATCCGCTAACTCCTTCGCATACCTGTTCTGCGATAGCACCAACGCTAAATGCTATACATGGACGTCCAAATCGGTAGCCGTCTATAACTACACCAGATTGCGTTGCAGAATTATACGGAAGTATAATCCAATCTGCCTCAATGAATGCTTTTGCCATTTCCTCATCTGTTACATATCCATTATTCATCATAACATTAGGCAGCTTTTTCAATTCATCTACCAGTTCTTGTACTTGAGGATCAACACGACCCACGACATCAAACTGAATCTCAGGGCATTTTTTTGCAATTTCCAGCAGATTATCTACTCCTTTATAAGGATTCATTCGTCCAAAGAATAAAGCCCGTCTTGAATAGCGAGGTTCTGTATATCTCGGAAATCTCCGCCACATATCGACGAAGCGAACCCTCTCCTGTGGTACACCATAAATTTCCGTAACCTTTGAGACATATTTCTCGTTACACAAAACGATATAATCAGCCAGCTTGCAGACTGCTTTGTTCATCAAATGAACACTTTTTTCTTGTTTGTCGCCTTTATGAGGAATAAGATCGTGAATCATTTGAAAAATCACAGTATTCTTATGACAGAACATCATAATAGCAAGATTCCAAACATGCAGCGTTTCAAAGAAAATTACATCAAAATTCTGGGAATTAATCCACTTAATAATTTTATGTAATTCCCTAATGTCAAAAGTTTTCTTTTCAATTCCAGGCCGCTTTGGGCAGTCAACTAAATGTGTATGGGGTGTGTCCATAATAGGGACCTTTGGATTATTGATTCCCATAATCCAAATATTGCAGTTATCACTTTCCGACATATAAATGCTTTCAAACATGCCAAAGCTTATGTCCTGATGATCCGCATTGTCTGAGAATGTCACAAGAAGTACTTTTTTCATCTCGAATTCCTCTCCCACTAAAACAGCCCAGACTCATCTCAAAGAGTCTGAGCCGTTTATTCCTTATAAAGCTCTACTAATCGCCCTCAGCAGTGTGAGCCACACTGCCGATATGTCATGTACCGCTACAACTTTATTACTGCACAATTCGCTCATATCTCTACGAAAGCCCTTACAGCTTCTGGATTTTCTACGACAATCCGTGTGTTTTACAGTATTTTCATCGTCACGGGAGTCTCTGTCTTTATTCCTGATGACACCATCATCTCGCCATAGGAATCCATGTATTTATGCCAGAAATCACTCATATCGCTACGGGAGTCCTTGCGTTTATTCCCGATAGCACCCTGCTTTTCACTGAAAGCTCCCATATTTATGCCTGATAGCATCTCCATGACCGGGTTGAAAGTTTTAATGATATTGTCATCGAAACCCCTTGTTTATTCCTGACCGCACATTCTGGAAAAGTGTCAATTCTCAGATCCAGAAATCAGCCAAAAATCGCGGTAAGTCAATGGTTTTCCCCACTCATGGCAGTGGTCTGCCCCTCGGAAACGCCCTCGGTGCTTTCAGGCATAAACAGGATCTTCACCGTCGCCAGCATGATCTTGAGATCCTCAATGATGCTGGGATGTGCAATGTACATCAGGTCCATTTGCAGCTTATCGTAGGGCGTTGTATTGTACTTGCCATACACCTGGGCATACCCTGTTAGTCCTGCCTTGGCCTGCAAACGCAGTGCAAACTCCGGCATCTCCTCGCAATACTGTGCTGCAATCTCAGGGCGTTCCGGACGGGGGCCACAGATGGACAAATCCCCCTTCAGGATGTTGATCAGCTGGGGCAACTCGTCGATGCGGCACTTGCGGATGATATGCCCCACCGGCGTGATGCGGTCATCTTTATCGCCGGTCGAAAGCCGCGCCACACCATCCTTCTCTGCATCCACCCGCATACTGCGGAACTTCATGATTTCGAACGGCCTTCCATCCTTTGTCAGGCGCACCTGCTTGTAAAATGCGGGCCCGCCATCCGACTTGATGGCAATGGCAGTTACCAGGAAGATAGGACTGGTAATCACCAGCGCAATGAGGGACAGCACAATGTCCATGGCCCGCTTTACAAACAGATACTCCGGGCTGGCCATGTAGCGTCCCACTCGCAGCATGGGTAAATGGAACATGTGCATATGCCACGCACCGCTCATGATCACGTCGCCGATGCGCGGTACCATAAAGACATTGATATTGTTTGCCACACAGTATTTCAAAATAATATTTCGGTCATGGCTGTGGATGCCACTCAAAAATACCGTTTGCATCCCATCCAAAAGGGTCAGATCATCCAGGCACTCCTGCACACCCAATACGACTTTTACATCGTATTTCTGATTCAATTCGTACTCATTGATGAGCTTTTCCATCCCCTGGCGAACGTCATAAATCACCGCCGTAGACTGAGGCGGAAATACTGCAAAGTACCACCTGTGCGCCAGCATCGACCAAAGAACCACTATCACGATCTGTCCTGCAATCGCCGCAATACCAGGCAACAGATTACACACTTTTGCACTCATCAGGCAAATCACAATATACAGCAATCCATCCGCCGCCATAGATGCCAGAACCTGGCTGTAGATAAGTTCTGAAATATGCTGCATCGATATTTGAAAAGCATCGTAAATTTTACCAAACACAACAAACAGCACGGCATAGAACAGCAGAACAGCCCCATTTCCTACCCATGACAGCGGCGTTTGGATGCCATTTATGTAATACCAAAACCAGCAGGCTGCAAACGGCAGTGTGACCAGAGCCACATCCAGCAGTTTAACAATCCGCAGCATTACATCATGCTGAAACTTTGACATACCTTTCCCCTCACTACATTCCCAAATAACACCTGGCAAACCCAAGTTTTTCTCAAAAAAGCAACAGAAAAGAAAAGGCCGCCCTCCTCCACGTTTTTTGCGTGTCTGGAAAGCAGCCTTTCAACGTTCTTCTGATGGTTGCCGGAGCGGCCCTGCGGGAAGGCTGCTTATTCCTGCGCAGAGCCACGGCCGGCAAACGGTACTGTCCTTACTGCGCAGCCGCCACCCGGACGTACAAGATAACGGTGGTGGAATAGGGCACCGTGAAGGTAGCGGAACGGTTGCCGAAGGAAACGCTCAGGTAATGCCACAGGCCGTCGGTGCCCAGGTACATCACGAAGCCCTCGGTCCCAGCCGAAACGCCTGCCAGATTGCTCAGAGTAATCGTGGCAGGGCCCTCGCTGGAAACAGCCACGTTGCCGATCTCACGGGCGCGGTACTCGTTGACGCTGGTTTCGCCCAGCTCAGCCTGGACCGTTTCGGCCAGGCCGTCCCCCAGCAGACCCAGCTCCTGCTCGGTGCTCTCTGCGCCCTGGATGGTCTCATAGACCTGGGTCGCCTGGCTGTCCTCGCCGGTCTGGGCCTGGGTGGTGTAGGTCACGTCACCGCCTTCGGCCTCAGCGCCGCCGTAAGGGCTTGCGACAGCTGCCCATGCGGGCACCGTCAGGGATGCGACCAGAGCCGCGGCTGCAACGACAGAAAGAACTTGCTTTTTCATGCCTAAATCCTCCATTACTTTTTGGTTTGGCTATGGTTCCCATAGTTTTTATAGTAATAACCGGACTTGTAGTATCTGTGGTAATACAAGTTCGACTTACTATCCACGTTTGCACGGTTGAGCACAACGCCCAGCAGCGGCGTATCCGTGCGTTTTAGCTGCTGCACCGAATTGAGCACCATCTTGCGGGGCGTATCCCCGCCGTGCACCACCAGCACGCTCCCGTCGCAGTGGCGGGCAATGTTCAGCGCGTCGGCCACGCTGCCCAGCGGCGGCGTATCCACCAAAACATAGGTGAAGCGCTCGGCACAGTATTCCAGCATCCGGGTGAAGTTGGGGCTCTCCAGCAGGATGGTGGGGTTCGCGATGGCCGACGTCACCGGGATCATGTAGCCGTTGGGCACGTTGGTCTTATAGATTACGTCCTCGATCTCGGCCTGGCCCGCCAGATAGTGGGGCACCCCCACCAGCTTCTCATTCCGCAGAATGCGGACCCCGTACTTGCGCCGTATCTCGGAGTTGCGCAGGTCGCAGTCGATCAGGATGGCCGGCGTGCCCACCTCCGCGATCATCTTCCACAGCTGCATGGTCACAAAACTCTTGCCCTCATTGGGCACGCTGCTGGTCACCATGATGGTTTTGATCTGGTCGCCGCAGAACCCCAGATTAATCCGCAGCTGGTTGAGCGCCTCGGTCACATCGAAGGGAAGGTCCGGGATCTTATTAAGTTCAAGTTCTTTCATTTCTTCCCTTTCCTCCCAAACAGCTTTTTCTGCTTCTTGCCGTTGAATTCCCCGAGATCAGCCTCCGGGATGACAGCCAGCGGCTGCACGCCCAGGTACTTGACCACATCGTCCGGGGTGACAAAGGTGTCGTTCATCAGGTAGCGTACTACCAGCACGCCGCAGGCCAGACAGGCCCCCAGCAGGCCGCCCAGCATCACGTTCTTGGCCGTGCTGGGGCTGGACTTCTGGGTAGGCGGAATGGCTTCCTCCACCAGGTTGGGCTCTGTCTCTTATACACATCTGACGCTGCCGC
>ERZ1090865.442-NODE-442-length-24364-cov-9.389444_pt1 | contig 24364 bp, 26 predicted proteins | sample MGYA00478478_ERZ1090865 | MGnify/ENA primary metagenome ERZ1090865 (study PRJEB33644, sample SAMEA5815715) | chicken gut metagenome | biome: Chicken; feature: Gastrointestinal Tract; material: Caecum | place: Ireland | collected 2019-01-01 | study: A study of the... | reverse complement strand
CGACGAGCTGGAAAAGGCCAGCGGCAGCGCCGACAACATGCGCCGCCAGATCAAGGATTACCTGGAAGACGCCGCCAGCGCCAAGATGGCCGCCGAGGAAGTGCGCCGGGAGAACGCTTCGCTGAAGCGCCGCATCGACGAGCTGGAACGCCGTCTGCGCCGTTCGCAGAGCGCGCAGGAGGCTCCGTGAGCCGCCCGCTGGAGATCCTGGCCCCCGCAGGAAATCGTGAAATGCTTGGCGCCGCTGTCTTCAGCGGCGCTGATGCTGTTTATCTGGGGCTTACCGGCTTCAACGCCCGGCGCACGGCGGGCAACTTCACGCCGGAGGAACTGCGGGAGGCGGTGTCCTTCTGCCATGCCCGGGGCGTGCGGGTCCATGTGACGCTGAACACGCTGGTCTACGCCCGGGAACTGGAAGGGCTGGCCGACGCGGTGCGCGCCGTGGCCGAGGCGGGGGCCGATGCCGTCATTGCCGACGACCTGGCCACCGCCCAGCTGATCAAACAGATCGCGCCCACGCTGCATCTGCACGGCTCCACCCAGATGAGCGTCCACACCCCCGACGGGGCAAAGGAACTGGCAGCCCTGGGCTACGACCGGGTCATCCTGGCGCGGGAACTGTCGCTGGAGGAGATCCGGGCCATCTGCGCCGCCAGCCCCATCGAGTGCGAGGTGTTCATCCACGGCGCCCTCTGCATGAGCGTCAGCGGTCAGTGCATGATGAGTGCTTTCCTGGGCGGGCGCAGCGGCAACCGGGGCGCCTGCGCGGGCCCCTGCCGCCTGCCCTTTGACGCTTCGGCGGGGCTGGCCCCCGGCAAGCCGGGCAAGGCCTGCCACCTGAGTCTCAAGGATATGGACCACATCCCCCATTTGCGGGAGCTGATGGACGCCGGTGTGGCCAGCGTCAAGATCGAGGGCCGCCTGCGCACGCCGGAGTATGCCGCCGCCTGTGTGGCGGCCTGCCGTGCGGTGCGGGAGGGCCAGCCCTACGACGAAGCCCTGCTGCGGGACATCTTCTCCCGCTCCGGTTTCACCGACGGCTACCTGACCGGCCGCAACGACGGCACCATGTTCGGTGTGCGCACCGAGGCCGATGCCGCCGCCACCCGGGCCGCCACCCCCAAGGCCCGGGAGCTGTTCCGCCGGGAGCTGCAGCGCATCCCCGTGCGGTTTGCCGTCTCCTTCGAGGAGGAGGGCGTCAAGCTGACCGCCGCCGATGAGGACGGTCACAAGGCCATCGTCTACAGCGAGGAAGCGCCCCAGCCCGCCCAGAAGGACCAGACCCCCGCCATTGAGCGGGCGCTGGGCAAGACGGGAGGCACGCCGTTCCTCTGCGCAGGCGTCACCCTCACCGGCGCCCCTGGTTTCCTGCCCGGCAGCGTCTGGAACGAACTGCGCCGCGAAGCGCTGGAGACGCTGCTGGAAAAGCGCTCCGTCATCACGCCCCACCCGGTACAGCCCTATCTGCCGCCCCATTTTGCCGCCCATGCCGTGGGCGCCGTGCCGGCCCTGTCCGCCCGGTTTTCCACCGTGGCCCAGTGCCCCGCGGCCTTTGCAGAACAGCTGCAGTGGCTGATTTTCCCCCTGGACGAGGCCGACAAGGTGCCCGAAACCTGGCGGCAGAAAACCCTGCTGGAACTGCCCCGGGTCATGTTCGGCAAGCTGGAAGAGCGCACCGCCCAACGACTGCAAACTCTGCAGGGTGCCGGCTTTGCCGGTGCGGTGGCCAACAACGCCGCCCACCTGCTGCTGGCCAAAGACTGGCCGCTCTACGGCGGGCTGGGGCTGAACATCACCAACCCCATGGCCGCCGCCCGCTATGCCGGGCTGGGCCTGCAGGGAATGCTGCTCCACCCCGAGACGGCGGTGAACGCCATGCAGGCCGTGGCCCCCGCCCGGGACGGCCGGGCCATCCCCACGGCGGCCCTCTGCTACGGCCACATTCCGCTGATGCTCACCCGGGCCTGCCCGCTGCGCAACGTGCACAGCTGCGCCCAGTGTCCCGGCGGCGGCACGCTGCGGGACCGCAAGGGCCGGGATTTCACGGTGACCTGCTCGGCTCCCGGCGGGGCGGGCATCCGCACGGTGTTCAACCCGGTGCCGCTGTATATGGGCGACCGGATGACCGAACTGCCGGTGGACGGGGCGGTGGCCGCTTTTACCACCGAATCCCCCGCCCGGGTCGCCCAGATTTTGGAGCTGCTGACGGCCGGACAGCCGTTTGACAGCGAGTTCACCCGTGGGCTATACTATACCAACAACTGAGAGGTTTTTATGCAAATGACCGTTTTCTGCAAAAAGCTGGACCCCCGGGCCAAGCTGCCCGTCTACGCCACCCCCGGCGCGGCGGCCGCCGACCTGTGCGCCCTGCTGGACGAACCGCTGACCATCGCCCCTATGGAGCGGGTGCTGGTGCCCACCGGGCTGGCCATCGAACTGCCCGGCGCTGACTGCGTGGCGCTGGTCTATGCCCGCAGCGGCCTTTCCATCAAGTACGGCCTGTGCATGGCCAACGGCGTGGGGGTCATCGACAGCGACTACCGGGGTGAGCTCCGGGTGCCCATGATCAACCTGGGCAGCGAACCCTACACGGTCCAGCCCGGCGAGCGGGTGGCCCAGCTCTGCATTGCGCCGGTGTGGCAGGCTGCCTTTGTGCAGGCCGAAACGCTGAGCGATACCAACCGCGGCGCGGGGGGCTTCGGCTCCACCGGCACGGTGTGAGGACAAGCAATTTCCAAAATTTTCCAGTCTCGTGCCGGTGTGGCAGATTTCGACGCCGGAGCGCGACTATAATCGAACACGAAAGGACTTCGCTATGGCTTTGATCCTGGCCTCCGGCAGCCCGCGGCGCCGCGAGCTGATGGCATTGATTGCCCCGGATTACACGGTGATCACCAGTGACGTGGACGAGAGCAAGATCGCGGCCGACACCCCCGCCCATCTGGCGCAGGCGCTGGCCACGGCCAAGGCCCGTGCCGTCGCCGCGTCCCACCCGGAGGATGTGGTCTGCGGGTTTGACACGGTGGTGGAATGCAACGGCAAGGTGTTCGGCAAACCGCGCGATGAAGCCGACGCTTTGCGGATGCTGCGCGCGCTTTCGGGCTGCACCCACAAGGTACATACCGGGGTGTGCATCTGCCGCGGCAGCCGTGCCGCCGCCACGGTGGAAACCACACTGGTACACTTTTCCCCCATCGACGAGGAGGATCTGCTGGCCTACGTGCGCACGCCGGAACCCTACGACAAAGCCGGAGCCTACGCCATCCAGGGCCACGCGGCGCTGTGGTGCGCGGGCATTGCGGGGTGCTATTACAACATCATGGGGCTGCCGGTGCATCGTACGGCGCAGCTGCTGCGGGAATTCCGGTAAGATGCGGCTGTGGGCAGCCCCCAAGCGAGGGAGCTGTGCATGAGCTGGATCGGACATTTTTTCAAAGGTTTTTTCGGGAGAATACACGCTATGTTTACCAAAGACATTGGCATTGATTTGGGCACCGCCAACACGCTGGTGTATATGAAGGGCCGCGGCATCATCATGCGGGAGCCCAGTGTGGTGGCGGTGGACCCCCGCAGCGACGAACTGCGGGTGCGCTGCGTCGGGCACGAGGCCAAGGCCGTCATCGGCCGGGCGCCGGGGTCCATCGTGGCGGTACGGCCGCTGAAGGACGGCGTCATCGCCGACTTTGACATCACCGCCGCCATGCTGCAGAGTTTCATCCGCCAGGCCTGCGGCAGAAGCCTGTTTGCCCGGCCGCGGGTGGTCATCTGTGTGCCCTCCGGCGTCACCGAGGTGGAGCGCCGCGCCGTGCGGCAGGCGGCCGCCAAGGCCGGTGCCCGCCAGGTCACCGTCATCGAGGAGCCCATGGCTGCCGCCATCGGGGCGGGCCTGCCCACCACCGACGCCGTGGGCAGCATGATCGTGGACATCGGCGGCGGCACGGCGGAGGTGGCGGTCATCAGCCTTTCGGGCATTGTGGCCAGCCAGAGCGTGCGCTGCGCCGGGGATGCCCTGGACCAGAGCATCATCGCCTTCATCAAGCGCAAGTATAACCTGCTGGTGGGCGAACGCACCGCCGAGCAGATCAAGATCGAGATCGGTTCCGCCTGCCCCCAGGACCCCGAGACCAGCATGGAGATCAAGGGCCGCAACCTGGTGGACGGTCTGCCCAAGGACATCCTGATCCGCTCCGAGGAGGTGCGGGAGGCCATGAGCGAGAACCTGCTGCGCATTGTGGATGCCATCAAGGACACGCTGGAACGCACCCCGCCGGAGCTTTCCAGCGACATCATCGACCGGGGCATCATGCTGTCGGGCGGCGGTGCGCTGCTGCGGGGGCTGGACACCCTGATCCAGAACGAGACCGGCATCACCGTCCATGTGGCGGAAAGCCCCCTGGACTGTGTGGCCCTGGGCGCCGGCGCCGTGCTGGATAACCCCGAACTGGTGGGAAAGCGCAAGGAAGAAATGAGCTATCTTTGATATGGTAAGGATGCGGGGACGCAGCCGGCAGGGCTGCGTCCCCGTTTTTGTTTTCAGCGCGAAAAATCGGGTTTTCTCTTGCCATAAAAGGGCAAAAGCAGTACAATAAGAATGTATATGTGTACTTTCAGACCGTCCTGGACGGTAACGATAAAGGGAGGCATTCCGTATGTCTGAGTTTATTCCCCTCTCGGTGCCCAACTTCGGGCCCCGGGAAGCCGAACTGGCCGGCGAAGCCATCACTTCCGGGTGGGTATCCACCAGCGGCGCCAAGGTCACCGAATTCGAGCAGGCCCTCGCCCGCTACCTGGGCACCGACCGCGCCGTGGCCTGCAACGGCGGTTCCAGCGCTTTGCATCTGGCCGCCATGGCCGCCGGCATCACCCGTGGGGATGAGGTCATCGTCCCCACCCTGACCTTCATCGCTGCCGTCAACCCGCTGACCCGCTATGTGGGGGCCGAGCCGGTCTTCATCGGCTGCGACGACTCCCTGTGCATCGATCCCGACGCCGTGGAAGCCTTCTGCCGGGATCACTGCGAACTGCGGGAGGGCAAGCTGTACAACAAAGCCACCGGCGCCCATGTGAAGGCGCTGGAAGCCGTGCATGTCTTCGGCAACATGGCCGACATGGTCCGTCTCACCGACATTGCCCGCCGCTACGGCCTGATCCTCATCGAGGACGCCACCGAGGCTCTGGGTACCCGCTACACCGCCGGGCCCTTTGCGGGCAAGTTTGCCGGTACCATCGGCGACATCGGCTGCTACAGCTTCAACGGCAACAAGATCATCACCACCGGCGCCGGCGGTGCCGTGGTGTCCAACCATCCCGACTGGGCAGAGCACGCCAAGCATCTTTCCACCCAGGCCAAGGCCGACATGCTGCAGTTCCTCCACGACGAGGTGGGCTACAACTACCGCATGACCAACGTCCAGGCCTGCCTGGGCCTGGCCCAGCTGGAACGGCTGGAAGGCTTCATCGCCCACAAGAAGGAACTCTACGACCACTATGTGGAGAAACTGGACGGCGTGAAGGGGCTGCGCATCCTGCCCTTCCGCACCGAGGACGTGCGCCCCAACCGCTGGTTCTTCAGCCTCTATCTGAAGGACGCCGGTCTTGACCGGGATACCGTCATTGCCAAACTGCAGGCCCAGGGCATCCAGACCCGGCCGGTGTGGGCGCTGATTCACGAACAGGCCGACTACCCCCGCAACGAGGCCTACGCCCTGGACAAGGCGCAGGATTACCGCAAATATATTGTGAACCTGCCCTGCTCCACCAACCTGTCGCTCGAGGATTGCGAGCGTGTCTGCCAGGCAGTCCTTTGCCTGTAATCCACCGAGAGGGGGATCTCCCTTTGATCCAAGTAGAAGAACTGTTCCTGCCCGCCGACGCCACCGTGCTGGAGGCACTGCGCAAGCTGGATGAGACCGGCCAGCGCATCCTGTTCATCGCGCCGGAGGGCAAGCTGGAAGCGGCCCTGACCGACGGGGACATCCGCAAATTTTTCCTGCGGGGCGGCACGCCGGACCAGGCTGTCAGCCTGGCCGCCAACTACCACCCGCTGAGCCTGCCCATCGCCGAGCGCGGCCGCGCCCGGGAGGTGCTGCAGAAGCACCGCATCGACGCGCTGCCCATCCTGGACAAGCGGGGCGTCATCACCGACATCGTCTTTGCCTACCGCCTGGATGTGGACAACCGCAAACACACCCACATTCCGGTGGTGATGATGGCGGGGGGGCTGGGCACCCGGCTCTACCCCTACACCAAAATTCTGCCCAAGCCGCTGATCCCGGTGGGCGAACAGCCCATCGCCGAGCTGATCATGGACCGGTTCCGGGATTTCGGCTGCCGCCAGTTCACCATGATCGTCAACTATAAGCGCGGCATGATCAAGTCCTATTTCAGCGAGCTGGAAAAGGACTACACGGTGGATTTTGCCGATGAGGATGTTTTCATGGGCACCGGCGGCGGGCTCTGCCTTTTGAAGGGCAAGATTCATTCTCCCTTCTTCTTCACCAACTGTGATACGCTGCTGGATGTGGATTTCGGCGACATCTACGAATACCACAAGAAAAACGGCAACCTGATCACGATGGTCTGCGCTTTCAAACATTACACCGTGCCCTACGGCGTGGTGGAACTGGGGCAGGACGGCGGCATCGCCGCCATGCGGGAAAAGCCGGAGCTGGATTTTCTGACCAACACCGGCGTCTACGTGGTGGAGCCCCGGGTGGTGGACGAGATGAAGGACGGCGAGGTCATCGGATTCCCCGATGTGATCGAGCGGTACCGCGCCGCCGGCGAGAAGGTGGGGGTCTACCCCATCGGAGAGAGCAGCTGGATGGATATGGGCCAGCTGGAGGAACTGGAAAAAATGCGCCGCAAACTGGAAAACCAGTCCTGACGCAGAGATAAAGGAGAAGATCTATGCCCGTTACGATCATTGCCGAAGCCGGCGTCAACCACAACGGCGACCTGGAGATGGCCAAGCGGATGGCGCTGGTGGCCAAGGAGTGCGGCGCCGACATCGTGAAATACCAGACTGCCGTGCCGGAACTGGTGGTGAGCAAATTTGCCGAGAAGGCAGCCTACCAGAAAAAGACCACCGATGCCTCGGAAAGCCAGCTGGATATGATCCGCAAGCTGCATTTTTCCTTTGAGGGCCACCGGGAACTGAAGGAATACTGCGACAGCATCGGCATCCAGTACCTGTCGGCCCCCTTCGATATTCCCAGCGTGCGGTTTCTCGGCACGCTGAACCTGCCGCTTATCAAGATCCCCTCCGGCGAGATCACCAACCTGCCCTACCTGGAGGAGGTAGCCAGGCTGCACACGCCGGTGCTGCTTTCCACCGGCATGAGCACCCTCAACGAGATCACCGACGCCCTGGGTATTCTGGATGACGGCGGCTGTCCCGAGGCCACCGTGCTGCACTGCAACACCCAGTACCCCACCCCCTACGAGGACGCCAACCTGACCGCCATGCTGGAACTGTTCGATCAGTTCGGCCTGCCAGTGGGGCTGTCCGACCACACCCCGGGCTGGGAGTGCGATGTGGCCGCCGCCGTGCTGGGCGCCACCGTCATTGAGAAGCACTTCACGCTGGACAAGAACCTGCCCGGTCCCGACCAGCAGGCCAGCCTGGACCCCGCCGAGTTCAAGGCAATGGTGCAGGCGGTGCGCCATGTGGAGGCGGCCCTGGGCGACGGGCACAAACATCTGACCGCCAGCGAGGCCCCCAACAAGGCGGTGGCCCGCAAGAGCATTGTGGCGGCCCGGCCCATCCAGGCCGGCGAAGTCTTCACCGCCGACAACCTGACCACCAAGCGTCCCGGCGACGGCATCAGCCCCATGCGCTGGTACGAGGTGCTGGGCCAGACGGCCAAGCGCGCCTTTGAGGAAGACGAAAAAATCGAACTGTGATACACAGCCGCGGCGGCAAGTTTTTGCCGCCGCGCTCTGCAGAAAGGACCCTGTATGCCTACCATCTGCGTGGTAACCGCCACCCGGGCGGAATACGGCCTGCTGCGCCCCGTCCTTCGCAAACTGGCGGCGGACGATTCGCTGCAGCTCCGGCTGGTGGTGACCGGCGCCCACCTCTGCCCCTGGCTGGGAGAAACGGTGCGGGAGATCGAGGCCGACGGGCTGCCCATCGCCGCGCGGCTGCCCATCTTTCAGGAGGGGGAGGAGCCGGTGGCCCGGACCATCGCCCGCACCCTGACGGTGTTTGACGACTATTTTGCCGCCCACCGCCCCGACTGGGTGCTGCTGCTGGGGGACCGCTTCGAGATTTTTGGGGTGGCCACGGCGGCTGCGGCCCGGCACATTCCCATCGCCCACATTTCGGGCGGGGACGTGACGTTGGGCGCCGCCGACGAATACTACCGCCACTGCATCACCAAGATGGCTTCGCTGCATTTCCCCTCCTGCGCCGACAGCGCCGCCCGGCTGGTGCGGATGGGCGAGGAACCGGGGCGGGTCTTCTGTGTGGGCGGCCTGGGGGATGAGAACATCCGCACCCTGCCCAGGATGACCCGGGAAGAACTGTGCGCCTCCACGGGATTTCCGCTGGAGCGCCCCTTTGCCCTGGTGACCTACCACCCCGAGACCAGCGCCGACGCCCCTGACCCCGCCGTCCAGGTAAAAGCCCTCTGCACCGCCATGGCGGCGGTGGACGGCGTGTTCTGGCTCATCACCGGCTCCAACGCCGACGCGGGCGGCCAGCTCTGCACCCGGAAAATGCAGGAATTCGCCGCCACTCACCCCGAACGGGCGGGATTCATCCAGAGTCTCGGGCTGCGGCGGTATCTCTCGGCCATGCAGTACGCCGCGCTGGTGGCGGGCAATTCCTCCTCCGGCGTGGTGGAGACCCCCACCTTCGGGGTGCCCACCGTCAACATCGGCCAGCGGCAGGCCGGACGCCTGATCTGCCGCAACGTCCTGTGCTGCCCCGCCGAGACCGCTTCCATTGAGGCGGCCCTGCGCAAGGCCCTCTCCCCCGCTTTTGCGGCAGCGGCCCGCACGGCCGTCAGCCCCTACAACGGGGGCGACACCAGCGGCAAGATCTGCGCGGTGCTGCACCGCTTTGACGGGACAACCGTGAAAACCTTCTATGACGGCCCCGTGCCGGCATTTGATCCGCAAAGGAGCGTTTGATATGAAACTTCTCATCGTAGGTCTGGGCAGCATGGGCAAGCGCCGCGCCCGGCTGGCCAAGGGCATGGACGCCGCCATTGAGGTGGTGGGCGTGGACAGCGCCGACGCCCGCCGCGCCGAAGCCAAGAACCTGGGCCTGGTGACCGACGTCTGGGCGTCCATCGGCGAGGCTGTGGCCGCCGCCCGGCCCGATGCGGCGCTGGTCTGCACCTCGCCGCTGTCCCATGCGGCGATCATCGGCGAGCTGCTGGACCACGACCTGCCGGTTTTCACCGAGCTGAACCTGGTGCGGGACGGCTATGCCGAGAATATGGCCAAGGCCAAAGCCAAGCATCTGCCGCTCTTCCTCTCCTCCACCATGCTCTACCGCCGGGAGACCCAGTACATCAAAAAGGCCGTACAGGATTTCGGCAAACCCGTGCACTACATCTACCACATCGGGCAGTACCTGCCCGACTGGCACCCCTGGGAGAACTACAAGAACTTCTTTGTGGGCAACGTGCGCACCGGCGGCGTGCGGGAGATTTTCGGCATCGACCTGCCCTGGCTGCTGGACGCCTTCGGGGATGTGGAGAAGATGACGGTGCAGACCGATTCCATCAGCGACCTGGGCCTGCCCTACCCCGACTGCGCCACCCTGCTTTTGCGCCACAAGAGCGGCGCCCAGGGCGTGCTGGCGGCGGACGTGGTGTCCCCCAAGGCGGTGCGCAACTTTGAGTGCTTCGGCGATGGGCTGCACCTGTTCTGGGAGGGCAACCCCAAGGCGCTGTACGAGTTCCGGGACGGCGACAAGCAGCCGGTGGACACCTACACCAGCTTTGAGCATGACAGCCGCTACAGCGACAACATCGTGGAGAACGCCTATGTGGACGAGCTGGCCAACTTCTTCGGTGTGCTGAAGGGCACCGAGGCGCCGCGCTGGACCTTTGAAAAGGACCTGGCGGCCATCGACCTGATGGACGCCGTGGAACGCGGCTGAGTTACCGGGAGGTTTCCCATGTTTTTTCCTGCCTTTGGTTTCGACCTTTTCTTTCTTCTTTTTGTGATTGTCTTTGTGGTGGTCCTGGTGCGCAATCTGCGGGAATGGTCCCGGAACAATGCGTCCCCCCGCCTGAGCGTGCCCGCCACGGTGGTGGCCCGGCGCCGGGCGCACCATTACAACGGCGGCACCCACACCAGCAGCACCAGCTACTACGCCACCTTTCAGTTTGAAAGCGGCGACCGGCTGGAACTGCGTCTGCCCTGGCGGGACGCCGGCCTGATCGCCGAGGGCGATCACGGCATGCTGCATTTTCAGGGCACCCGCTATCTGGGCTTTGACCGAGATTCCACCGTCTGACAGGGAGATTTTTTCATGAAAACATTGACTGCCCTCTTTGTGGGGCTGGGCTCCATCGGAACGCGCCATCTGAACAACCTGGCGGCCCTGTGCGCCCAGCGCGGCTGGACGCTGGAAGCCGATGCCCTGCGCAGCGACCTGCACCGTCCCCTACGGCCCGGCGTGGCGGAAAAACTCCACGCCCAGTATACCGGGACCGACCAGCTGCCCGCCCGCTACGATGTGATCTTCATCACCAACCCCACCAGCCTCCACGCCGAGGCCCTGCGCACCGTATACGGCCGGGGAGGGGCGCTCTTCATCGAGAAGCCCATCTTCTCGGCAGAGCAGACGGGGCTGAAGCTCCAGGACTACCTGCCCGCCGGGCAGAAGGCCTATGTGGCCGCTCCCATGCGGTGGTGCGGCACCATGCTGGCCCTGAAGGAACTGCTGCCCACCCTGCACCCCTACTGTGCCCGGGTGATCTGCTCCAGCTATCTGCCCGACTGGCGCCCCGGGGTGGACTACCGCACCATCTACAGCGCCCACAAGGCGCTGGGCGGCGGCGTGACCATCGACCTCATCCACGAGTGGGACTATCTGGTGGACCTGTTCGGTGTGCCGGAGGCGCTGTACAACTTCAAGGGCACCTACTCCGACCTGGAGATCGATTCCGACGATCTGTCGGTGTACATTGCCCGGTATCCGTCGCTGCTGGCGGAGGTGCATCTGGACTATTTCGGCCGGGGCTACCGCCGTTCCATCGAGCTGTTCTGCCACGACGGCAGCGTGGTGGCGGATTTCGGCGCCGGGACGCTGACCCTGCCCGACGGCACGGTCCGGCACTGTGAGGAGGAGGTCAACCGCCGGTACGAGCGGGAGATGGCCTATTTTGTGGACTACGCGCTGGGGGATGCCCCGGCCAGCTGCAATCCGCCGGAACTGGCGCTGCAGGTATTACAACTGACGTTGGGAGAGAAATAAGATGAATCGTCTGCTCATCACCATTTGCGGCCGCGCCGGCAGCAAAGGTTTCAAGAACAAGAACCTGAAGGTATTCTGCGGTCAGCCGCTGGTCTACTACTCGCTGAGCGCGGCGGAACTGTTCTGCCGCAACCATCCCGAGCTGCAGATCGACCTGGCCCTCAACACCGACAGTGAGGACCTGGCCCGCCTGGTGGCGGCCCGGTACCCCGAAGTGGTCTATCTGCCCCGCGGGGCGGAACTGGGCGGCGACAAGGTGCCCAAGATGGCGGTCTACCAGGACAGCCTGCGCCGCATGGAGGAGCGCACCGGCGCCCCCTACGACTGGTACATGGACCTGGACATCACCAGCCCGCTGCGCACCGTCGCCGACATTGAGAATGCCTTTGCCCTCAAGCAGTCCCGGGAGGACCTGGACCTGGTGTTCAGCGTCTGCGAGGCCCGGCGCAACCCCTGGTTCAACATGGTCAAGACGGTGGGCGACCATGTGGAGCAGGTCATCCACAGCGAGTTCACCGGCCGGCAGCAGGCCCCCGATGTCTACGATGTCAACGCCTCCATCTATGTGTTCCGCCGGGATTTCCTGGCCCAAAACACCGACGGCATGCTCTGGCGGGGCAAAATCGGCGTCAGCGTCATGATGGACACCGGCATCATCGACATTGATTCCGAGCACGACTATCTGCTGATGGAAGCCATCGCCCGGCATCTGTACGACCATTACCCCGAATTCAACGCAGTGCGGGAGAACATCCGTGGCCAGTAATGAATTTGAACAAACGATGGAGCTGGTCCTGGACGCCGGGCAGACCATGCTGGAGAACGGCGGCGAGGTGTTCCGCGCCCAGCAGACCATGGAGATCATGGCCCGCAGCCTGAACCTGGAGGACTTCCACGTCTATGTGCTGACCAACGGCATCTTCGCCTCGGCCCGGCCCGAGGGCGGCGAAAGCCGCAGCATGGTGCGCCATGTGCCGCTGATTTCCATCCATCTGGGCCGGGTGGAGGCGGTGAACGAGCTGTCCCGGGAACTGGCCGCCGGCCAGCTGGACCTTTCCGGGGCCCGAAGGAAGCTGGAATCCTCCTGGTCCATCGGTTCCACCCCGCCCCGCGCCGAACGGCTGGCCTGTGTGGTGGGCAGCGCCTGCTTTGCCTTCCTGTTCGGCGGCGCCCTGGCCGAAATGCTGGTAGCCGCCGTGGCGGGCCTGCTGGAATCGGTGGTCTGCCAGCAGTTCGGCAAACGGCGGATCAACCGCATCTTCACCGACATTGTGGCCGCCTGCCTGTGCACCCTCTGGGCGCTGGGCGTCAGTTTCTTCCTGCCGGTGCTGGATGTCAACACCGCCACCATCGGCGCCCTGATGGTGCTCACCCCCGGCGTCGCCCTGACCATGGGCATCCGGGATATCATCAACGCGGACTATCTCTCGGGCGCCATCCGCCTGCTGGATGCCGTCCTCGTGGCGGGCAGCATCGCCTGCGGCGTGGTACTGGCCTGGCTGGCCGGGCGCGGATTGGGGGCGATCGTATGGTAATTCCCCTTTGGGCGGACTATCTGGTCCAGTTCCTGGTGGCCATCGTGGCCACCATCAGCTTCGGCGTGACCTTCCGGGTATCTCCCCGGCATTACCTGGCCTGCGGCCTCACCGGCGCCGTGGGCTGGCTGGTCTATGTGCTGTGCACCGGCCTGGGCGGTCTGAGCGCCCCCGCGGCCACCCTGGTGGCGGCCCTGCCCCTTACCGCCTGCGCCCGGCTGTTTGCCATCCGCCACAAGGCGCCCATCACGCTGTTTTTGCTGTGCGGTATCTTCCCGCTGGTGCCCGGCGCCGGCATCTACTACACCGCCTACTATTTCCTGCGGGATGACCGCTCCCTCTTCGCCAACAAAGGCGTGGAGACCCTGAAGATCGCCGTGGCCCTGGCCCTGGGCATCGCGCTGGTCTGCAGTATCCCCCTCAAGCGCCGCAAATCCTGACAAATACACCCGCCGGAGGTTCCAGCTGGAACCTCCGGCGGGTGTCCTCATTCTGTGGGATATTCGATCTCGGTCTCGGCCGCGGTGGCCTGGGTGTCCTCCTGCTGGGCGGCGGCTGTCTCGGCGCTGGCCTTGGCCGCCGTGATCAGCCCCGTCACCTCCCCGGAAGGCTTCTGCAGCAGATAGGCGCCGATGGCCTTCGCCTTGTACACCAGCAGCACGCAGTAGGTGTCCTGGTCCCCCGTGGACAGCGCCGGGCAGAGCAGCGTCCATTTTTCCACCGTCTTGCCCTTGTAGTCCGACAGATCCAGGTCACTCTCCTGCACCACCTGGTTGAAGGCGGCAAAGCTGTCGTCCCATTTCTTGGGGATCTTCACCTTATCCACCGCCGCGGTGGACAGGTCGGTCTCGAAGCCGTACCCCGTGAAATAACTGCCGATGTCCTGGGTGGTCTCGATGCCCGGCGCCGCGTCGGCCGCCGCCGTCACCGCATCGCCGGAAAAATGTACCGCCGCCGCCACTGTGCCGCACAGGCATACCGCACACAGGGCAAGCGCGCCCGCCTGCCGCAGCCCGGGTTTGGTCACCGTAAATAAAAACATAAGCGCAGCCCCCTTGTCATCATTCCATGCAAGGATATGCGCGGGCTGCGCTTCGTATGCTTATTTGAATTTGGGGTCCGCCTGATACCACTGGAAGATCACCGCATCGTTCTCCCGTTCCAGCCGGGCAATGTCGTACTCCGGCACCGCCGTCCACATGACAGTCATGGCGCCCAGGGCCGCACAGAGCCGGATGGCCCAGTTGCGCTTGTCCGGGCACCAGGCAATGAAGTCCGGCCGGGCCAGCAGATTGCCGAAACAGTGGGACAGAAGATAAGCCGCCACCCGCGGCGTGCCGATGCGGCGGTGGTTGCGGTAACTGTCGGCCAGCTGGCCGCGCACCACACCCGGCGCCAAGATCCGCACAAGGCGCACCACACGGGGGTCAAAACTTTCGATGCAGTAGGGCCCCGGGTACTGTTTCAGCGCCGCCAGCACCGTGCGGCAGAGTTCCAGCAGATACCGTCCCCGGTATTCATACCGGCTCTTGATCTCCACGATCAGCGGCGTGGCGGGATTGGCCTTTGCCACCGCCTGCAGCACTTCGGAAAACAGCGGCGCGTGTTCCCCGCTGCCCGCCAGCGGTAGAGCCGAAACCGCCGGCCACGGCGTAACGTTGACGCCGCCCCTGGCCGGGGTCATCCGGTCCAGCGTGTCGTCATGGAAGACCACCAGCTGGCGGTCCTCGGTGAACTGCACGTCCAGCTCGATGCCGTACCCGCCCCGGGCCGCCGCGGCAAAGGCCGGCAGGCTGTTTTCGGGCGGGCGCTGCTGGGCGCCGAAGAGGCCCCGGTGGGCGTAGCTCCGGCCGCAGAAAGGCTGCCGCAGCCGTCGGCGGGGCGCTCCCGGCCACACCAAAAACAACACCAGCACGACAAACAGCACCGGCACAGCCGCCAACACCAGCAACCACCACAGCATAGCATCACCTCTTGTTTCTGATTGTACCGCACCGAGGCACAAATTGCAATCGCCCCGGCCATCGTCCCGGGCACCTGCAGGGAAATTTTATAGTTTTTTTCAAAAGTTTTCACAATTTCGCCACGCCGGGAGGATATTGTGTTACAATAGAAAGTGTGATAAAAGGAGGCCGACTGTATGGCAAAAATTTTGGTCGTGGATGATGAACCGCGGATTCGGGATCTGATCCGCGAACATTTGCAATATGCCGGTTTTACCTGTGAGGAGGCCGGGGACGGCGCCGCCGCCCTGAGCGTGCTGACACAGGGCGGGATCGATCTGGTGATCCTGGATATCATGATGCCGTTCATGGACGGCATGACCTGTCTGCGGGAGATGCGCACCCGCAAAATCATGACGCCGGTGATCATGCTGACTGCCCGCAGCGAGGAATACGACAAGCTGGCCGGTTTAGAGGGCGGCGCCGACGACTACGTGGTGAAGCCCTTCTCCCCCCGGGAGCTGGTGGCCCGGGTCAAGGCCGTGCTGGCCCGCACCATGCCCCGCCCCGAGGAGAGCCAGAGCAGCTACGTCTTCGGGGATCTGAGCATCGACACCGCCAGCCACACCGTGAAGGTGGCCGGGCAGGAAGCCCCGCTGACCCCCAAGGAATTCGATCTTTTGGTCTTTCTTGTGAGCAACAAGGGCATTGCCCTGAGCCGGGAAAAAATCCTGCAGAAGGTCTGGAACTATGACTACTACGGCGAGGACCGCACCGTGGATACGCACATCAAGATGCTGCGCAGCCACCTGGGGCATTGCCGCAACTATATCGTGACGGTGTGGGGCATCGGCTACAAGTTTGACCCCGACACCCTGTAAAAGGAGTGCAGGCGTTGTGAAACAACACGCCCAGAAAAAACCGCACCGCTTTGTGCTGAGTATCCGCTGGCAGCTGATGATCTTCATCACCGTCATGACGCTTTTGACCCTGGCCCTGGTATGGGGGGTCATCACCTACGCCCTGGTGCCCCAGTACAACCGCACCATCCGCGGCAAGCTGGAAAACAAGGCCGAGGCCATCGTGGCGATGATCGACCAGAGCGATGTGCCCATCGCCAACCGGGATTTCGGCGTACTGGTGCTCAACAGCACCTTCTGGGACAAGGTGGGCGACGCCTTCATCCAGAAGACCATCAACGTGGACGGCTGCTGCGTGGATTTCAGCGACACCACGCTGCGGTGCCTCAAGGCCTACGAGAGTATGTATCCCTGCCTGCTCCACGAGAGCACCGGCGCCTTCGGCGGCGAGTTTGTGACCAACGTGAACACGGCGCTGGTCATCCGGATGCGGCAGAAACTCTTCCAGGACGGCTCGCTGTACGAGATCGTCCACTCCAGTTCCAGCCAGCAGATGCTGGTGGGGCATCTCTCGGCGGACGGCCAGTACGGCGTCATCGTCTCGGCCAGCCTGGCCCAGATTTCCACCGCCGCCGAGGTGCTGCGGTCCATCCTCATCCCGCTGGCCGTGCTGCTGCTGGTGCTGGACCTGCTGGTGGCCATCCTCTTCAGCCGCTGGTTCACCCGCCCCATCGAGCGGCTTTCCACCGGCGCCCAGGAGATCGCCTCGGGCAACTACGACGTGCAGATCTCGGTGGTGCACCACGATGAGATCGGCCGTCTGGCGGAGGATTTCAACCACATGGCCGCCGAGGTCAAGCGCAGTGCCCAGCTGGAAAAGGACATCCTGGCCAACGTCAGCCACGACCTGCGCACCCCGCTGACCCTCATCAAGGGCTATGCCGAGACGGTGCGCGACCTGACCGGCACCGACGAAGAAAAACGCACCGAACAGTGCAACATCATTGTGGATGAGACCGACCGGCTGTCGGCGCTGGTGAACAGCGTGCTGGAACTCAGCAAGGTGCAGAACGGCTCCGAGAAGCCCAACCCCATCGACTTCGACATGAGCGAACTCTGCTTTGAGGTGGCCGGACGGTACGACGCCCTCTGCGACCAGAACCACTGGACGCTGCAGCTGGAAGCCGACCATGCCGCCCCCGTTCACGCCGACCCTGCCATGATGGAACGGGTGCTGCACAACCTGCTGGGCAACGCCTTCCACCATATCGGCGCGGATGGTCTGGTGATCCTGCGGGTGATCCCGCTGGCCCAGGGCTGCCGGGTGGAGGTGGCCGACCACGGCCCCGGCATCGCCCCCGAGGACCTGCCCCACCTGTTCGACCGCTACTACCGCGCCCGCCAGGACGCCGGCAAGACCGGCACCGGACTGGGACTTTCCATCACCAAGGCGATCCTGCAGCAGCACGGTTTTGCCTTCGGTGTGGACAGCGCCCTGGGCCAGGGTTCCACGTTCTGGTTCACCATGCAGGACACCCGTACCCGCCCCAATCCCTGAACCGTTGGAGGAGAACGCGATGGATAAACTCAACCGCGAAATGGATGAACAGCTCAAGCGCCGGGTGGCCGACCTGGCTTCCCACAACGACGAGACCGGCGACGGCAAGCTGGACGCCGCCGACCTGAAAGCCCAGCTCAACCGCATCGAGGCCCAGCTGGAACTGCAGGACCGGCAGAACCGCAACATCATGCGCAACCAGCGTCTGCGGATGCTGCTCACCGTGGTGGTGACACTGGTACTGCTCATCGCCCTGGGCGTCTTCTGGTACTATGCCAGCGACGCCTACACCCAGGTCATGCAGTCCACCACCCATCTGAACCAGCTGGCCGAGACGCTGCAGAAGAGTCTGGGCACCGTGGACCCCGAGGCGCTGGATTCCATGATGCAGGACCTGCCCGAGATCACCGAGCAGCTCAAGCGCATCGATACGGACGCCCTCAACCAGGTACTGGACGGCCTGCCCACCCTGATGGATAACGTCAACAAACTGCAGCAGCAGGTGGAGGCCATTGCCGGCCTCTTCAACGGCCTGGGAACGGTCTTCCGCTCCTGACCGGGAAACTGAATACAACAACAAACCGGGGCGCAGGAAATTCCTGCGCCCCGGTTCGCACTGTGCACCGTCCGGTGCTCAGCGCTGGCGATAGCTCTGGCAGTAATGCGGGTTGTCGATGCCCTGGGTGCCGTTGTCGGAATGCTCGGTGATCTTGATCGCATCCAGATTGCAGGTGCAACCGTTCTGGTTGTACGCGCAGGAGCAGACATCACAGGTAACATTGGTGTTCTCCATCTTGGCTCACCTCCTTGTCCCCTAGTATGGTCCGCCCCGGACAATTTTATGCAGCCATGCCTTGCGCTGCCCGCCCTGCCTGTGGTATACTCCCTGTAAGGGACGCAACCCGTCCCGCGGAGGTAACCCTGTATGAATCTTGGAAGTATCCTGGTTCTTGTCGTCATCTTTGTGCTGCTGGCGCTGGCGATTCTTTTCATCAGCCAGAACGGCGGCTGGCAGGGCGGCTGCGGCGGCAACTGCGCCAGCTGCCACCATAAATGCGCCGACCCCAAACCAAAAGACGACTCCAAAACCTGAAACCACCCTCCCCCGTCCGGGGGAGGGCTTTTTGCTGTCCGCCTTGCACAAATGCCCAAAAAAGGGTATACTATATTATGTATATCAACTGGCAGGAGGGGTTGCGATGAAGGCCGATCGGTATCGCTTTGACGGCACCCACCCGTGCGATCTGCGGGCACTGCCCTGCGACGGCAAACGGGATGATCTGGACAAACAGAAGATTCTGGAAAAGACTGCCCGCAACCTGCAGGAGATGGCCGCCTTACAGGACGGCCTGTATGCCGATGGCCGCGAGGGGGTCATTTTTGTACTGCAGGCCCTGGACGCCGCCGGCAAGGACAGCACCATCAAGCATGTGATGGGCGGGCTCAATCCCCAGGGCGTGCAGGTGACCAGCTTCAAGCAGCCCGGCAGCGAGGAACTCAGCCACGATTACCTGTGGCGCATCCACAAGGCGCTGCCGCCCCGGGGGTCCATCGCCATCTTCAACCGCAGCTACTACGAGGACGTGCTGGTGGTGCAGCTCCACGATCTGCAGAACACCTACAAACTGCCGCCCCGCACGCTGGATGAGGGCAAGAAGGCCTTCTTTGAGAAGCGCTATCGCCAGATCCGCCACTACGAGGAGTACCTGTACGACAACGGCTACCGCATCGTCAAGATGTTCCTCCACGTCTCCAAGGATGAGCAGCGCAAACGATTTCTGGAGCGCATCGAGAATCCCGCCAAGAACTGGAAGTTTTCGATGAGCGACGTGAAGGAACGGGCCTATTTCGAGGAATACCTGGGCCTGTACCAGGACGTGATCAACGCCACCGCCACCAAAGAAAGCCCCTGGTACGCCCTGCCGGCCGACCAGAAGTGGTATACCCGGTATCTAGTCAGCGAGATCGTGGTGGACACGCTGCGCCGCAGCTGCCACGACTATCCCCGGCTGCGGGAGGATGCCAGGGCGGAACTGAAAGACTGCCGCACCCGGCTGGAAGCGGAGGAATAAACATGGCTCCCATTCGTGTATTGCAGGTCATGCCCGCCATGGACGCGGGCGGCATGGAGACCTTTGTGATGAACGTCTACCGTGCCATCGACCGGGAACAGGTACAGTTTGATTTTCTGTACCACTACAATAAATCCTGCTTTTTTGACGACGAGATCGCCTCGCTGGGCGGCCGGATCTTCAAGACCACCGTCCGGCAGGACAACAACCTGCCCCGCTATCTGCGGGAACTGCGGCAGCTGTTTGCCGCCCACCCCGAATGGCGCATCCTGCACGGCCATTACAGCGGCTTCGGCATGTTCTACAACACGGTGGCCCGCCGGGCGGGCATCCCCGTGCGGGTGGGCCACAGCCACAACACCGCCTACGAGCACAATCTGGTGGGGCTGCTGGACCGGCTGATGAGCCTGCGGTTTTCCGCCGGGCTGACCGACCGCTTTGCCTGCAGCGAACTGGCCGGCAAAATGCTCTTCGGCAACGCCCCCTTCACAGTGCTGCCCAACGGCATCGACACCGCCCTGTTCGCCGCCCGTGACCCCCAGCGACGCGCCCTGCTGCGCGGGGACCTGGGTGTGGCGGACAATGAGATCCTCTTCGGCCATGTGGGCCGTTTTACCGCCCAGAAGAACCATCCGGGTCTTCTGCGCATCTTCGCGGCGGTGCGCAAGCGGCTGCCCAAAGCCCGGCTGGTATTGCTGGGCGGCGGCCCCGCCCCCTACATAGAAGAGATGCAGGCGCTGGCCCGGGAACTGAATCTGGGCGACAGCGTGATCTTTGCCGGTGTGCGCAGCAACATCCAGGGCTTTTACGATGCCATGGACGCCTTTTTGCTGCCCAGCCTCTTCGAGGGGCTGCCGGTGGTACTGGTGGAAGCCCAGACCGCGGGCCTTCCCTGCTTTGTTTCGGATACCATCGACCGCGGGGCAGCCTTCACCGACCGGGTGCGCTTCCTGCCGCTGCAGGACCCCGACGCCTGGGCCGGTGCCATCGCGGCGGCCAGCTTCCGCCGGGACCCCCACGCCCGCCAGAAGGCACTGGACGCGGGCTACGACATCCACACCAGCGCGGCCATTCTGCAGGAATTCTACCTGCGCCGCTATGCGGAGGTGACATCATGACCTCCGATACGCCCCGCTGCGAGATTGCCGTCATTGTGCCGGTGCACAACGCCGAGACTTTCCTGCCGGACTGCCTCAATGCGCTGGCGGACCAGCGGTTCGACGATTTCCGCTGCATCCTGGTGGACGACGGCTCCACCGATTCCTCCCCGTCCCTCTGCGACGACATGGCCCTCAACGATCCCCGTTTTCTCGTGATCCACCAGCCCCAGAGCGGGGTCAGCGCCGCCCGGACGGCCGGCATGCGCAAGGCCCGGGAGCTGGGTGCCATCTGGTTTGCCTTCTGCGATGCGGACGACTGCTACCACCCGGATTTTCTGCGCACGCTGCATGCTGCGGCCCAGGACGCGGCCCTGCCGCTGGCCTGCTGCCGGTACGATACCTTCACCGACACGCCGCCCGCCGAGGCGGCTGCGCCGGAGGACTACCGTGTTCTTCCCGCACCCCAGCATCTGGAGGCGCTGCTCCACGACCACGCCGTGGACTACGGCCTGTGGAACAAGCTCTATGCCGCCGGACTGCTCACCGAAGCCATGCTGGACAACGACCTGGCCTACAACGAGGACCTGCTGGCCAACTGGCAGGCCTTTCTGCGGGCGCCCGGCTGCGCCTTCTGCGACTTTGCGGGCTACCATTACCGCCAGCACGCCGACAGCGCCACCCACCGCGCCCTGCCGCCCCAGAGCCTGGACGACCAGCGCCGGGCGGCGGCCACCATCCGGGGCAGCGTGCCCGAACAGTGGCCGGAACTGCAGCAGTCCGCCAATGCCTTTTACTATGAGAAGCTGGTGTATCTGGCCAGCATGATCCTGCGCCGGGCGGACGCCGACGACTACCGCGTCCAGCTGGGCGAGCTGAACATCGGCATCACCGCCGGGCTGCGGGACCCCCAGCTGGGGCGCAACCCCAAGCTGCCTTTTGCCATCCGGGTGGCCGCCTGGGCCACCGTGCGGATGCCCAAACTGTGGCGGCGCATCTGCCGCAAATTCTTGAAGGACAGGCAATGACCCATGCGATTTCTGCTGATTCTTGACCGGGTGGAGAACCCGGCCAGCGCCAACGCCCTGCTGGGCTGCCGGCTGGCGGCCCAACTGCTGGCCCAGGGCCACTGCGTCCATCTTTTGGAACTGTGGGACGGCCTGCATACGCCGCCCGCGCCCCCCGAGGGTGCCGTCCAGCACACACTGGCCTTTGCCGACGAACGGCTCATGAACACTGCCCTGGAAAACGGCGTCCGGGGCGGCACGCCGGTGCCGCTGCGGCTGCTGCGGCTGGCCGCCCATCCCACCGCGGTGGCAGCGGCCTTCCGGCAGCTGGTCCTGCATGCCCCCCGCCGCACGGTGGACAGCCGCCGTGCCGTGGAACGGCTGGATGCACAGTTTCATTTTGACGCGGTCTGTGCTGTCTGCGCGCCCTACCGCACGGCCTTTGCGCTGGAAGGGGCCCGCATCGCCGGCAAAAAGCTGTTGTGGCAGCTGGACCCCTACGCCAGCAACCGGGACTACACCGCACCGGGCGGTTTTGCCCGGGAGGGCCAGCTGCTGGAAGCGGTGGACGGCACCTTCGTCACCCCCCAGGCCATGCCCGACTACACCGGCGGCCCCCTGAGCCCCTGGCGCAGCAAGGTGCATCTGCTGGGCTTCCCGGTGCTGCTGCCCGCCCCCGAAACGCCTGCCCATACCGGGACGCGGTGTGTTTTCTGCGGCAGTTTGTACCCTACGGTGCGGGAGCCGGATTTTGCACTGGAACTGTTCTGCCGCCTGAATGCCCCCGGCCTGACCCTGACCATGGCGGGGGGCGGCTGGCAGCGCTTTGCCGACCAGGCAGAGCGGGCCGCCGCTGTATTGAAAGACCGTTTTGTCCGCCCCGGTCCGCTGCCGCCCGCCGATGCCGCGGCCCTGGAAACCGGCGCCGACATTCTGCTCAGCCTGGGCAACGCCTACGACAACCAGATGCCCAGCAAGCTGTTCAGCTACTTTGGCACCGGCAAGCCGGTGCTGCACCTGGCCGTCAGCGAGACCGACCCCACCCTGCCCTATCTGGCCCGCTACCCGCTGGGCCTGGTGCTGCAGAAAAAGGACGGCGTGACGCCGGAGGTACTGGATAGGCTGTCCCGCTGGCTGACGGAGGTGAGGGGCCAGCGGCTGCCCTACGAGCAGGTGGCCGCCCTCTACCCGGAATTCACGCCCCAACAGGTGGCACGGGATTTTCTGGCCGCCCTGTCATAAACCACGAAAGGAGTGCCCGCCATGCACGTTCTTTGGCTTGTGAGCATGACGCTGCCCCAGGCCGCCCTGGCCTGCGGGCTGTCCCACGCCAGCGATGTCAGCGGCGGCTGGCTGACCGGCCAGCTGACCGCCCTGCGCGGCCGAGCCGATCTGCAGCTGACCGTCGCCTGTGTGAACGGCCAGTGCAAAGAGGCCTTGTGCGGGGAACACGGCGGTGTGACCTACCGCATCCTGCCGGGCGGGGGGGATTTTTCCCGGCTGCTGCAAGCGGTTCACCCCGACCTTGTGCATATCTGGGGCACCGAATATGCAGCGGCGGCCGCCATGGACCAGGCAGCCCGGGCGCTGGGCCTGCCGGTGCTGGTGGGCATTCAGGGCGTCATGGAGGACTGTGCCGCCCATCTCTGTGACGGGGTGCCGGAAGCCTATCTGCACTCCACCCCGCTGGACCGGGCGCTGGACCGGCTGATTCCCGGGGCTTTGCTGGACAAACTCCAGTCCAGCTTTGACGCCCTGGCCCGCAGCGAGGCTGCCCTGCTGGGTACGGCCCGCCACGTGACCGGCCGCACCGGCTTTGACCGCCGGGCGGTGGAACGGCTGGCCCCCCGGGCCCGGTATTACCCCTGCAACGAGACCCTGCGCCCGCTGTTTTATGAAGGGCCCCTGTGGCAGCCCCGGGATTTCGGCCGCGGGCCGGTGGTGCTGCTCTCCCAGGGGAACTATCCTCTCAAAAATCTGCACACCGTACTCCAGGCCATGCCCGCCATCCTGCAGCGCTGGCCCGACGCCCGGCTGCGCATCGCCGGCTGGCCGCCCCTGGACAAGGGCCCGCTGCTGCGGCCGCTGATTGTCCGGCTCTTCCCCTACCAGCGGTACTGCCGCCGGCTGGCCGAGGCCCTGGGGGTGGCCGGTCACATCCGGTACACCGGGCCGCTGGACGCCGCCGCCATGCGCCAGGCCTACCTGGACGCCGACCTTTTCCTGCTGCCCTCCTCCAGCGAGAACAGCCCCAACAGTCTGGGGGAAGCCATGCTGCTGGGTCTGCCCTGTGTGGCCAGCCGGGCGGGCGGCATTCCCGACATGCTCACCGACGGCACCGAGGGCCGGCTGTACGGCCAGGCGCTGGACGCCGACGGCCTGGCCCGCACCGTCACGGCGGTGCTCTCCGCCCCGGACAGCGGCGCCGCCCTGGGGCAGGCTGCCCGCCGTCGGGCGCTGCACACCCATGACCCTGCCGCCAACGCCGACGCCTTGTGCGGCATCTACCAGACCATTCTGCAGGAGGACGCCCGGTGAAAGTCAGTGTCATTATCCCCTGTTACCGTGCCGAGGCCACTCTGCGCCGGGCGGTGGCCAGCGCGCTGGAAGGCGCCCCCGCCGACCTGCAGCTGCTGCTGGTGGAGGACGGCAGTCCCGACGGGACAGGCGCCCTCTGCGACCAGCTGGCCGCCGGGGATGCCCGCATCACCGCCCTGCACCGGCCCAACGGCGGCGCCGGCGCGGCCCGCAACACCGGCCTGGAAGCCGCCCGGGGGGACTGGGTGCTCTTTCTGGATGCCGACGATGAACTGCTGCCCGGCCTGTGGGCGGCACTGGACGCCCTGCCCGTC
>ERZ1090865.440-NODE-440-length-24372-cov-7.578237_pt1 | contig 24372 bp, 21 predicted proteins | sample MGYA00478478_ERZ1090865 | MGnify/ENA primary metagenome ERZ1090865 (study PRJEB33644, sample SAMEA5815715) | chicken gut metagenome | biome: Chicken; feature: Gastrointestinal Tract; material: Caecum | place: Ireland | collected 2019-01-01 | study: A study of the... | reverse complement strand
CCCCCCACCCCCCATTTTTTTTTTAATCATACGGCGACCACCTAGATCTACACTAGACTAGTCGTCGGCAGCTTCATATGTTTATAAGATACAGGTTCCGCCAGGGCGTTTGCAGCGGCGGCGGGCATACGAGCCGCCCCCGGCACCACAAAGGCGCGGTAAGGCTGGCCGTTGACGATGAGCGGGTTGCCAAGTTCGGTTTGGTAGCGCCCCGGTTCGCTGAACACATCGGCCGGCAGCACCCGGCAGGCGATCTGGGCATCGTACAGCGGGCGGACGACCTGCTCGAACGGCATGGCGCCGGGGTCGCACCACTCGGCCTCGCCGTGGTAGAGCACGGCCACCGGAGCCTCGTGCGCGCCCGCGCTGGTCAGCGTGGCCACCCGGTTCATGTAGGCCATGAGCCGGCCGAAGTGCCGGTACTGGGGGTTATGGCCGTGGGCGTAAAAATGGGGCGGACAGTCGGGATCGGGGAATGCCTTGCCCGAAAATGCGTGGGGTACAAACCAGTTGATGCCGCGAACCAGAAAGTGGTCGGCCAGGTATTTTTCCAGCCGGACGCCCTCGGCCCAGCCGTAGTTGCCAAAAATCTCGCACATGGCGTTGCCGCCTTTGGACGGTTCAATGGCCGCGGCACTCTCGGCCAGGGTGGCCAGGCCGTAGTGGTAGAAGGTACCATTACGCGGGCGGCGCATATTGTCCATCCGCGGTTCATCCTCGCCCTGGGGCAGCACCTGGCCGCCGATGTCGTCAATGCCCGCCATGTCCTGGCCCTGCAGGCCGCGGAAATAATGCCCGAGGCTGGACCCGGTGCGGCAGTGCTGGCCGTCATCCTCGATGACATGGCCGATGTAGCGCACACCGTGGCCGTGGCACCAGGCGGCGATCTGTTCGCTGAAATTGCTCCGTACCAGACTGGTCAAACAGTCCATGTACGCGGTGTGGATGCGGGCAGTTTCATTGCTGCCGTCCTGCGCGAACAGCCGCGGCAGCGCGGCGGCCCAGCCGGGGCCACAGGCTTCGGCCAGGGCGGCTTCCAGCGGGGCGCTCCAGGGCAGGTCCTGGCCGCAGCCCAGCGTGTTGCCTTTCTGGTACAAAAGGCCGTTGCCCAGCTCCGGCTCATCGGAGAAAAAGCCGGCGATCGTCTTGCCGAAATCGGCGGCATAATGCTGCCAATGGGGTTCGTAGACCGCGTCGATCAGCAACCGCACACTGGCGGGGTCGGTCATGTTGATGTAGTCCCGGTGGCAGCCTGCGTTGCGGCTGGCCGTGACCACCTGCAGCGTATACGCCCCGGCGGGCTTGTCCCAGTGAAGCACCGTGCCCCGAATGAAGGGCAAAAGGTCGGTGATACCGCCATCTTCGGCCACGGCCTGAACGGTTAGCAGCCGGTCGGTGGCCGGGTCAAAGCTGCGGGCCGGCGGCATTTTCGCCGCAAATGCCTGCATTGGGTCGGTCAGATCATATTGGGGCGGGGCCATGAGACCTTCGGTGCGCAGGTCAAGGGTCAACGGGCCGGCGGCCGCGTCCAGCGATTTCTCATTGCCAAGGATGCTCTGGCGGCAGAGTTCGTCCGGTGCGGTCTTCACCGCCCCGTTGGCGAAACCGGTGGGGAAATGGCTGTCGTCCAAGATCCAGACCTGCATCCCGCGGCGGCGGGCTTCGTCCAGGATCACGTCCAGATCGGCCCACCACTTGGGGCCGCAGAAGTCGGGATGGGGGCGGCTCTCAACGCAGACAGCCTTGCAGTTGGCCCCGTCGATGGCTGCCATGAGTTCCCGCAGGGTGGCTTCGTCCTCGCCGTGCTGCCAGAAAAAGGGCAGGATGTGGTTGTCGCTTTCCCCGGCCAGCAGCCGGGCAATGGTTCTATTTTGGGGCATTGTCTCTCCCCGCCTTTCTTATTGTCTGTGGGCTGTGGCGCACACTGTGCGCCGCTACGGGTACGTTGTTTTGTCCTGTGGCGCACGCTGTGCGCCGCTGCGGTCTCCATACTTTTGAGGCACGCATCGTCATTATAAATGTTCGTGCAGCCAGCGGGCGCTGACCTGCGCGCTCTTGACCGGGTCTTTGTCCACCCAGTTGCGGTGGCTTTCGAGCACGACGGCCTCAACGCCGTTTTCCTTGGCGATGGCGGCCCAGTGTTCCAGCGGCAGGTTGCCGGTGCCCAGTTCCATGCTGTCGGTTTTTAAGATTGGGGTCATCGCCGGTTTGCCGGCGGCAAGGCGCGTGCCGCGGTCGTTGATGTGCCAGAGCTTCATGCGATTTCCAAGGGTTTTCATCACGGCGGCCACATCGGCACCGCCCTCGGCAAACCAGTAAGAGTCAAACTCAAAGTTGACGGCGTCGGGCTCGGTCTCAGCCAGCAGGATGTCATACCCGCGCTTTTCGCCCTCCACCCGCTGCAGTTCGCAGTTGTGGTTGTGGTAGAGCAGCCGCACCCCCTGCTCCGCCAGCGCCGCGCCGGCTTTGTTCAGGCGTTTTGCCAGGTCGTGCCAGGCGGCTGCATCGGCGTAGGCAAAGCGGTACATACCGGTGATGACCGCATAGCTTGTGCCAAAACTCTTGGCCTCGGCTGCAACAGCCGCGGCGTCCCGCTCGACACTGCCGAGATCGGTGTGCAGGCTGACGACCGAAAGCCCCGATTCCTGCACGAGTTTGTGCCAGTCCAGTTTGCCGCCGTTGCCGGTGGGCATACCGGCGGCGCGGGTCAGCAGCCGCACCATCAGACCGGTGGGGTGGATCATAAACCCGCAGAGCTCAATACCGGTGTATCCGGCGGCCTTGAGAGCGGCCAGCGTCTGCCGGGCCTGGGTTTCATTGTTGAGGGCGGTACCCAGCATAAACTGCTGTACGCCGGTTGGAATCATGGGGAAGACCTCCTGTTATAAGGCGAACACCGGGCCGGGGGTGATGCCGTTTTCGTTGAAGCTGTCCACGGCAACGTAGTAGCCCTGCCCGGCGACCAGGGTGGTCAGGGTCGCTTCGCTTGCGCCGTAGACAAGATGGCTTAGATACAGTTTATCCGACGCGGTGCCATAGCGGATGTTGACGCCCTGCGCACCCATCTCAGAAAGCGGCTGCCAGCGCACTACCGCGTCCAGGTCACCGACGCGCTCGGCCACAGCTTTGGCCGGGGCGGGTTTTGCCCCACCGCCGTTGCCGAACACCCGCAGCCCGGCAATGCGCAGCGGCTGGCCGTAGGGCAATGCGTCGCCCACCACCCGGACATAGCGGGCGGTGACGCCGGTTTCATACTCGTAATACCCGTTGGAGCATTCCCGCGCCACCGTCTCCAGCGTCTGCCAGGCTTCGCCGTCGATGCTGATTTCAAGGGTATAGCGGGAAATCTGGGGTTCCAGCTCGATGTGGCGGGTGCGGCGGTCGTCGCCGTAGGCTTCGGGTGGGAATTCCACCGTCACATCCTGGTCGGCCAGGTTGACCTGGACGGCGCGGACATCACAGGGCTTGCCGAGGTCAACGGCCAGCCACTGGCCTGGGGCGGCATCGGCAGCGCTCCACCAGCTGCGGATGTTTTCATCCACGGCCAGCGCCGGGCTGCTGCCCGCGGCGGTGGAGGAGGCAAAGGCCGGTTTGGCGTAGGAAAGCAGCATCCATTCCGGCTGCCAGGATGCCGGGTCAAACCGGCCTTCGGGGATGCGGTGGGGATAATCGGCAAAGTTCTGGTTGCAGTAGAGGATCCCATCGGCATCAAAGCCGGCCGGAAACAGTCCGACCCGCCGTTCAAAGTCATGGTTGACCGAAATGCGCATGGTGGCGGCGTGCCAGAAATTGCCGTGCCTGTCGGCAACCGTGCTGCCGTGCCCCGCGCCGGTGATGAACCCGCCGGTCACCGCCGAGAAGGGGTTCGACGCCTGCCGGATGAAGGGCCCCAGCGGGCTTTGCCCCACATAGACGCCGTCGGCATAGGTGTTGTACTGGGTGCCGGGGGCGGCGTATTGCAGGTAATAGCGGCCGTCGTGTTTGGTCATGAACGCCCCTTCCACATAGGGTTGACCGACGGCGAGGAAGATTTTGGTCAGCGCCTCGTTGGTCATGCCGGACTGGGCCAGCATCGCGGCGGGCATCTCGATCTTGTCGGTTTCGGCGTTGAAGAGCGGCGCCAGGCTGCGGTAGACGACGCTGCTTTCCCTATCCACCACGCCGTTTTCACCGGGGCGTTCATAGCCAAGATGTTCGGGGTCGCCGGCGATCAGCGGCCGCTTTTCACCCATGGGCTGCAGCGTTTCCCGGTCCAGCTCAACGCCCCAGATCGGCTCGGTGTTGGTGCAGCCCCAGTAGAAATAGAGGCGGCCGTCGTCGTCGAGAAAGAGGTCGGGATCCCAGAACGGGAAAGGCGCGGCCACCTGCTCGAATTTTTCATGCAGCGGGTCGGCGCTGCGCAAAATCGGGCAGTCTTTGCTGCGGCTGGACGCGCAGAAATAGAGGTAGTCCCCCACCTGCCGCACATCGGGGGCGTAATCGTAGATCATCAGGTCGGGATCGGCATGAAATGCCCAGCTGACAAGATCGTCAGAATAGAAAAAGCCCGCCGACATCGAGACAAACAGGTAATAGGTTCCCTTGAAGTATACAAGTGTCGGGTCGGCCCCCTCGCGGAAGGCGTAGCGGCGGCCCTGCTCGTTCATGTGCTGGTAGCGGTAGGGCAGATCCAGCGGGTTGCAGTAGGTTTTCATACATTGACCCCCGTTTTTTTGATGCCCTGCAAAATGCGGTTGAGCTGCTTGATACTCTCCTCGTCCGCGCCGCTCTGTTTGAGCAGGCTGACCAGCGTGATCCGGTTCATCATCCGCTGTAAAGCCGGGTTGTCCTTGACTGTCTCGGCGATTTCGCCGTGGCTCTCGGCGCCCTTGGCCATCATCTGGTCAATGATTGCGGCGGCCTCGGGGTTCTGGCGGATCTCGCCCAGCGTATCCAGGATGGAGTAGCAGTTCGGGTCGGCTTCCCCCTTGTCGAACCAGTTGGTCACACCGGTGGAAGCCGCCCGGCCGGGCTTGCGGTAGGTCGGGTTGGGCTCGGCCACCTTGCGCACCAGCATCACGCTGGTGCAGTCCTCGGCCCGCGCTTCAATCGTATGCTCACCCGAGATGGGCACCTGGAAGCTGAACACCACATGTCCCTGCTTGGTGGCAAACAGTTTGCCGTCCAGATACAGACTGACCTCGTTCTGGTTGGAGTACACCTTGATCTCGGTGACCTCCTCGGTGCGGTCCACATACCGGCTGCCGCAGAGGTGAACAAAGGGTTCGCTGTGGTTCCAGGCCGCTTTGTACAGATAAAAAGCATCCTTCTTGAGCTGGCGGTCGAAGGTGACCAGGCCCTTCTGGTTTTCGCCGTTCTTGCCGCCCTCGTCCCGGCCATCGGCGCCGAAATCGAACAGGTTCCACACATGGGTGGCCCACAGCCAGGGCCGGGCTTCGATCATGCGTAGCATATGCTCGTGGTAGACGCACTGGTAGCTCTCGGTGTAGTCGCCCTTCTCCGGCGTCGGGCTCTGATACGCCGGGTTGGCGTCGGCGCCATACTCCGAAAAGCCGATGCAGCGGTCGGGGAATTTGGCGTGGTATTCGTCAAAGAACTCATCGTTCTGTTCCAGCTCACCCAGATACCAGCCGAAGTAGAGGTTGTAGCTGTTGACATCGGGAATTTCGAGGATCGGGCTGTCGGTGTCCAGCATAAAGACATTGGCCATCGTGGTGGGGCGGGTGGTGTCGAGTTTATGGCACAGGTCATTGAGGGCGCGGTGGTTTTCCAGCAGTTCTTCGTTGACGGCGGAGGCGGCCGTGATCTCGTTGGAGAGCCCCCACACCGCGATGCAGGGGTGGTTGTAATTCTGCACGACCAATTCGGTCATCTGGGAGAGGGTGTTTTCCCGCCCATCGTGCATGTGCATCGTGATATAGGGGATCTCGGCCCAGACAATGAGACCATTTTCATCGCAGAGGTCGTAGAAGTATTGGGCATGCTGGTAGTGGGCCAGACGCAGCGTGTTGGCCCCCAGTTCCTTAATGATGGCCATATCCTCCTCCATCATGGCGGGGGTCAGCGCGCTGCCGGCCCCCTTGCGGTCCTGATGGCGGGAGACCCCGCGCAAAGGATAGCTGCGGCCGTTGAGCAGGAAGCCCTTCTGCGGGTCGATCTCAAATTTCCGGCAGCCGAACCGGGCGCTGACCGCGTCCCCGCCGGACAGACTGGCGGTGGCCGTGTAGAGGTAGGGGTCGTTGAGGCCGTCCCAGAGGTGCACGTTCTCGATCGTAAAGTCGGCGCGGGCGCAGCCGTCCGCAACCGGCACGGTTTGGGTCTGGCCTGCCAGGGCAAAGGTGACCTCGGCATCATCGGCCGGGCCTTCGACCCACGCCTCGGCCATGACGGCGGCGGCGCGTTTTTCCAGATCGACCACCGGTGTGATCTTCAGCCCCGGTCCGCCGTGATACCCCAGCGCAAAATGGGTCTTGGGCACCAGAATCAGGCGGACATCCCGGTACAGCCCACCGTAGAAGGTGAAATCCGCCTGCTGGGGATAGACGGTCTGGCTGCGGGCGTTGCTGACCGAGACCGCCAGCTGGTTGTGGTCCTTCAAGCGGTCGGTCAGATCCACCCGGAAGGTCGAATACCCGCCGGCGTGCTCGGCCAGCTTTTCGCCGTTCAAATAGACTTCGGCCGTCATGGCCGCGCCCTCGAATTCCAGCCAGACCCGGCTGTTTTCCGTCGTTTCCGGCCGGTCCAGGTCGCGGAGATACCAGCATTTGCCCCGGTGGTAGTCGTCGCCGCCGTCCTGGCCGTCCTCGGCGTTCCAGGTGTGGGGCAGGGTGACGGGCACGCCCGCATCGTCGGCGGGGTGTTCAGCCTTGATGAAGGTCCAATCCTGATTCAGAGAATGAATGGTACGCATAGATGCTTTCCTTTCTTGGAAGATGAGAGTCAGCGAAAAAAATGTAGGGAGTGCGGTGTTCTTTCCTGGCCGCAGCCGTCTTTCTGTGGTATGATAGGAGCAACCGCAGGAAAGGAGACCACCCCGTGGATATTCATGAAAAAGTATCGCTTTTGCAGGAACTTGTGGCCTGCTGTGACGCCATTTCCACCTGGTGCTATGACGCCAAGGGGAAACTGCTGTTTTCCAACTGTACCGACGAGACGGTGCTGAACACAGCCTTTTCGGCTTTCGGCTGCCGCAGTATTCTGATGGAGCACACAAACATTTGGAGTAATCCGTTCCTTTTGGGAACCTCGCTGGGGCTTGTCTGGGGCGCAGCATTTGAGCGGGAGGACGGTGTACTGCGGCGGTTCTGGCTGCTGGGGCCGGTGTTCTACGCCACCACCACCAAGGGGCAGATCGAGCTGGGGTACGACCTCTACCGCGGGCTGGAGCTGAGCGTCGCCTGGAAGGAGCAATTCATGCAGGCGGCCTCCCGCCTGCCGGTCGTGACCAGCGAGCTGCTGGGGCGCTACCTGCTGATGCTGCACTACTGCCTGACCGGGCAGACGCTGCATTACAGCGACATCGTCATGCCCACCGAACTGCTTCGCCCCGCCAAACCTGCCGAGCCGACCAAGCGGGACCGGTATCAGGTCTATGCAGCCGAGCGGGCGCTGCTGGACATGGTGCGCAACGGGGACCTCAACTATGCCGAGGCTTTCAGCAATTCCAGCCTGCTCAGCAGCGGGGTGCCGGTATCCGGTCCCGACCCGCTGCGCCAGGTAAAATCCAGCATCACGGTATTCACCAGTCTTGTCTGCCGCGCCGCCATAGAGGGCGGCGTCAGCCCGGAAGAAGCCTATTCGCTGGGGGACGCCTACATCCAGCGGGCCGAAAATGCCCGCAGCCAGCAGGAACTGCTGAACCTGCCCGCCACGATGTACGACGATTTCATCCATCGCGTCCATCGCTGCCGCACCAACCCGCGCTACAGCCCGATGGTGCAGAAGTGCGTGGACTACATCGACCTGCACCTGGAACAGAAGATCCAGGCGGCGGACCTGGCCGCGCAGCTGGGCTACGATGACTATTATATCACCCGGCGCTTCAAGCGGGAGACCGGCTACTCCCTGACCAACTACATCAAGTTCGCCAAGATCGAGCGGGCCAAGGTGCTGCTGCAGTCCACCCGGCTGACCGTGCAGCAGATCGCCGACGGTTTGGGGTTCACCACCCGCAGCTACTTCATCCAGTGTTTTAAGGCGGTCACCGGCCGCACGCCCACGGCCTGGCGGGCCCAGGCGGACCAATGACCGCCACAGGGAGGGACGGCGTGAGCCGCCCCTCCCTTTTTGGATGGGTCACTTGCTTTGCAGCGCCTGCTTCTTGGCGGCGATCCGCTTCTGCACGTCCACCATGTCCTTCTTGGTGAGCTTGTAGAACCGCATCGCGATCAGCGAGATCACATAGCCGATGATGGGCACGCCGAAGGTGAGGAACAGCGTCATCGCCTTGATGGCCGGGGTGGGCGCGTCGGTGGGCTGGGGCGTCGTGTGGACATAGCCGATCAGCGACACGCAGAAGGTCGCGATGGTGATGCCGAAGGAGGAGATCACCTGGTCGATGAAGTTGTAGGTGGCCGTGACAATGCCGGGGATGTACTTGCCGGAGGCGTCCAGCTCGTAGTCGACAATGTCGGCGCGCATCGCGCCGTTGGCCGTCGTGATGCACATTTTGGAGCCGTTGTTCAGCAGCAGAATCGCAAAGAACAGGCACAGCAGCACCATGTTGGTGCGGATCGCGCTCATATCAATGGCGGCGCAGAACACGATGCCGAGCACCGAGATCACCACGCACACCCAGGTCCAGGTGACGGTGGCCTCCTTGTTGCCGTGCTTGCCGCAGTACCGCGCGCCGAAGATCGCAAACACGATGCTGGGCAGCATCGACAGCATGGACACGATGGTGCCGAACTGGATGTTGCCGATCAGGATGCCGAACATCATCGTCGAGATGATGGTCTGGCTGTTGACCTGCTGGGCCAGCTTGTCGGCCACAGCGGACAGCGTGTACAACTGGAACGGCCGGTTGGTCGCGAGGAAGTGGAACATATCCTTGAGGCCCACGTCGTCGCCGCCGGCCGTGATGCCCTCAAAGTTTTCGGGCTTGTCGACCGGCGTCAGGCCGATGCAGGCGATCAGCGTCAGCACCCAGGCTACGGCCACATAGATGATGCAGGTCAGGGACAGCATATCCTTGGTGTACTGGTTGCCGAACATCGGCAGAATGACCATGGTGGAGACCAGCGACAGTGCCATCGGGAACGCGTAGTTGTACACGGTCGCCCAGACCTGCACGGTCGGGCGCTGGCGCGGGTCGTTGGTCATAACGGCGGGCAGCATGTTGCCCGCAATGTCAAAGATCGAGTTGCCGACGATGTTGACCATGTACAGGATGATAAACAGCACCACGCTCTGGGTCTTGCCCGAGAACCAGACAAACAGCATCAGCATGGCGACGCTGCGGATCGTAAGGCCCAGCAGCATCAGGATGCGCAGTTTGCCGAAGCGGGTGTGCAGCTTGTCGATCCAGACCGCCAGAAACGGGTCGATGATGCCGTCAAACCAGCGCGTGGCGGTCAAAATCACACCGGCCACCGCCAGCGCGATGCCATACCCCTCGCTGGCAACGTAGCTCATCAGGCCGACCAGCGAATAGAACGCCATCGCCGCGCCGCCCTGCATCTCGGCGATCGCGATACACCAGGTGGGAACGCGGCGGTACTGTACGCCGTCGATCTCGCTCTGGCTGGTTTTTTTCTTACCAAATGCCATTGTTGATTCCTCCCAAATCAGATCCGGAAGGCGCAAAAGAGTTCGGGCGGCACAGCGCCCCGCGCCTCGGTGCCTTTACCATACCACGGCAGCCCGGCGCGAAGAATACAAATATTCGTATAAAAGTTCAATTATTTGAATTATTTTGATAAGAATACAAATATTTGATTTTTAAGTATAATAATTGATTGAGCGTTGGGGCCGCCATCCGCTATACTGTAAGACAGAACGGGACTTCCCCGACCGCCTGCTGTATTGAAAATTTAGGAGGACTCTACCATGAAACAATTTGCACCCGGTTTTCTCATCGGCGCCGCCACCGCCGCCCACCAGGTGGAGGGCAACAACATCCACAACGACTGCTGGGCGCAGGAACAGATGGAACACTCCAGCTATGTCGAGCCCTCGCTGGACGCCTGCGACCATTATCACAAGTATGCCGAGGACATCCGCCTGATGGCCGGGGCCGGGCTCAATGCCTACCGCTTTTCCATTGAGTGGGCCCGCATCGAGCCGGAGGAGGGCCGCTTTGACGCGGCGGAACTGGAACATTACCGGGATGTGATCCGCTGCTGCCAGGCACACGGCCTGGAACCCATCGTGACGCTGCACCACTTTTCCAGCCCGGTCTGGCTGATCGCCAAGGGCGGCTGGGAGGCCGAGACAACCCCGGCCGACTTCGCCCGCTATGTGCGGTATGTGATGGAGAACCTTGGCGGTGAGCTGCGGTATGTCTGCACAATCAACGAGGCGAACATGGGCGTGCAGGTGGCGGCCATTGCCGAGCGGTATAGAAAACAGATGATGAAGATGGCCGCCCAGGCCCAGGCAGGCGGGCAGTCCCCCGATGGGTCGGTGCAGATGGGCATGAACTTCCAGAAGATGATGGCCAATCAGGCACGAATCGCCGCCGAAAACAAGGTCGTGTTCGGCACCGAGACGCCCCAGTGCTTCACCAATCCCCGCACGCCTCACGGCGATGAGCTGGTCATGGAAGCCCACAAGGCTGCCCGCGCCGTCATCCGGGAGGTCTGTCCCGGTGTCAAGGTCGGCCTGACGCTGAGCCTGCACGACATCCAGGCGCTGCCCGGCGGTGAGGAAGAAGCCGCCAAGGTCTGGGAGGAGGAATTCACCCACTACCTGCCCGCCATCGAGGAGGACGACTTCCTTGGCGTGCAGAACTACACCCGCGCCCGCTATGACCAAAACGGCAGCATGACCGCCCCCGAAGGCGCCGAGCTGACCCAGATGGACTATGAGTTCTACCCAGAAGCCCTCGAACATGTACTCCGTCGGGTGGCCAAAGATTTCCACGGCGACCTGATCGTGACCGAGAACGGCATCGCCACCGACGACGACACCCGCCGCGTCGCCTTCATCGAGCAAGCGCTGGCGGGCGTGCAGCGCTGCGTGGCCGACGGCCTGCCGGTGCGCGGCTACTTCCACTGGAGCCTGCTGGACAACTTTGAGTGGCAGAAGGGCTTTGCGATGCAGTTCGGTCTGATCGCCGTAGACCGCGCCCACGGCCAGACCCGCACCCCCAAGCCGAGTTTGGCGTTCCTGGGGCGCTATGCCGCCAACGGCTGAGCCCCCGGACCGCAGCAGCCAAACGCCCCGGCCGTCCGATTGCTTCTGCAGCCGGATAGCCGGGGCGCGTTTTGTTCAAAACAGTTTATTGCGGCATGGCGGCCAGGGCGGCGCCCTCGCACAGGGCGGTAATCACGGCGGCCACCTGCCCGGGTTCGGTCTGCATCCCGCTGCGCAGCCAGTACTGGATGATGCCGCCCGCCCCGGCGGCCAGGAACACATTGCGCATCGTCTGCTGGGGTTCGCCTGCGGCCGGCGCCATATTTCCCTGCCGTGTATTCATATACCGGAAGCACCGCTCCACCATCGCGTACAGAAACCGCTCATCCTGGTTTTGCCGTGCCATGACGCCCAGCAGGCTGTCGTTGTCCCGCAGGGCGCAGAGCGCCGCCGTCATTGTCGCGGCAGTTCCCTGCGCCTGCGTTGCCTGCAGCAGTTCTTCCAGCAGCTCAAGCCCGCGCTGTTCCAGCTGTTCCATCAGGTCAAAGCAGTCCTTGTATTGGCGGTAAAAGGTGCTGCGGTTGATCTGCGCCAGGGCGCAGACCTCCTTGACCGTGATGCGCTCCACCGGTTTTTGGCGCAGCAGCTGTAAAAAGGCGTCGGTGATCACCTGGCGGGTGTAGCGGGTTCGCAGGTCAGTTTGCATGGTTTTGTTCCTTTCTGCAACAGAATTCGCCTTTGTGCCGCAAAGCGGACACAATGGCGGAAACTAACGGTTGTCCCCTTCTTTTGCATCCAGTATACTGGAACCAACGAAAAAAAGCAACATAAGTTGCAGTGTATTCACAGTGATTCAGTCGATTCAGGGAGGACGACCAAATGCAGAACAGCGAAGTTCTATTCCGCGACAAACCGATCTGGCAAGCCATCTTCTCGCTGGTGGGGCCCTCGATTTTGTCGGTGCTGGTCATGGTCATCTACAACATGACCGACCTGTTTTTCATCAACCTTTTGCAGGATACCGCCCAGACCGCCGCGGTCTCGGTGGTCAGCCCGGTGTTCACGCTGGCTTCGGCCGGGGCCACCGTGCTGGGCATGGGCGGCTGCGCGGCGGCGGCCTCCTCGTTGGGCGCCGGCGATAAGCAGGACGTGCGCACCGTGTCCAGCCTGTGCGGCTGGTGCGCCATTCTGGTCGGCGCGGTGCTGGTGGTGGTTTTGAACCTCGGCTGTGCGCCGCTGCTGGGGATGCTCGGGGCCAATGCCGAGATCCTGCCACACGCCGCGGCGTATCTGCGCATTCTGGCGCTGGGCGCCCCGGCCATGATCCTTTCGGTTTCGGCCGCCACCCTGCTGCGGGCGGACGGGGCCATCCGACGCGGGTTGGTGGGGAACCTGGCCGGCAGTGTGACCAACATGGTGCTGGACCCTCTGTTTATTCTGGTGTTCGGCTGGGGCATTGCCGGCGCAGCCGCCGCCACCGTGCTGGGGAATCTCGTGGCCTGCGCGATCTATCTTGACTACATCCTGCGCCAATCCCAAGCTTTGAGCCTGGCCCCCGCCGATGCGCTGCGCCGCCCCGCCCGGCTGGGCCGGGTGCTGGCGCTGGGGCTGCCCAACGGGGTCAGCAGTTTGCTGGCCGGGCTGGCGGGCAGTTTCAGCAACCGGATGCTGGCAGGCTACGGCACCGCGGCGCTGGCCGCCATGGCCGCCGCCGACAAGGCGACGATGGTGGTCAGCCTGGTGCAGATGGGGATCTGTATGGGCGTCCAGCCGCTGCTGGCCTACAATGCGGGGGCCCGCAACCTGCCGCGGCTGCGCGGGGCGCTGACCCGGCTGGCCGGACTGACCTTCGGGGTTGGGGCTGCCTTTGCAGCCACCTGCCTGCTGGGGCAAAACACACTGCTTGGGCTGTTTTTGTCCGACGCCGAAGCCCTGGCCCTGGGGCGGCAGCTGCTGCCCTGGCTGCTGGCAGCCAGCCCGCTGCTGGGGCTTTACTACCTCAGCACCAACTTTCTGCAGGCGGCCGGCCGGGCCGCCGGGGCCACGGTGCTCTCCGCCCTGCGGCAGGGGTTGCTGCTGATCCCGGCGCTTTATCTGCTGCACGCGCTGCTGGGTCTGCCCGGCCTGGCCGCCGCCCGGGCTGCGGCGGACCTTACCTCGGTCGCCATCGCCATGGCGCTGCTTCTTCGCACCTGGCGGGACTTTGTCCGGCTGGCGTAACAGCCCCGGCGAATCTTCCTTGGATGCTGCGGTCGGACGCCATGCGGTTTTTGATTCACTGGAGGTGCGGGGACGCCTTTGCCGGCTTGGTCCGACCGCTCATTTGTTCCGCACAGTGTATGCTGCATCGTGTTGCGGTTTACTTGCTCGCCGGCTGAAATCAGAAGCCGTCCCCCGCTTTCACCCGTATATTGAACGAACAGCGGCAGCCTTCCGCCTGGCTTGGGGAAGGCCGCCGCTTTCTTGCCGCTTTTTACCGGTTGAACCGCCGTTTGATCCGCACGAAGAGGCGTTCGATGGCGTAGGCCACTGCGAAAACCAGCAGGATGGCCACGCCGGCGGTACCGTAGTCGTAGCCCTGCAGGCTGTTGGAGATGACGTACCCGATGCCGCCGGCCCCCACCATGCCAAGGATCGCGCATTCGGAAAAGTTGGTTTCCAGCCGCATACCGGCCCAGGCCACGATCTGGCTGAAAGCCGCCGGCAGGATCGCGTTGCAGAAGATGCTCAGCCGGCTCACGCCGGTGACTTCCAGCGCCTCGATCGTCTCGTCAGGGATGCTCTCAAAGCTCTGGGCAAAGCTCTTGGTGAAAAAGGCGGTGGTGTGGACGCAAAGCCCGGCCACGCCGGCTTCGGGGCCCATGCCCAGGCAGACCAGCATCAGCAGCACCCACACCGGGGTGGGCACCGCCCGCAGGAAGGTGAAGAAGGACTGGGTGACGACCGAAAGCACCGGCAGGCGGAACACATTGCGCGCCGCCAGCATACCGAAAACCACCCCCAGCACCAGGCTGTAGAGCAGCGACAGCACCGCGATGGAGATCGTCTCCACCAGCGAGGAGAAGATCAAATCCATATTGGCAAAATCCAGATGGGCCAGATCCCAGAACACCACGCCGATGTCCGGCACGCGGGAGAGCATTTTGCCCCAGTCGATGCCCAGATACACAAGGCTTGCCGCCGAGAGCAGGGCTGTCCCGGCCAGAAACACCGGAATGAACCGGTTGCGCTGGCGGCATTTGACCGAGATGCGCCCGCCCGGCCGCGCCGGTTTGTAAACAGGGGGAAGGTTGCAGGCTCATTTCAGCAGCTCCTTTCGCAGTTTGTTGGTGATCTGATCCACCACGATGACCATAACCGCCACCAGCAGGATGATGCTCAGCGCAATGTCATACTGGAAACTCTTGATGTAGGAGAAAAGGGTCAGTCCCACGCCGCCCCCGCCCACCATGCCGACGATGGTGGAGGCACGGATGTTGACTTCGACGCAGTAGAGGAACCAGGAGAGGAGCCCGCTCAGGCAGGATAGCAGGATGGCCTGAGCGACCCGCTGGGGGAAGCTGGCCCCCACGGCCTGCAGGCTCTCGACGCAATCCTGGGAGACATCCTCCATCGTCTCCACAAAGGCGCGCACAAGGAAGGCGAAGCTGGTGATGCACAGCGCCACAAACCCGACGCCGGTGCCGATGCCCAAGGATGAGAACAGGATGAACGCCCAGACCAGCGCCGGGATGTTGCGCAAAAAGGTGGCGAACCCGCGCACCACCTTGGCAAACCGCGGAAAGGGCGAGACCTTTTCGCTGCCGAACAGCGAGACGAAGAAGGCCAGAATGGCGGCCACCGTGGTGGAGGAAAGGGCCAGCGCCAGCGTGACCACCACGCTGTCCAGCACGCCGGGGATGCGGCTCGCCTTGGGCAGAGCCGGCGGCAGGAAGTCCTGGGTGATAAACTCCCAGAAAGCATCCCCGTTGGCCACCAGCACAGCGGGGTTGAATTCGGTCAGGATGCTGCAGACCACAAACAGCGCCAGCGCGGCGATCAGAAAGCCGGTGTACAGCCGTTTGAGGTCACGCGCAATCAGCGGTATCCGCCTGGTCATGTCCATTCCCTCCCAACATCAGGTTTTCGCGGCTGGTGCCGTAGATGCGTTCGATCATCTCATCGCTGAGCCGGGCCGGCGGCCCGTCAAAGACGATGCTGCCTTTGCTCAGACCGATGATGCGGGTGGAGTACTGCAGCGCCACATCCAGCTGGTGCAGGTTGACGATGCAGGCAATGTTGCGCCTGGCCGTCATCGACCGCAGCAGATCCATGATGGTTTTGGCGCTGGAAGGGTCCAGCGAAGCGATGGGCTCGTCGAAAAGCAGCAGTTTGGGCTGCTGCATGATGGCTCGGGCGATGCCGACCCGCTGCTTCTGTCCGCCGGACAGGTCGGCCGCACGATTGTAGGCGAAATCCGAAAGGCCCAGTTCTTCCAGCAGATCCAACGCCTGGCGCTTGTCCGCCTCGCTGTACAGCCCAAGCACCCCCTGGGGGCCCGGCATATAGCCCAGCCGGCCGTGCAGCACGTTCTGCAGCACCGACAGGCTGTAGACGAGATTGTAATTCTGGAAGATCATGCCCACCTTGCGGCGCAGCTCCCGCAGGGATTGGCCATGCTGGGCGGCGACATTCTGGCCGTCCAGCGTGACGGCGCCGCCGCTGATGGAAATCAGGGCGTTGATGGCGCACAGCAGGGTGGATTTGCCCGACCCCGACGGCCCGATGACCGAAATGAACTCCCCTTCCTGCACGGTGAAACTGATCCCCTGCAGGGCATGTACTCCGTTGGGATAGTTCTTGGTCACATTGTCAAACTGTAAGATAGGTTCCATAGTGTTCACCCCCGCGGCGCCGGTGCTCAGAAATCATTGATGATCTTGTTCAGCTCGATGATCTCCTCATAATCGCTCATATCGCACTCGATAAAGCGGGCGCCGGGGACCTTGATGACATCGGTGAAGTACTGTTCGTTGTCATAACTGGTCAGGAACTCGGTGAGCTTGTCGCGGGTGGCCTGGTCCACGTGTTCGGCCACGACCATCGCTTCGGCCGGGATCGCACCGGATTCGTGGATGATCTTGATGTCGCTTTCCGCCGCGTTGCCGTTGGCGATCTCGCTGGCCAGGATCTGGTCGGAGATGGGAACCACGTCCACGTCACCCTTCACCACCGCCTGCAGACCGGCGGTCATCAGGGCGGACAGGGTCAGGGCAAGCAGTTTCCGGTTGCGTTTCATACGATTCTCTCCTTATCTGTCTTGTCAATATTTCCAGCGGTGTCCCTGCGCGCCAGCCCGCACAGGGGATGGTGGCCATCGGGTAGATGGATTCGAGCATTTCTTCGATCAACGCGGGGGTCAGTTTCACCGGGTTGTTGTCCGCCCGGCCTTTGGTGATTCCAAGCCCCGCCAGGTGCGCCAGGTCGCTGCGGGCCACGCCCCAGTCTTCCAGCGAGGCCGGCTGGGCCGAGCGCACCAGCAGCCCTGCGATGCGGCGCTGCAGCCCGGTGGCATCCGCCACCCCCAAGGCGCCCAGCAGGGCGTCCAGATCCTGCACGGCCGGGGCGTTGCAGGCCAGCACCGGGGCCAGCAGCATGGCCACCGCCGCGCCGTGGGGGATGCCGTAGTGCATGGTCAGCGGGTAGGAGATGGAATGGCAGGCCGTGGTCTTTGTGTTGGAGAAGGCCAACCCCGCCAGCATGCTGCCGCGGGCCATCGCGTCGTGGGCCGCCGGCACACCGGCAAACAGCTGGTCGATGCTGCCCATTACGGTGCGGATGGCTTCCAGCGCCAATGCGCGGGAGACGGCGTTGGTGTGGCGGGCCCAGTAGCTCTCCACCGCGTGGGCCACCGCATCCAGCGCCGAGGACACCGCCAACCGCACCGGCATGCCAGCTGCCAGCTCCGGGTCCACGAGCGCAGCGGCCGCGTAGTTGTCATGGTTTTCCAGCGAGCGCTTTGTATCCTGTTCCGGGTCCCAGATGGTAGCCCAGCAGGTCACCTCGCTGCCAGTGCCGGCGGTGGTGGGCACGCCGATCCAGCGGGCCGCCGGCTGCAGATCTCCGGCTGCGATGCGGGCGCGCAGCGCGTCCGCATCGGCCAGTTCCGCGCCATACAGGCAGCAGAGCGATTTCCCCACATCCAGAATGCTGCCGCCGCCCACGGCCACCACCACGTCGGGGGCGTGGTCTTTGGTGCGCAGCCAGGTATCGTACAGCTGCTCCACCGTGGGGTTGGAGGCGGTGAATTCCAGGTTTTCCACCTCGATCGGCGCACAGCTGGCCGCCAGATCGGCGAGCACCGGGTGCCGCAGGGCCTCCCGGCTCCAGGCCAGCACCAGCACCCGGCCGCCGCCGGACAGCATCCGCCGCAGCAGGGCGGGCAGTTCCGCCAGACAGCCGGGGCCCTGGATCGTGTGGACAGGGTTATAATAGCGGTTCACAGGCTTCCCTCCTTGCGCAGGCGCTCATTCAGCGTTTCGATGGCGGCGGGCAGGTCGCGGATCGAGTCGATCACCAGATCCGCCCCGGCAGCGCGGTAGCGGTCGGCCGCCACTTGCTTGCGCTGCGCAAGGAGCTCGGCGGGCATGGCGTCATACTCCTCCTTCGTCAGACCCAGCAGGTTGGAGCCGGTCAGGATACCGATGGCGAAGGCCCCGGCGTTTTTGCCCTCCTGCATATCCACCACGGTATCCCCCACCTTGACCACGCAGCGGGGCGGGTAAACATTCAGCTGCCGCATACATTCAAACACCATAAACGGAGCCGGCCGGCCAATGCCGGTCGCATCGGGGGTGACGACGCAGTCGGCCGCATACCCGGCCGCCTTGGCCACGGGCAGGACCTCGGCCATCATGGCGCTGTTGTAGCCGGTGGTGGAGCCGACTTTCAGCCCCATGCCCCGCAGCTTGTCCACCGTTTCCGCCACACCGGGCAGCGGCGTGCTGTATTCGGCCACCACGGTGTGCAGCGTGGCCTCAAAGGTTTCGTACAGCTTGTCCACGTCCTGCTCGTTCCACACACGGCCATATAGCTGCCGCCACTGGGCGCTGCCGCTTTCGCTGGAAAGCAGCTGGCGGATGTGCGCCTTCTTTTCAAGGCCCATCGGGCGGTTGATCTCCTCCCGCGTCAGGTGCAGCCCTGCCGCGGTGAGTACGCGGTCAAACACAACGCTGGGCGCACTGGAGCCGTAATCCACCGTCGTGCCGGCCCAGTCGAACACGACCATCTGAATCTGTCTGTTTTCGGTTCCCACTCTGAACACCTCTTGCTTGTTTTTGCATTTCTTTGCGGCTTATTGCCGCCTGCATCTGCATTATACGCCGCATATTGCAGCATCTTCAAGCAAGTTCCCGCAAACATCCTGTAAAAAAGCTGTAAGGCAGACGCTTTCTCTGCGTCTGCCTTACAGCTTTCTCCCTATTCTTACATTTTACAGGATCGTGATGCCCTTTGTCCTGTATTTGTCCCGCACCTCCGGCGGTACGTGGTCATCCATCACCAGCAGGTCCACCTGGTCGGCCGCCAGCACCCGGCATTTGGAGCGCTGGCCCAGCTTGCTGGAGTCCATCACAGCCACCACCTGCTTGGCCTGGGCCGCCAAAAGCCGGATCACGCCGGTCTCGTCCATGCGGAAGTCGGTGTAGCCGTCTTTATAGTTGACGGCATTGATGGAAAGCAGCGCCACATCGGGGTAAAAGCGGCTGAACATTTCCTCGCACAGCGTCCCGTAGGTGGAGCGCTCCTGGGTGTCCACCGTGCCGCCCACCGCGATGACCCGCACCCCCGGCGCCTGCATCAGCGCCGGAATGGCCGCGTAGTTGTTGGTGACAACGGTGCAGCGCAGCCCGGCATTGGCCAGCTCCTGGGCCAGGATGGTGTTTGTGGTGCCGGAGTTCATCGCCACCACGTCGTTTTCCTTGATATAGGCCAGCGCCTTGCGGGCGGCTTCACGCTTTAGGTCGCTGTGGATGATCTCCCGCCCGGTAAAGTTGGAGAAGGAGACCCGCGATTCCGGCAGACAGGCCCCGCCGCGCACGCAGCGGATCTGCCCGCCCTGTTCCATCGTTTTCAGGTCCCGGCGCACCGTATCCACCGATACCTGCAGCTGACGGCTCAGCTCACTGACCTTGACGGTGGATTGCAACTGCAGCTGCTGCAAAATAAACTCCGCCCGCTCGTTATACAGCATACTCGCGGCTCCTTTCCGGATTCTCAATCTCTTCCAGAAGTATGATACCCGATTCTGCCGTATTTTGCAAGGTTGTGCTGCAAAATGTTCATTCGGAAGCTGCGGTTGCTCAGCTCTGCCGCCGCCCTGGGCTTGATCACATCGGTGGCGCGGCCGGGGGCAGCGAAGTGTCGAGCATTTTTTCAATAAGCGCATTCACTTTTTCCGGCTCATCGGTGTTGGAGTTGTGCCCGGCGCCGGGAATCCACACCAGTGGGATTCCGGTATTTTTGTGCCAGGCTTTGTTGTATCGGATACAGGAACCGGCGTGGTCCTTTTCCCCGCAGATCAGTAGTGCCGGACATTTTATCTCATAGGCAAGGTCAGCTTCCATCGCCTCCGCCAACATCCTGAACCCATGGCCCGACAGCCGGGCGTACCGTTTCTGGTCCCCCTCGTAGGTCATCATCATATCGTACATCAGTTTTTGGCCATAGGCAGAGGTGGCCACCCCCTTGGCGCCGGTTTTCAGCAGGGCCTTCCAGGGATAATAGCGATAGACCGGTTCCATCCGTTTCAGGAGCCACAATTCCATACCGGTTACATACTTCCTTTGCAAAGGGGCGGAATCAATCGCAACAAACCCCTTCAATTTATCGGGAAACAGCTCCGCATAAGCCTGCCCCACATAGCCACCCATGGATTGCCCCACAATCACCGGATGGCGGATGGCTTCCCTGCACAGAATTCCATCCAGCCACTTTGCCTTGTCCATCAGGGAAAACTCCAGTCGGAAGGGCCAGGAAGCGCCGTGCCCGGGGGCATCCCATACCAACACAGTGTACTTTCCCTGGAAATACTCAATCTGTTTGTCAAACAGCCGATGGTCCGCGGTCAACCCCGGGAGAAAAACCAGGGTGGTCGTTTCCGCTCCTTGCACCTTGCTGATCCAATAATGAATGGCCCCGCAGGGCGTCTGATAGATTCTTTCTTCCATTGCCATCACACCTTGAACCCTCCGTTTTGCGTTGGCTCCATTATACTGCATCCGCACAGAAAAATATAGCCGTCTTTCGGTATATCCGCAAAGCGAAAATGAAAATATAAGATTGCCATTCTTCAAACTTTCAGGACTTGTCTACGGAAAATCCAGGTTCCCTGCACTCCCGTAGCGGCAGCTCCACTTGGTTCAGCCAGATCGACCCGGACGTGTAAACCCGGCCCGCAAAACCCGGGGCAGACAGCCCCGGGTCAGCGTGTTATTGGATCTTGGGCAGTTCCTCACCGGCGCCGGTGACCTGCTGGATGGCTTCAAGAAACCGCTCCACCGTGGGCGAGGGGGTCGGCGCGTGGAGGATGCCGAAGGGGATCGTGAATTTCCAGCGCACCGGCACCACCTTGAGCAGCGGGTGGACGCTCTTCCAGTTGTCAATGTCCACCATCAGGTCGTTGGCGTTCTCGCACCGGTTGAAGGTATCGAGGTTGAAGAAGTCGAAATCCACGATTTCGATTTCCAGGTGCTTCCGGGCCAGGTCGTCCCGCAGGGCATCCATCGAACCGTTCCAGCCGCGGCGGATCATCATCAGTCGTTCGCCGTGCAGGTCCTGCACAGTCAGCCGCTTTTTGCCGGCCAGCGGATGGTGCAGCGAAAGCGCCAGACGGATCGGCTGCCGGCTCAGCAGCAGTGCCGCGCACCGCCAATTCTGCAGCGCCCGGGCGTCGAAGGGCCCGGCCACAATGTCGATGTTCTGGCCCAGGTTTGCGAGAATTTCCCGCGCATTTTCCGGTGTATTCTCATACGGTACCAGCTCAAACTTGATGTCGGGGCATAGGCTGTGGACTTTGGGCCACAGGTCAACCAGGAACTGCCCCGGCGTCATCGGCGAGGTGCCGATGCGGATGACCTTCTCTTCACCGCCGGCGCTTTTGGCCCGCAGCACCGAGGCTTTGCAGTAGCGGATAATGTATTTGCTGTCTTTGTACAGGGACTTGCCGGCCTCGGTCAGCACCAGGCCCCGGTGGGTGCGGGTGAACAGCGTCAGCCCCAGCGATCTTTCAAGCAGGTTCACCTGCTTGACCACCGCCGTGGGGGTGATGTACAGCGTGGCCGCGGCTTTGTTGAAGCTGCCGGCGTCCGCCACACACAAAAAAGTTTCCAGCTGCGGGTTGTACATCATGGTCTGCGCCCTCCCTGTGAGTATAAACTTACAGGTATATTGTAGCGCGTCCCGCCCCGCTTGGCAAGAAGCTGCGCCCCTGCGCAGAATTTCAGCGTTTTCCGCGCTTCGCGTCAACCGTGCCGCCCGTAACCGGCAGTCAACGAAATGTCCGCCGCCATGCCGCAACCCCCGGCTTGAAAGGGATGCCTTATCTCGCCAGGCCGGTGATCATCTCGACGGTGGCGGGGTCATAGTGGCTGAAGAAGAGGCTCTGCCCCTCGTCCAGCGCCTCGATGGCGGCCATATCCTGGTCATCCAGTGCAAAGTCGAATACATCCAGGTTCTGGATCATCCGCTCCTTGTGGGTGGATTTGGGGATGACCACCACATCCCGCTGCAAGAGATACCGCAGCGCCGCCTGGGCGCTGGATTTGCCGTACTTCCGGCCGATCTCGACCAGCACGGGGTTGGTGAAGAAGTCCTTGCGGCCCTCGGCAAAGGGCCCCCAGCTCTCATGCTGGACGCCGTATTTGACCATGATCTCGTGGGCCTGGCGCTGCTGGTTGAAGACATGGGTCTCCACCTGGTTGACCATCGGCTTGATCTCCACAAAGCGACACAGGTCGATGAGCCGGTCGGGGTAGAAGTTGGACACGCCGATGGCCCGCGCCTTGCCGGCCTTGTAGGCTTCCTCCATGGCTCGCCAGGTGCCATAATAGTCGTTGAAGGGCTGGTGGATCAGCAAAAGGTCCACATAGTCGCTGCGCAGGTTTTTCAGCGACTGATCGATGGAGGTTTTGGCCTTCTCATACCCGCCGTTGGCGATCCAGATTTTGGTGGTCAGAAACAGCTCGCTGCGGGGCACACCGCTGGCGGCGACGGCTGCGCCCACCGCATCCTCATTGTGGTAGGACTGGGCGGTGTCGATGGCGCGATAACTGACACTGATGGCGTCCTGCACACAACGCTCACATTCCTCGTTCGAGACCTGGTAGACGCCGTAGCCCAGCTGGGGCATTTTGACGCCGTTGGACAAAGTAACGTACTCCATGAGAAACCCTCCCTGTATGACCGCTTTCAGCGGATGAAATTGGTGAATTCCGTCGGCTCCTGTTCCGGCGGCATCAAACCGGCCTGAGCGGCCAGGTCTTTGCATTTGAGGAAGTAGGCCATATTGTTGCCAAGGATCCGCATGACCTGCATCCCTTCTTTGTCCTCCAGCACCTGGTCCGGCGCCGCGCCGTGGACGGCGGTCCAGTAGCGGGAGGAGATGATGGGCATTTGCATCAGGGCAAAGTAATTATTGATCTGGTCCCAGGTGGCGGTGGTGCCGGCGCGCCGGGCGCTGACCACGGCCGCCGCGGGTTTGAGCCGGAACCGGTCGCCCCCGGCGTTGAGGTCGGCGTAGAACACCCGGTCGAGAAAGCTCGTCATGTTGCCGGCTGCCGCGCCCCAGTGAACCGGCGTGCCGAAAACATACCCGTCATAATCGCCGGCGATGGAGAGAAACTCGTTGACTTTGTCTTCAAAGACGCATTTGTCCAGTTTGGCGCACTGGCGGCAGCCGATGCAGCCGCCGATGGGTTTGGTTCCGATCCAGAACAAATCGTTGCTGACGCCGTTTTGGTTCAGCGCATCCCCCACCGTGCCCAGCGCCGTGCGGGTGCAGCCGTTTTTGTGCGGGCTGCCGTTGACAAGCAGGACTTTCATTGTGTATGCCTCATTTCTTTTGTGTTCTGCCCGTATCCTACCATGGCGGCAGGCAATCGGGAAGTTCCATTTGGTTCATAAGTATATACTCAAAGGTGTTCCCTTTTCGACATTTCCACGAGATGGCGGTCCTGTTGTTCGGGAACTCAAGAACGCCTGCCCGCAGCCCTGTGACGGCTGCAGACAGGCGTTTTTCTGTTGCATGCTTTAGTAAAGTCTGCCCCCCCCAGCCCTGCCGGGGAGAGTAAATAAGTTTTCCCTTCAAGTATCGAGCGAAGCGAAAGGGCAGCACAGTCTTGCGGCCAGCCCACCGTGCTGTCGCAGCCCGGCTGCCAGCGGCGGAGCGACAGTACCGCACCGGCTGGGGTCCCTGCAAAAACGACACCATAGCCGGTGGGCGATTCGCCGACCGGCAGCAGCCGCGGGCAGTGATGGCTGTGTACCTCCCGCCGCACCTGCGCGAGCAGCTCCGGGAAGCGGGACGGTCGCTTTACAGCCCCAGGCCCGCGATCCATTCAGCAACCTGGCCGCCGGAATCGGCGGCGCTGCTGCCCGAGACATGCAGCCCTTCCAGGATCGTCGCGCCGGGGGCGGAATCGGACAGACGCTCCAGGCTGCGGCCAAACCCGCTGCCGCCGGAGGTGCAGAAGGGTACCAGCGTCTTGCCGGTCCAGTCATAGCTTTCGAGGAAGGAGTAAATTACCATCGGCGCATCGCTCCACCAGTCGGGGTAGCCGACGAAGATCACGTCGCAGCTGTCCCAATTTTCGACGCTCGCGGCCAACTCGGGGCGGGCATCCTCGGCCTGTTCCTGCTGGGCCACGTCCAGCAGGGCGTCGTAATCATCGGTGTAGGGGGTGGCAGGGGCAATCTCAAACAGTGTACCGCCGGTCTGCTCGGCGATCAGGTTTGCCATCGCCTCGGTATTGCCTGACCAGGAGAAGTAGGCCCCCAGGACTCCGCTCTCCCCTGCCGCATCGGTCGCTTCAGCCGTTTAGC
>ERZ1090865.431-NODE-431-length-24696-cov-6.252668_pt1 | contig 24696 bp, 20 predicted proteins | sample MGYA00478478_ERZ1090865 | MGnify/ENA primary metagenome ERZ1090865 (study PRJEB33644, sample SAMEA5815715) | chicken gut metagenome | biome: Chicken; feature: Gastrointestinal Tract; material: Caecum | place: Ireland | collected 2019-01-01 | study: A study of the... | reverse complement strand
CGGCGAATCTGTGTCGACCAACACACTGGACGCGCTGTGTAAAATACTGGACTGCACACTGGATGAGATTATCATATATCTGCCAGATCAGCAAACGTAAAGGATGGAGCTTTGGCCCCATCCTTTATTTTTGCTTGTCTAAAAAATAAATGCCTTAATGGTTGCGCCTGTTAACTTTTGAGCAAAAATCTTGATGCTATTTAGCAACTCTGCTATAATAGATAAAAAATTATTGATATACGTTTAATTGGTGACGATTACCTAATTGATTGCATTTTGGTACAGGAGAATCAACCATGCATTTTATTTGTACAGCTGGTGGAATTACTACAATTAATGAATGTGTTGCTATATATAACTCTTATAAAATAGATGAATTAATTGGTACAGCTTCAAAGGATTCGTTGGGAGTAAAAGCTACCCTTGACTTCGATATTAATGAAAGTAACATCATTAATTTTAAAAGCGTAAAAAAGTTTAATGCTTTAGCCCCTGGAAAAGTTCGATATAAAACGATTGCTGAAGACGGTCACTTGGATTTAATATGGAATGGAAATTCTTTGCAAATACAGAATCTAAAAACTATTTTAGTAATACATATTCTTACTATGTTGAGACATCTGATGGTACAGTTTACTTTTCAAAAAAGGCCCTTTCTGAGTTATTAAGCATCGTAGAAAAAACACATAGTCATGCAATTGATTATAAAAAAGAGGAAGCTTTTGTTAGAGCTACAGAAGTTCTTGCAGGGGTTAACGAGGCGTGGAATGAATTTCCAAATCTCTATTAAAAAATAGAGATCTTTTCGCAAAAATATGCATACCAGGTTTTTGTGAGTCTAAATAAATTAAATATTTTTGAAGTACATTTCTACAAAGAATGGATTGAAAAATCTGGTTCATCCGAAATGGTTGTGCTCCTTCAAACGGATCTTAATTCTAATCCATCTGGGATAACAATGCAAGATAAATTTTCTGTTGCCAATCCATTGCCAAAGTTTGATGCACTAGTTCATCTAGTTGCAACATCATCAAAGTGGAGTGATTTTGATTCCGCATGTCGTACATACGCTGGTATTTTAAGTTCTGTTAAGAAAGAAGCACAGAGTCATTGTATTATTACCTATGGGTATCATATTGAAGAAAAGTGGAGTTATGTAGATTGCTTGAAAAAATTTGTTGAGTGTTTGAAAGAAAGGTATAGTGATCCGATTGCTTTTGGATCGTTTGTATATTATTTGATTTATTTGGATATTATTCCTGTTCCCCCTCAGTATAAAAGGACGCCCTATCATTTGACTTTTGAATATTCATATAAAAAAGTACGTAATGATATAGAACCGTACGCCAAGAAATTCTTTGAAAACATTGAAATGATTCAGCTTGAAAAGGAATTAAGTGCTCCTTCAAATCATCCGGAAATTTGCATCGAAGATTTTGATTTGATGAGTGGGCAAGAATTTGAATTAGCGATAGCCAATATTTTTAAAAAAATGGGATATCAAACATCAATGACGCCGGTTACTGGTGATCAAGGAATAGATATTATAGCTGTAAAAAATGGCACACGAATTGGCATACAGACTAAATGCTACACAGGAAAAGTTGGTAATTCAGCTGTTCAAGAAGTTGTAGCAGGGAAACAGTATTATAGTGTTAATCGTTGTATGGTAATTACTAATAGCACCTTTACACCTTCTGCAGTTAAGCTTGCTGCTGCAAATAATGTTATTCTTTGGGATCGTAAAATTCTGGAAGAAAAAGTATACTCATATAATTTTGAAAATGAGTGACATGCGCTGGCCAAATTAAATTCGAGAGATTGATAGATGGGATACGTTCTACTATAACAAAACGGCAACACCCTACAAGATTGCTCAAGTAAGATATTGCCGTTATAGTCAAAAGTCATACAGCCGTTCTGTTCATTTCTATTCGTTTCGTATGACGGACTCTTGATAGACCGTTTAACCGAACAACTGAATCATTTATTTAAGATGATCATAGATGACGAATGCCAAATTGACCAGGGCAATGACTACATTGATAATCTCAAGAGTCATATGCTCACCCCCGTTTCTGAAAAGTAACGGAGTCCGTACCAAAGTACATAAATGATATTGACTTGACCTCTATAAGAGTATCACAAATTATGAGTCTGTCAATAGAAATTGTTATGAGACATCATAGTTAAGAGAATAAACGTAATGAGAATTGAAATTTAATTTTGGGATCACCCAAAACAATGCCGTCAAGTCATTTGTGTGTGAATTGCTTCCGGGTTTCTAAAATCCCTCTGCACGGTTTTTGCACGGAATTTGCACGGTTTCAACCTGTACAATGGTTGACATCAGATGCAAAATTTGCTTCTTGATGACGAATGAATCTTGAAGAATAAGCGGAATTTCGACGAAAATAGGCAAGAGGTTGCAAGCTGCAACATGGACCAATAGTGCCTGGTTGGCGCTTTTAATCAGAGGGCCCGGGATTCGAGTTCCCGCGAGCGCACCAAAGATCAAGCGTTGAATCGTAAGATTCAGCGCTTTTTCTTTTTATGTGCCCGCCCAAAGGCGGGGTCTGCACAGTCGGACATTCCTTTACAGGATTCTCTGCCAGGTCTCCTTCGTTGCTTCTGACGGCCATTTTTGCGATCATGAACGAACGGATGCATGTTCAAAACATCGGAGCGATTCGCTCCTTCAACCTTACCTTGATGGCATAGTGTCCATGCAGATCCGAAACCTGAACAGCTTGCTGGAATCCGCCCGAACCGCCATTCTGGAGAAGTACCACCCCAAAGAGGAACACCCTATTGACCTTAAAGGCCGCCCAAATTGATGAGGATGAGTACTTTGCCCGCATGGTCAGCGACGATGTGGAGCGAATTTTGAAAGAACTGAAACAAGCCCGCAGTGGAGACCAGGGGAGTGCCGCTGCGGATGATGCCGACTCGCTCAAAGAGTGCATTGAAACCATTTCCAGGACAGAAGGCAGCGATTTCCAAAAATGGATTATGATTTTCCGTAAGCAAATTCGCCCGCCTCCCAATTTCGGGAGGACGGGAATACATAAAATTCGACAATCAAAAAAGGAACCCGTCTGTGGTAGAATGAAATCTACTGCAGGCGGGTTTCTCTATATCCGGGATTCTAAAAGCCGCAGTAAGGGAAGTTTTGGAGAGAAGTCTGCTCATCCGGAACGGAAAGCAGAGAAACGCATCAACAACTTCCGTTGTATAACGGAAGTTTCTAAAGTTGAAGTATTTGTGCAACAGATATAAAATTTTTATGTAATCAGAAAACTTGTTGGATGATACAACAAGCTGAGACATCGTTGAGGAAAAAGGCATGGCGCAGAAACATAACAGAAAACTGCATATTCTGAACATTCTTCGAGAGAACTCCTACACAACGTCGGACCAGCTGGCCGGAATTCTGGGTGTTTCTGACAAGACGGCAATGGCCCAAGTGCGCCTGGTTTCCCGGGAAGGGGAGAAAAACGGATTTCGGATCGAGTCCAAGAGGGGATACGGCTATACCCTGAAAATTACGGATGAGCAACGCTTTCAAACATACATGCAAGGGGAAATGGCCGAGCAGAAAGGGCTGGACCAAACCCTGGAGGAAAGGGTCTACTATGTGGCGCTGCTAATCCTGAATCAGGAGAGCTATATCAAGTGGGATGAGGTCTGCGACAGGCTGTATATTTCCAAATCAACCCTGAACCTCATCATGCGCCAGGTCAAAAAGTTATATCTCCAATACGGACTGACCATACATGGCAAACCTTATTACGGTGTAAAGGTGGAGGGAGGAGAACTGGATTGCCGCAGGTGCTTCGCATGCTGCCTGCAGAATTGCAGGACCTACGCCGATCTGATCTTTACCCCGGAAGACAAGGTCGCTGTTGAAGAGGCCCTCAGCAAAGCGTTTGTGAATGCCAGTTTTGATCTGACCGAAATTTCCAGGACATCACTGGTGGAATACCTGATGATTGCGGTGGTGCGCATACGCCAGAACAGGTGGCTGACGGGCAAAGCAAAGGATCCGGATCAACTGGACACTGAATATGGGGAGCTGGCCCGGAAGATTGCCGTGGGGCTGGAAAACCGGTTCTCGATCCTGTTTTCGGAGGCGGAAATTGACTATATAGCGGTGCAGCTGTCCTGCAAGCAGAAACTGAAGCGCTTCGGCACCCACAACATGGTGCTCAACGGGCAGACGCAGGATTTGGCCATGGACATGATCAACCGGATTGCAGAGCTGTTCCAGATTGATTTCTCGGCGGATCTGGAGCTCAAAGTCAACCTCTGCTCTCATCTGGTGCCTCTTTTGAATCGGCTCGCGTACAATTTCTGGGATGAAAACCCCCTTAAAATGGACATTCGCCGGGAATACCCCTTTGCCTACGAAATGGCAACAGTGGCAGTGAGCGTCATCTATGAACAATACCGGAAAAAGGTAAATGAGGATGAAATTTCTTATCTGGCCACCATTTTTGCTCTGGCGCTGGAGCGCAGGAAAAAACAGAAAAAGAAGAACGTCCTGCTGGTATGTGACCATGGCCAGGGGACAACAGAGCTTCTTAAGCTGCGGCTGGAAGAAGAGTTTAAGGACACCATAGGCAGAATCCGCTCCTGTACTTCCGGCGAGCTGGAAGGAATCAACTATCTGAACATCGACTATGTGTTTACTACAGTTGAGATTCAGAACCAGATCCCGGTTCCCATTCTGGAGCTTTCCCCGCTGTTGACCCGGGCCGACATGAAGGAACTCAAGCGACGCCTCCAACAGAACAAAGAGCTGCGCTTGGACCGCTACTTCTGCAAGGATTTGTTCCTGCCGTCCATCTGTCTGGAAAGCAAGGAACAGGTGTTGAAACAGATGTGTGACCAAATTGTCGCGCTGGGATATGATTCGGCAGACCTGTTTGACCGGGTGATGGAGCGAGAAAAGTATGGCCAGACCACTTACAGCCACTGTGTCGCCATTCCGCATCCCATCCGCCGCCAGGCGGACCGGCATTATGTGTGCGTTGGCATTTTGGAAAAACCCATCCTTTGGGACAAACAGGAGATTGGGCTGGTATTCCTGTTTTCACTGGCCAAGTCGGCAGATTTGGATGCCTTTTACAAGGCGATGGGAGAAGTGCTGACCTCTCCGAATCTGGTCCGTGAGCTGACAGGCATGAAAAACTACGATGACTTTATCAAGTACATCGAGAATTTGTTGAAACAAAGCGAGGAGTAAAAATGGATATTGAACAGATTATGGAGCTCATTCTTCATGCGGGCAATTCGGAGTCGGCTTCCCTGATGTCCATCGAAGCGGCCCGGGAATTTAACTTTGAGGAGGCGATGGCACAGAATGAGATCGCCAGACAGGAGCTGAAAGAGGCCCACAACGAGCAGACCGCCTTTCTGCAGCGGCAGGCCCTGGGCGACCACATCGAGATGGACATCTATATGACCCATGCACAGGATCACTTTGCAATGGCAAGTGTTCTGAAGAATTTTTCAGATGAGATGATCAACGTTTACAAGCTCATTCAGGAATTAAAGGAGGAACGAAAATGAGAATCATGTTGGCATGTCATGCGGGTATTTCCACCAGTATGCTGGTGGCAAAAATGAAAGAAGCGGCCGCTGCAGAAGGAAAGGATGACTACAAGATCTGGGCGGTGGAACAGGACCGGATCGAAGAAGAAGTGGGCAACTTTGATATCCTGATGCTGGGGCCTCAGGTCCGCCACATCATGAAAAAGGTGGAGCGGATTGTAGGCGACAAAGCGCCGGTGGTCGTCATCAATGCGATGGCTTATGGCCGCTGTGATGGAGCCGCCGCACTGAAACAGGCAGAGGATGTGCTCAGCGGCGCAAAATGATGCTGTCAATCTAAAAAGGAAAGGAAGACGATTATGGGCTTTTTTGATAAGTTCGGAGACAGCCTGCTGGATCTGGCCAGCAAGGTGGACGATAATAAATATCTGTCAGCAATCAAAAATTCATTCACCCAGTTCTTGCCCTTTGTTGTGATCGGCTCGTTCGCATCCCTCTTTGTGAACGTGCTGTGCTCGAAAACAACCGGCCTGGCAAGGTTCCTGCCTTTCCTGGCCAACCTTGAGCCGGGCTTCAAGGGCATCAATTATGCGACCATCGGCATGATCGCCGTCTACATCGCTTTCTTCATTGGCCTCCAGCTGGCCAAGCGCAACCATACCCCCGAAGTTGTGACCGGCGGCCTGTGTGTGGGCGCATTTATCTCGGTGGTTCCCGGTGTGGTGTCGGTTACCTTTGAGGAAGTCACCCAGACGGGCGCCGGCCTGGCCAATACAGTGACCGGTGCACAGAGCCTGTTCATCGCCATGATTGTTTCCATCGTGGCAGCCGAACTGCTTGCAGCTCTGAACAAGTGCGAGGCCATCAAAATCAAGATGCCCAAGGAAGTTCCCGGCGGCATTGCAACCAGCTTTAATGTCCTGATTCCTGCCGCCATTGTCATGCTGGTGATCGGCATCTTTGGCGCGGTGTTCCAGGAGCTCACCGGTTCCTACATGAACGAGTGGATTTATGACATCGTCCAGGCTCCGCTCCAGGCCATTTTCCAGACGCCCGGCGGCATCATCGTGCTGATTGTCATCATGCAGTTGTTCTGGTTCCTGGGCATTCACGGCGGCCTGGTTCTGTTCCCCATTCGTCAGCCCCTGGTGATTGCAGCGCTGGCCACCAACATTGCCCTGGCAGAACAGGGCCTTGCTCCCACCGAGGCCATCACCGATACCTTCTGGATCAGCTTCACCGTTTTTGGCGGCGGCGGCATCGCATCCGCACTGCTGATCGATATCCTGCTCTTCGGCAAGAACAAGGGTGAACGCGAAATCTGCAAGGCCTCCATTGTCCCCGCCATCTTCGGCATTTCCGAGCCCCTGGTCTTTGGCCTGCCCATCGTCCTGAACCCCACCTACTTTATTCCGTTTATTCTTGGTTCTGCCATCAGCACCGGTACCGCTCTGCTGGCTGTGCAGATTGGGTTCCTGGCCCCCTCCATCATCAGCGTGCCGGTGGGCCTGCCTCCGATTATCACGGCCTTCATCGGCTTTGGCGTTCCGGGCGTGGTGGTACAGCTGATCGGTCTGGCGCTGTGCTGCGTGCTGTATTTCCCCTTTGTCATGCTGTCCAACCGTCAGGGTATGAAGGAGAGTGCCAATGGGTAAGATGAAACTGGAATTCCCCAAAGATTTTCTCTGGGGCGGCGGCATCGCTGATTTTCAGGCGGAAGGAGGCTATGAAGAGTCCGGCCGCGGGCTGACAACCCTTGATTTCGTGACCCAGGGCAGTGCAACCGAGCCCCGCAAGATCACCTACATGATGCCGGACGGCTCAAAGCATGTACAGAATGCCCGCGGCCTGCCGATGCCCGAACACGCCAGGGGATATCTGGACCCGAACTACTATTATCCCAGCCTCCACGCGGTGGATTTTTATCACCACTACAAAGAGGATATTCGGCTCTTTGCCGAGATGGGGATGCGCATTTTCCGGTTCTCTATCTGCTGGACCCGGATCTTTCCCACCGGTATGGAGGAAGCGCCCAATGAGGCCGGGCTGGACTTCTACGAGAGCATTGTGGATGAGTGCCGCAAATACGGCATTGAACCGCTGATTACCATCTGCCATGATGAAATCCCCGCCTATCTGGCCGATCATTACCAGGGCTGGCTCAGCCGCACTACCATTGAATGCTACCTCAAGCTGTGCAAAGCGCTGTTCACCCGCTTGGGCAGCAAGGTGAAATACTGGACCACCTTCAATGAAATCAATTCCCTGAACGGCTATATTTCTCTGGGCTGTACCCGCTATGATGACTACAGCCGCTACGTGGGCGCCCATCATATGTTCCTGGCCAGTGCGCTGGCCGTTAAGATGTGCCATGAAATGTATCCGGGCTCGATGCTGGGGGCTATGTATGCGGCTTCTCCCTGCTACCCGCTGACATGCAAGCCGGAAGACGTCTTTATGCAGATGCAGGTCCGGCGCCGGACCTTCTACTTCTCGGATGTGATGATGCGGGGCTATTATCCCGGATACGCCAGGACCATCCTGGAAAGCAAGGGGGTGGAGTTGCCGATTCAGCCGGGGGATGAACAGATTCTGCGGGAAGGGACCCTGGACTACTTCGCCTTCAGCTGCTATCGGTCCACAACGGTCAATGTGAATACTGTGTTCCCCGTCAAGGGGCTTGAGATCATGAGTATGGATTCCAACCCGTACCTGAAGAACACCGCCTGGGGCTGGCCCAAGGATCCCATGAGCCTCCGCTATGTGCTGAATGAGGTGTACGATCGTTATCAGAAGCCTATACTCATTGCAGAGAATGGCCTGGGCGAAATCGACCGCCCCGACGAAAATGGCTATGTGGATGACGAATACCGGATCCAGTACCTGAAAGAACACTTCAAGGAGATCCGCAAGGCCATCTGCCTGGACCATGTGGAGGTTCTGGGCTACACCATGTGGGGCTGCATTGACCTCGTTTCCCTGGGAACCGGCGAAATGAAAAAGCGGTATGGCTGGATTTATGTGGATATGGATGACCTGGGCAACGGAAGCAAGAAACGTGTTCCCAAGAAATCCTATTACTGGATGAAAGAGTTCCTGGAAACAAACGGGGCCAATCTGGAACAGGATGATGACCCCCTGATCATTTGATATCCCCGGCAATCTACGTAAATTTTGAACAGATGGACCCCCTCCCCGGATCGGCTTGAAAAGCTGTCCGAGGAGGGGGCGTTTTTGTTATAAAATAGTCCTGAAGCCGATTATCACCCAAAAGAATGTCGTCAAGTCCTTTGTATGTGAATTGCTTCCGGGTTTCTAAAATTGCCCTGCACGGTTTTTGCACGGTCGGGCTTTTCCAGGAGGATTTTGCATCCTGCGGAATTCCATTTGCAACGCAGACAGCAAAAGGCCGACAGCCTGTGCTTTTCACACAGACTGTCGGCCTTTCTTGGGCGCTTATGCTGCACTGAAAGTGAGGCGGAACCATCCTGCTCAGTGCCCTTTGGCGGCGGCTTTATGCGCCGAAGGCTCTGTGCATGGTTTCCTCTACCGTTGCCCGGTCGGGCATCGAGCGGATGGCGCCCTTTTTGGTGGTGATCAGGTAGGCCGCCGTATTGGCGAACCGGAGCATCTGGTCCAGATCCTGGACCGTCAGCCCTTCCAGGCCGTGATCCAGCACAAAGTTCAGGACGCTGGCACAGAAGGTATCCCCTGCACCGGTGGTCTCGATGACGCCGCCCAGGGTGCATCCTGGCTGGAAGGTGTGGAGGCTGCCATAGAAGGTATAACTGCCTGCCGCGCCTGCTGTCACGTTCAGAAGCCGGATGTTGGGGTATTGGCTCTGGAGCAGGGCCGCCCCCTCGGCAAAATCTTCTTTGCCGGTCATGAACAGCAGCTCGTTGTCGGCGATTTTCAGGATATCGCACTGGCCCAGCCCCAGGCAATCTGGACCCGGGCTTCATCCAGGCTGTCCCAGAGGGGCTCCCGGAGGTTGGGATCGAAGGAAATCAGGGCCCCTGCCTCTTTGGCGATCTCAACTGCCTTCCGGGTGGCGGTGCGGCGGGGCTCCCCGGTGAGGGAAAGGGTGCCAAAGTGGAAGATCCGGCAGTCCTGCAGCAGCGCCTGGTCCAGGTCGGCTGCCGACAGGTTGGCGTCGGCGCCGGGCTTGCGATAGAAGCTGAAGTCCCGGTCGCCCCCCCGGCAGGGTCTGGACAATGGCCAGGGTGGTGTGGATCTCCGGGTCAAACCGGAGGGCCCGGGTGTCGATGCCGGCCTCCTTGACCACCTGGGCCAGCTGCTGGCCGAAGCCGTCTTGTCCAACTTTCCCGAGGAAGGCACAGCGCTTGTCCAGCTTCCGCAGCATGGCCAGCACATTGCAGGGGGCGCCGCCGGGATTTGCCTCAAAGAGGCTGTTTCCCTGCTGGCTGAGACCGTTTTGGGTGAAGTCGATCAGCAGCTCTCCCAGAGCTGCCACATCAAAGGATTTGTCGCTCATGCTTCATCCTCCTGCCCGAAATTCAGGCTGTACTGTTCCACGTCGATGTAGGCGGCGCCTTCCACCACTTCAAAGCTGACAGCGTCGGCCGACAGCGGGGTGTAAATCACCATGGTGGCCGCCTGTTCGCCGTCGTTGACAAAGACTTCCAGGCTGTAGCGGTCCATGATGATCCGCAGCTTGATCTCTCCGTCCCGGGGACGGACCGGGAAATCCCGGACATTCACGATGTCGTAGGGGAAGCCGCTGTGGGTGCGGTCCAGACGAAGGGTGCTGTTGCTGACCTTATAGCGGATCAGGGTTTCCCGCCGGCCGTCCTTGGCCAGGTGGAGCCGGAAGGCCTGGTAGGAGGCCCGGCCGTTCACCGGGCGTACAGTCACCGTCAGGTCCATCAGACGGCCCGACACCCCGCTCAGAGTGGTCTCGCTGGTCACCAGCAGGTCTTTGTAGCTGATCTTATGGCCCCGGTAGGCTTCCAGCTCCCGCACCGGGTTCTGGATCAGGCGGCCATCGCGGAGGCTCAGCTCCCGGGGGAGGGTCATCTGGCCGAACCAGCGGCAGCCCTGGGGCTGGCAGCCGCAGGTGGCCCAGTTCTGCATCCAGGCGATCATAATCCGGCGGCCGTCATAGCTCTCCAGGGTCTGGGGGGCGTAGAAATCGGTGCCGTAGTCGATGGACTGAACCCGCTCCCGCTCAAACTTCCGGGCAGCCGGGTCATAGCTGCCCAGCAGGGCAATGGAACCAAACCCTGCATGGAACTCCAGGCCGGCAGCCGTCATCTCCTGGGGGCTGACCAGCAGTACCTGCTGTCCGTCCAGCGGGAAAAAGTCAGGGCATTCCCACATCCGGCCATACTCGTTGTGGCTTTGGTCCAGGGTGCCGGCATAGGTCCAGCGGGTGCCGTCCCGGCTCTCAAACAGCCGGATGGCGCCGCTGCCGTCGGGGGTGCGGTTGCCTGCCACCATGGAGAAGGAACCATCCGGGTTCTGCCAGACCTTCGGATCACGGAAATCCAGGACACTGCCGCCTTCCGGCAGATCGCTGCCGTCCAGGATCGGGTTGCCGGGGTATTTCTCGTAGTTCACGCCGTCCCCGAAGGCCACGCACTGCTGCTGAAATTCCTCGATCTGCCCATCCGCCCGGCGGGTCTTGTAGACGCCGGTATACACCAGCATCTGCCGGCCGTCAGGCAGTTCCAGGGCACTGCCCGAAAAACATCCATCCCGGTCGGCCTCGGTATCAGGAGCCATGGCAGCGGGCAGCCGTTCCCAGCGGATGAAATCCCTGGTTTTTACATGGCCCCAGTGCATCGGCCCCCAGTTGGTGGTGTAGGGATGGTATTGGTAAAACAGGTGGTACTCTCCCTGATAGCAGGAGAAACCATTGGGATCGTTGATCCATCCTACTGCCCCTGTCACATGGAAGGCCGGACGGTCGGCCTCGGGGATATAGGCTGCATACTGGGTCTCAAAATCGCGTGCGCGCTGTAATGTCTCACTGATCATGGAGCGTCCTCCCGGATGATGACTTTCAAATTGTACGCGTCCTCCCTTGGCCCTGTCCCGCTGTGCGACGGGACAGGGCAGTGCGGAATGGAAGGAGAACACGGGAAATGGCTTGCGGCTGCTTAGGCTTCCTGATAGCGGGCGTAGGCGTCCTGATAGACTTTCAGCAGGTCATCCATGCCGCAGGTGTCGCTCAGCATCTGCTTGTAGGACTCCCACTCCTCGTCGGTGGGGCCGCCGTCCCGGATCCACAGGCCCTCCTGCTCCGAGACCATGCTCTCGAAGTCGGACTTGTAGCGGTCGATGGTGTCCAGCTCGTCAATGGTAAAGACGCAGTCCACCGGGTAGACGCTGGTGTCGGTGACCTGGGGCAGCCAGTAGTCGTACAGGTCGTTCAGGCGCTCGACAGCACGGTCTTCCATGTGGAAGTTCTCTTCGTAGTACTCGGACAGGATCAGCTTGGGACCGGCCACCTCATACTCGCCCTTCAGCTCGCCGGCGCTCTTGCCGAACTGGGCCTGGGCCTCCTCATCGGTGATGGAGTTCCAGACGCCGTTCTCGTCCTGGTCGGTGAAGTAGACGCCGATGGGGCCGTACTGCAGCTGCATCACGTTCTCGCCGGTGTACCACTGGTCGAAGAACTTCAGCAGGTTGATGGGGCTCTGGCAGACCGAGGTAAAGCTCTACAGCCGGGCCCTCAGCGCCGAAGAAGTGGCGGAAAACTACGCTGCCGTCACGGTGCCCGAGATCCCCTATGAGGAGATCGGCCTCCAGAACATCCTGACCGATGATGTCCAGAAGCCCCAGTACCACGGCGGGCCCTATCAGTTCTGGATGAACGAGCCCCACGCGCCCCTCTATTATAACGGCGTCTATCATCTGTTCTTCCAGCAGAATATGCAGGGCAGCTACTGGCGCAACATCGCCTGGGGCCATCTGGTCAGCGACGATATGGTCCACTGGCTGGAGATAGAACAGGCTGTGGCCCCCACCTATAACACGGTGGTGCCCGACGGCGTGTGGAGCGGCGGCTCCACCCTGGATGCCAACGGGGTCCCGCTCTTGTTTTTCACCGCCGGCAATGACAGCTTCCGGGATGTGGAAGGCCTGATCTCCAACCAGAACATCGGCGTGGCCTATCCCGCTGATCCCAGCGATCCCAACCTCACCGACTGGGTAATCTGCGATGACCTGGCGGTGATCCAGCAGGAAGGCCAGGGCAGGGCCGGGGAATTCCGGGATCCCCACATCTGGAAAGAAGGGGACACCTGGTGCATGGTGATCTGTTCCGGCAGCACCCAGACTTCCGGCGGCACCGCCCTGCTCTATACCACCGACACCCTGGAACTGCAGGAGGACGGCACGGTGGACATGGACTGGCAGTACCGCGGCCCGGTGTATGAAATGGAAGATCCCCCCGCCTCCATGGGTACTTCCTGGGAGCTGCCGGTGATCCTGCCGGTCAGCAACCAGGCGGGTACGGTGGAGAAATACTTCTTTGTCTTTTCGCCGGCGCCCGCCACCACGGCAGACAACAAAATCTATTATTTCCTGGGTGATTTTGACCTGGAAACCGGGCGCTTTACCCCCGACGAATCCTTTGGCGGCCAGCCCCGGATTCTGGATTTTGGAGCCAACGTGTTCACCGGCCCCAGCGCCTTTGTGGACCCGGTCAGCGGCGACGTGGTGATGTTCTCCATCATGCAGGACCAGCGGTCCCCCGCCGAAGAGGGGGCCGCCGGCTGGGCCCACAACGTGGGCCTGGCCCGCAAAATCTACCTCAATGAGGACGGCTCTGACCTCTGCGTTGCGCCCATCGACGCAATTCAGAGCCTGGAAGACCAGGTCCTGGTGGACGCTGCAGACCTGACCCTGGACCAGGCCAACGAGCTGGTGGCCGATGTGGATGAGGACATGCTCTACATTGAGGTTGACTTTGTACCGCAGGACGCAGAATCCTTTGGCCTGGCCTTCAAGCAGAGCGATGGCGGGGACGAAAGCAAATTCACCTATGATGTGGCCAGCGGCAAGCTCACCGGCTCCACCACCAACCGGGGCGAGGGCGCTTCGGCTGTGCCCGGCAGCGGCCTGCTGCCGTTGCAGGACGGCCGCCTGACCATGCGGGTCTACATCGACCGCTCCCTGGTGGAGGGCTTCTTCAACAACGACAAGGCGCTGACGCTCCGCAGTTATCCGGAAGACCCGGCCGCCGCCCAGGGGCTGTCGGTCTTTGCGGAAGGGGACGTGGCCATAGAGCGGCTCTATGTGGCCACGATGGGGTCGATTTATGAATCGGCTTCCTGACAGCAGAGATTGAGCAGATCGCTTTTCCGGCAGTCGGACTCAATCAAAAATCCCCCGCACCCGGAAGAAAATTTTCTCCCCGGGGCGGGGGACGACGCTGCTGGACAGACAGCCCGGTCAGGGCATTCAAATTTATAGACAGGTGCAGCAGACAGCAAAAGGCTGACAGCTTGGCGATTGACGCAGGCTTTCAGCCTTTTTATTTTTGATTGAAAAAGCCAGGAAAACGGTCAGTTCAAAAACTCGAACAGATTCAGACCCACCTCGGGGCTGTAGCGGCGTTCCACAGTGCCGGGCAGGGCGGTGAGAACGAATTCGCCGGTCAGGCTGATGACGCCGCGGTTCAGGTGGCCGCCGTGGCACTGGTCCAGCTCAGGATTGCCCACCACCATGTGAAGATGGAAGTAAGGCTTGCCCTCCATGGTGGTTACAGTGCCGGTGCAGGAAGCGATTTCAAAGTCGCCGGTATAGGTTTTGGACTGGTAAGCAAATTTTTTCCGGTCGAAGACCCCCAGGGTCACCTCGCCGACTGCGCCAATGCCGTAGAGGGTGCCCAGGGTGATCTGCTCCTTGGTGCACAGTTCGGCCAGGCTGGCGAGGATTTCCTCGCCGCGGTCAATCCGGATGAAATAGGTGTTTTCAAACTTGCGGTATTCCATACGTAATCTCCTTTCCGCATCTGGAATGGGCTTTGTTTTTGGAACAATTTTATCATAGCATGAAAGATTTGATGCGGCAAGAAGTTTGGGATACAACATGAATGACGAAATGAAACGCTTGGAATGCGGCTGCAAGAAATTTGGAATGGAAACGGATGCTCGTCAAAAAGATACAATGGATTGCACTTGTTTTGGGCATCTTTGTCGATTGCTGACAATGAAACAAGCTGATATCATAAAGCCATCGATAAAACAACTTTGGCCATGGTTGTCGGTATGTACACAAGCAATTTGGAAAAGGAAAGGAACTGCGGCGGGCAGGAGCGTCACTCCTTTTGCGGGGGAGACTGCATCGCTGGAGCTTCTGAATCCAAGCGAATTTAGGAGGTATCCCTGGATGGATATGTATATTGTGTTGGGCATAACCATCTTTATGATGGCGATGTTCATCATTGGCAAAATGCCCTATGGCGTGATCACCATGACCTGCTGCGCACTGCTGGCTGTGACCGGCGTGATGCAGCCCGCTGAGGCCTTTTCGGGCCTGTCCAACTCTACAACCCTGCTGATTGCCGGCATGCTGGCCCTGGCAACCGCCTTCGGCAAAACCAGCGCTGTGGCCCGGGTGCGGAGCCTGCTGGCCAAGGCAAAAGAAAAAAATGGTCTGGTCTTTCTGCTTAGTCTGTTCCTGATCGTGATTGTGCTGTCCCAGCTGATGGGCCGCACCGCCTGCATCTCGATCATGATTCTGTTCATCGGCTCGATGGATGATTCCGAGGGCATGACCGCTTCCCGCCTGATCACCGCCGTCTTCTCGGTGATGGCCATGTGGAACCTGAAGTTCCCCATCGGCCTGGGTGCTACCATGGCATCGGTGGCCAACTCCTTCTATGAAGGCATCATCACCGACCCTGCCCTGATGCTCAAGCCCACCGATCTGCTGCTGGTCACCATCATCCCCGGCCTGGCCATCCTGGCCTACGCCCTGTTTGCATGGCGCCTGATCCCTGACACCAGCAAGGTGGACACCAGCTCGGTCAAGAACGTGAAAGACGCAGCCGCCCTCTCCAAAAAGGATGAGATCTGCATCACCGTGGTCTTCTTCGCAGTGGTTGTTTCCTTCTTCTTCAGCACCCAGCTGGGCGGCCTGATGAACATCATGCCCATCATCGGTGTGCTGATCCTGATCTTCACCAAGTCCATCAGCGTGAAAGAGGCCGTTTCCTCCATGACCGTGGATATGGTCTGGATGGTCGCCGGCGTTCTGACCGTTTCCAGCGCCATCGGCAGCTCGGGTCTGGGCGATGTGATTGGCCAGGCCATCGAGGATTTCCTGGGCGGCTCCAACAACAGCTTCCTGATCATCCTGGTGTTCACCACCGCAGCCACCGTGATAACCACCTTCATGTCCAACACCGGCACCCAGGCTCTGCTGACCCCCATCGCAGCAAGCTACTGCCTGGTCAGCGGCGGCGATCCCCGCGGCATTGTGCTGGCTGTCAACATTGCAGCAGTCTTTGCACTGGCCTTCCCCTCCGGCTCTGGTGAGTGCGCCCTGATGTTCGCCGTGACCGGCCACAACCCCATCAAGCTGCTGCGTTACACGGCACCTTATCTGCTGATCGCAATTCTTACCCTGACCTTCAGCGTGAACCTGTTCTTCCCGGTATTTTGACGAACGATAGAATGGAGAGATAATCATGAGTAAATGGACCGCTCAGTCTCTGCCGGATGCAGCATCCCTGACTGTAGACCCCAAGCATTATTACCGCCAGGTACTGCACGGCTATTACAACTTTAATTGTGCGGTCAGCGAAGGCGTGACCCGCACCGCAAAATTCTATGTGCCGGAAGGCAGCGTCTACAATCAGCCCACCGTTTTCCTGATGGTGCCTGCCCAGTATGAGACCAGCGAATTTCTGCAGGACAGCGGCTGGAAGGATCTGGCCGACCAGATGGGCCTGTACATCGTGCTGATGGAGGCCGAGAACGGTGCCTGGGGTGAGGATGAGAAGGAAATCGCTTACATCACTGCCCTGAACGAAGATGTCAACTTCCGCCCCTTGTTCTGCGCCTTCTCCTCCAAATTCTTTGCCTATGGCTATGGCGAGGCCGCTGCAATTCTGGGCCGCCAGAGCCGCCTGTTCCCCAAGTGCTGGGCAGGTGTGGCGCTGCTGGGCCAGACCGGTATGAGCGCCCAGGAGCTGGCCGGCCTGCAGCAGAAGGAGACCCGTGTGCCCGGGGTGTATTACAGCCAGGTTCAGATGCCGGTCTGGATGTCCTGCCCGGTGCAGGACGAGGACTTTGACCGGATGGTGGAGTACTACCGCGCTGCAAACCACAGCGAGGACGTCCCCCAGGAGATGGACGGCCATAAGGTTTGGCAGCCCAAGAAAGGCGGCACAGTGGATGAACACTGGTGCTCGGTGGTGGGCGTCGATACCCTCGGCTGGGAGGCCTGCATGACTGCGGGCTACTCCAAGATGATTTATGAAGTGGTGTTCCAGGGTGTGGCCCGGTTCCCCGGCAATGCAAACGGTGCCCTGCGCCGTTACCCCTCCCTGGAAGAACGGGGCTTCCGCAAATACACCGCACCGGTGGCGGGCGGCTATTACGACGATGGCCGCGACACTTACCAGCGTGACTGGTGGGTCTATCAGCCCGACACCATCGACACCACCAAGCCTTTCCCGGTGGTCTTCGTCTTCCACGGGGCCGGCGGCAGCGGCGATGAGATCGCCGACCGCACCGGCTGGGGCGATCTGGCCAAGAAATATGGCTTTATGATCATCTGCCCCATGGCTTCGGTACCCAACCGGGTGCGCAATGTCACCAATATGGTGACCAACGAGATGTTCCGCGCCATGTGGAATACCGGCGCTCCCCAGCCGGAACGCCCGGCCGACCTGCTGTTTGTGGACTACCTGTACAACTGGGTCACCAGCAACTACAACGTGGACAAGAGTCGGGTCTACGCCAGCGGCCAGTCTTCCGGCGGCATGATGTCCTGGGCCTGCGCCTGCTACCGCCCCGACCTGTTCGCGGCCACTGCCCCCGTCTCGGCCAAGACCCCTGACATTGAGAACACCCCCCAGCCTTTTGTCAATGGCTCCATCATCCCGGTGATGTCCAATCTGGGCCTGCTGGACGGCATGTTCAAGGGCGGCTTCGGCACCCCGGACGCCCGCATGCTGATCGAGCGCTGGCACGATGCGTTCCACCTCACCGAAAACTGGGACAGCTACACCTACGATGACGGCGGCAAGAACTGCAGTTCCCAGACGGGCCTGTTCACCAGCTATGTCTACCACAACCATCAGGGCTTCCCCATCCTGCGCTGTGTAGAGGCTTCCACCAAGACCCATGCAGTCTGGCCCAGCGAGTGCGAGATGGCCTGGACCGAGTTCATGCAGTACTTCACCAAGGATCCGGACACCAAGGAACTGTACTACAAGGGCGAAAAAGTTACCCTGGCGTGATCGCGTTTCAGAATCATACAAAACGTTCGGCTCCCCCGGTCTTCTGGATCGGGGGAGCTTGTGCAAAAAGGAGCACCGGCAGCCTGTGCCCGGAAAGGCAGCGGACAACACAATCGGATATTTCATTTTTGTTTCAAATAGAATGGATGATTGAAATAAATTTGAAATGTTTTCTGCAATCTCAGAGGAAAATACCAAGGCTGGACCCTGCGTTTGGTGTTCTTTGTCGATTGCCGGAAGGAAGTGCCGCTGATATGATGGTATCAGAAAAAGGCCGGACGGTGCAGCGGCCGGTTCAGATGAAGAAGGCCGAGAAAACCTGAAAACAATAGAAAGGATGCTTTTCAATGATCCCTACCGTAGCAAAGATGGAAGTCTACCCGGTTGCAGGCCATGACTGCATGGAACTGAACCTGTCCGGCGCACATGCGCCCTATTTCACCCGCAACGTCGTGATCCTCACCGATTCCAACGGTGTGGAGGGCGTGGGCGAAGTGCCCGGCGGCCAGAAAATCACCGCCGCCCTGGAAGCAGTCAAGGATCTGGTGGTGGGAACCAGCATCGGCGACTATAAACAGACCCTGAACAAGGTCCGCGCATGGCTGAACGCCAACATCAAGGACGATGTGCGGGGCAACCAGACCTTTGATCTGCGCACCGGTGTGCATGTGGTTACTGCCATCGAGGCCCCGCTGCTGGACCTGCTGGGCAAGTTCCTGGACGTGCCTGCCGCCGCTCTGATGGGGGACGGCATCCAGCGGGAAAAGGTGCGCTTCCTGAGCTATCTGTTCTATATCGGAGACCGCAAAAAGACCGATCTGCCCTATGAGGAGGAGCCGGACGCAGACTGCGACTGGTACCGCCTGCGCCATGAGGAGGCCCTGACCCCTGAGGCCATTGTGGCACTGGCCAAGGCCACCCACGAGAAGTACGGCTTTGAGGACTTCAAGCTCAAGGGCGGCGTGCTGCCGCCCAAAGAAGAGGTCAAGGCAGTGCAGGCCATCAAGGAAGCCTTCCCTGAGGCCCGGGTGGACCTGGACCCCAACGGATGCTGGAGCCTGAAGGAAGCCCTGGAGATTGCCCCTGAGCTGAAGAAGTGCCTGGCCTACTGCGAGGATCCTGTGGGCGCAGAGGACGGCTTCTCGGGCCGCGAGGTGATGGCTGAGTTCCGCAAGGCAACCATGATGCCCACCGCCACCAACATGATCAACACCGACTGGCGGCAGATGTGCCACACCATCGCCCTGCAGAGCGTGGATATCCCCCTGGCCGATCCCCATTTCTGGACCATGAACGGCTCGGTGCGTGTGGGCCAGCTGTGCAATGACTTCGGCCTGATGTGGGGCTGCCACTCCAACAACCACTTCGACATCAGCCTGGCCATGGTGGTGCAGTGCGCCGCCGCCATCCCCGGCCGGATGAACGGCATCGACACCCACTGGATCTGGCAGGAAGGCCGGGAGCGTCTCACCAAAGAGCCTCTGCAGATTGTGGGCGGCTGCATCGACCTGCCCAAGAAGCCGGGCCTGGGCATCGAAGTGGACCGCGATCAGGTCATGAAGGCCAACAAGCTGTATCTGGACAACTGCCTGGGCGCCCGGGACGATGCCAAGGGCATGCAGTATCTGATCCCCGGCTGGAAGTTTGACCCCAAGAAGCCCTGCCTGGTTCGCTGAACAGCCAGATTCTGAGGGAATACATCGTTGCATGAGAGGAGCGCCCTTCAAAGCAGGACTTTGCTTTGAAGGGCGCTTTTTTGAAAGAATTCTGTTATAATTGTTTCATTGATGCCGGTTGTTTTGGATTGGACTGCAGCGGGGAAGGGCTGTTTTCCCTGCGCTGCCCGGAATCCGCAGAAAGGAGCCGTTTATGAATCACATTGCGATGCTGCTGCCCAAAGAGGATCTTGTCAGCCGGGCGCAGGTGCAGGCCTCCGGCCATGACGCCATTGCAGAAATCCGCTGCATCACCACCGAACGGGCGGTGGAAGAGGCGGAAGCATCCATCCGCCGGGGGGCGGTGATTCTGATTGCCCGGGGGCTGCAGGCGCTGCGGATTCGGTCGGGCCTGAATGTGCCGGTGGTCAGCGTCCGGCTGACCGCCCAGGGAATCGGTATGCTGCTGCGCAAAGCGCGCCAGTTCACCGACAAGCCCTGCCCCCGTGTGGCGCTGGTGGTGGTCCAGGATATGCTCTGCGACACCAGCTGCTGCAATCTGCTGTTCAACGTCAATCTGGAAATCCATGTCTACCGCACCGAAGAAGAGTACGAAAAGGTCAATCGTGAGGCCCTGAATACCCACCCCGATGTGATCATCGGAGGGGACAGGACGGTGGAAATGGCCAAGGAGGCCGGGACCGCCTGCCTGTTTTTGGATTTCAGTGACGATTCCTTCCAGAATGCCATCCGAAACGCAGAGGTTGCCCTGCAGGCCAACGAAAACAACCAGCGGGCCAACGCCCAGATTGACGCGCTGCTCAACAACACCACCGACGGATACATTCAGGTCAGCAGGACCGGCCTTGTGACCAAGTGCAACGACATTATCCTGCGGGACCTGGAAACCAGCTTCGAAGCGCTCAAGGGCCGGCCCCTGTGGGAGGTGCTCCCGGGCCTGGAGCGGGAGGTGGTGGAAAACGTGCTGAAAAACGGCACCAACTATTCCACGTTCCTTCACATCCGGGCGCAGGCCATGGTGGCGATTCTGGCCCCCGTCCAGCTGGAAAGCGGCCGCATTGACAGCGCAATCTTTTCCTGCCACCGGGTACACCGGACCATTCAGCTGGACCCTGCGGTGGAGGATGGGGTGCTGCTGACCGGGAACCTGGCCCAGCGCACCTTTGACAACGTCTACCACCGCTCTCCCATGATGGCCCGGGCGGTGGAGCAGGCCCGGCTGTTCAGCCAGTCCGAAAACCCCATCCTGCTGACCGGCCCCCAGGGCTCCGAAACCCGGCTGCTGGCCCAGTGCATCCACAACAACGGGGTCAACCGCACCGGTCCTTTTGTTCAGCTCAACTGCGCCAGCCTGGAGCCGGAAGAGCAGATGACAACCCTGTTCGGCACCGGCTACAAGGGCAAGGACGGGGACGTGAACCTGGGGGTTTTCGGCATGGCGGAAAACGGTACCCTGATGCTCCAGGAGATCGAGAAGCTTTCTTACAGCGCCCAATCCAACATCTACCAGGCCATCCGTTACCACCGGATCATCCAGCGCAACCTGGAGCGCCCGGTACAGATCCATGTGCGGCTGATTGTCACCACCGAGAGCGACCTGTGGCAGATGGCCTGTGCCGGCCAGTTCCGGTCGGATTTGTACTATCTGCTGTCCGGGCTGCGGATCGACCTGCCGCCGCTGAAAAAGCGCCCTGAGGACCTGGAAGATATCCTGAAAAGGACCTTCCGCCGGACCTGCGAGGCCTACCACCGCTATCATGTCATCACCAACGGCGGCATGGAGGAACTGCTGCATTATGATTGGCCGGGCAATATCATCCAGGTCAACAGTTTCATGGAGCGGCTGGTTCTGACCGCCGCCCACCGCAGCATTGACGAGGGCGCCATCCGCCGGCTGTGGCAGCAAATGTTCCCCGAGTACACGGTTTCCCGGGAAGAGACTGTTTCCACTTTCAGCCAGAGCCGGGAGGCCCAGCGGATTACCGAGGCGCTGGCCCGCAATGACGGCAACCGGGCGGTTACCGCCCAGGAGCTGGGCATCAGCACCACCACCCTCTGGCGCAAAATCAAAAAACTGGGGATTGATGTTTGACCTGCGGCCGGGCAAACATTTCATCTTGCAATGGCAAGAATGATGAATGAAATGGAAACTGAAAAACTGGCCAATTGCCATGAAATGCCCAAAGCTGCTTTGGCGTTTGTGCCGCTTGTTTTGTACCTTCAGAAGCCTATAATGAAATCATCAGAAACACAAAAACCAGTGCGGGCAAGGAAAAGCGGAGCCTCTGACGACGCCTGGCAAATGGACAAGAAAGGATGATATTTATGGCGTTTGTTCCATACGGGATTACGCCCCCCATCATTACCCCCTTCCATCAGGATGGGTCGGTCAATTATGAGGCCCTGGCAATGATGAGCAGGCGTCTGGTGGACAATGGCGTGCATGGCCTGTTCCCCCTGGGAACCACCGGCGAGTTCTACGCAGTCAATGAGGACGAGTTTGTCAAGATCCTCACCACTGTCAAGGAGGCGGTGGCCGGCAAGACCACCCGCAAGGGCCGCCCGATCCAGCTGTTTGCAGGCTGCAACCACATCACCACCCGCGGGGTGATCCGGCTGATCAAGCTGGTGGAACAGGTTGGGGGCTACGATGCAGTCAGCGTGCTGACCCCCATGTTTATCAGCCAGACCCAGGAAGAGCTGTACACCTATTACAAGACCATCGCCGACAGCACCGAGATGCCGGTGATCCTGTACAACAACAAGCCCAAGACCAACGTCACCATCGCCCCCGCCACCGTGGCCCGGCTGGCGCGGGACTGCAAGAATATTGTGGCGGTGAAAGACTCCACCGGCGATATGACCAACGCCGAGGAATATCTCCGGCTGACCGCTGACCAGCGGGATCATTTCAATGTGCTGATGGGCCGCGACACCCTGATCTATGCGGCGCTGCAGTACGGCGCCACCGGCGCCATTGCCAGCTGCGCCAACGTGGCGCCCCGCATCACTGCCGATATCTACGACAAGTGGGAGGACGGCGATTATGCAGGGGCACTGGAGGCCCAGTACAAGCTGGCTCCGCTGCGGATCGCCACCAACATGGGCACCTTCCCCCAGACCATCAAGGAGGCTCTGGTGATGCAGGGCCTGCCGGTGGGTAAGTGCCTGGACCCCATCCAGGAGCTGTGTCCTGAGGACAAGGAGAAGCTCCGCAAGGTACTGGAGCAGATGGATCTGCTCTGAAATATACATACACAATCTTTTGTTGCTTGAATGGAAAGAGAGGTATATTCTATGAAAATCGGTCTGATTGGTTTGGGTATTATGGGCAAGCCCATGGCAAGGAACCTGCTGAAGGCAGGCTACAATCTGATGGTCAACAACCTCACCGAGGCCCCCATGAAGGAGCTGGCTACCTATGGCGCAATTCCTGCTACCCAGCCCGAAATTGGTGAGCAGTGCGACGTGGTGATGACCATGCTGCCCAACTCTCCCCAGGTGGAAGAAGTGATGCTGGGAGAGGACGGCGTGGCTGCCCACATGCGTCCGGGCACCGTCTTCATCGACATGAGCTCCATCAACCCTGTGGCCAGCAAGAAGATCGCTGCCGTCCTGGCAGAGAAGAACATCGAGATGCTGGACGCCCCTGTCTCGGGCGGTGAGCCCAAGGCCATTGACGGCACCCTGTCCTTCATGGTGGGCGGCAAGCAGGAAGTCTTTGACAAGTACAAGGATCTGCTGGGTGCCATGGGCACCAGTGTGGTGCGCTGCGGCGAAGTAGGCGCAGGCAACACCACCAAGCTGGCCAACCAGATCATTGTGGCCTGCAACATCCAGGCCCTGGCCGAGGCCCTGACCCTGGCCCAGAAGGCCGGCGTGGATCCCCAGCTGGTGTTTGAAGCCATCCGGGGCGGCCTGGCAGGCTCCACCGTTATGAACGCCAAGGCTCCCATGATGATCGAGGGCAACGTGAAGCCCGGCTTCAAGATCGACCTCCACATCAAGGACCTGAACAACGCTCTGGACTGCGCCCATGCCATCGGCGCACCGGTGCCCATGACCGCCGAGGTCCAGGAAGTGCTGCAGTGGCTGCACAACCAGGGCGAGGGCCAGAATGACCACAGCTGCATCGCACACTACTACGAGAAGCTGACCGGCATCCAGATCGGCCGCTGAACCTGATCCCCAACAGAAACAAAACAAGGAAGGATTTGCCATGAACAGCCGTTTACGCCAAGATGCCGACACCATCATCCAGCAGGCGATCCACGCCGTTTTGCCGGATGAAGCAGTCCGCCGCGCACTGGAAGGGCGCGCCTTCCCCGGGCGGGTGCTGCTGGTGGCCGCAGGAAAAGCGGCCTGGCAGATGGCTCATGCTGCTGTGAACTGCCTGGGTGATCAGCTGACCGCCGGTGTGGTGGTCACCAAGTATGACCACGTCAAGGGAGAGCTGCCCCGCTGTACCTGCTATGAAGCGGGGCACCCTGTCCCTGACCAGAATTCGTTCCGGGCCACCCAGGCGGCGCTGGATCTGGTGGCCGGCACAAAGCCGGAAGACACGGTGCTGTTTTTGCTGTCCGGCGGCGGCAGCGCCCTGTTTGAAAAGCCGCTGATCCCGGGCGAAGAGCTCCAGGACATCACCGGCCAGCTGCTGGCCTGCGGCGCGGACATCGTGGAGATGAACACGGTGCGCAAGCGCCTGTCGGGGGTCAAGGGCGGGCGGTTTGCCCAGGCCTGTGCCCCGGCCCGGGTCTATGCAGTGGTGCTGTCGGATATCCTGGGGGACCCTCTGGACATGATCGCCTCGGGGCCTGCCTGTCCCGACTCCAGCACCTGCGCCGACGCGCTGGCGGTGGTGGAGAAATATGGCCTCAAGCTAAGCGAGGCCGCCATGGCCTGTCTCCATCAGGAAACCCCCAAGCAGCTTGACCATGTGGAGACCCGGATCACCGGCAGCGTGCGGGAACTGTGCCGCGCCGCGTCTGCGGCCTGCCGCAGCCTGGGCTACCGGCCTGTGAT
>ERZ1090865.430-NODE-430-length-24710-cov-6.562726_pt1 | contig 24710 bp, 9 predicted proteins | sample MGYA00478478_ERZ1090865 | MGnify/ENA primary metagenome ERZ1090865 (study PRJEB33644, sample SAMEA5815715) | chicken gut metagenome | biome: Chicken; feature: Gastrointestinal Tract; material: Caecum | place: Ireland | collected 2019-01-01 | study: A study of the... | reverse complement strand
GATGTATTCAAAATCGTACATAAGCAACGAATTCAAAAAATACATGCACATACCCGTTATGCAGTATGTGCGCTCAAAAAAGATGTTGTTTGCACATACGCTTATAATGAACGGCATGAAAAAGAGCGAAGCAGCAGAAAAACTCGGATTTATGAACTATTCCACCTTTTTCCGCTCTTACCGCAAGCTTCTGAACATAAACAGCGAAACCGAGTGAACCGTACGGATTCACGCGAAAAAAAAACGGCATTTAATGCCGTTTTTTGTTTTATGCCGGCAGTTTTTAACCGCATTCCCGCCGATTTTTGTTAAATTAAGATAAAAACGCAATACTTTTGTGCAAAAATTGCTATTGCTATTTTTTCTGTTCGGAGTTAACATATATAATATAGAATAACGCAATTTTGGGAGGAATGATGAGAACTGTAATCAATATCAACAAGAATTGGAAATTCATAAAGGCCAACGCGGCGCCCAAACAGGCGGAGACCGCAGAGGGCGTGAAACTCGACCTGCCCTACACCTGGAACGGCAAGGACGGCCAGGACGGCGGCAACGACTACTATCGCGGCACGTGTCTGTTCGTAAAACGGTTTCCCGCGCCCGAGCTTGAAAAAGACGGAAGGCTTTACCTTGAATTCAAGGGCGTGAACTCCTCCGCCCGCGTGATTTTCAACGGGCAGGAAGTGGCCTCGCACGACGGCGGCTACTCCACCTTCCGCTGCGACGTGACGGAATTTTTGGACAAGGACAACCTGCTGCTCGTGTATGTTGACAACTCCAAGACCGAGAAGGTATATCCGCAGACGGCCGACTTTACATTTTACGGCGGAATATACCGCGACGTAAACCTTGTATGCGTGGGCAAAAACCACTTCGACCTCGACTTTTACGGAGCGCCCGGCATTGCCATAACCCCCACCGTGAAAGACGGCGAATGCGTGGTAAAAACGGACGCATACGTTACCGGCGAAGGCGAAGTAAGGATAAGCATCCTCGACGGCGACGGAAATACCGTTGCCGAGGGCAAAAACGGCGAAGCGATAAAGATTGAAAACGCCAGGCTTTGGGACGGCATTGACGACCCCTACCTCTACTCGGCAAAAGCAGAACTTATATGCGGCGGCAAGGTGTGCGACGTTCTGCAGAAGAAGTTCGGGTTCAGGAGCTTTGCGATCGACCCCAAAAAGGGCTTCATATTAAACGGCAGGAGCTATCCCCTGCGCGGCGTGTGCAGGCACCAGGACAGGCGCGACGTGGGCAACGCTTTAACGCGCGAGATGCACGAAGAGGACATAGCCATAATAAAGGAGATAGGCGCCAATACGCTGCGCCTTGCACACTACCAGCACGACGATTACTTTTATGACCTCTGCGACGAGGCCGGCCTTGTGGTTTGGGCAGAGATACCCTATATCTCCCGCCACATGCCGGAGGCGAACGACAACGCCGTGTCGCAGATGAAAGAGCTCATTTATCAGCAATACAACCATGCTTGCATAGTTATGTGGGGCGTTTCAAACGAGATAACCATGTATCACAAGCACAAGAAGGACATGCTTGCCTTCCACAAGAAACTGAACGACCTCGTTCACAAGACAGACCCCACCCGCCTTACGACGCTTGCGGTGTTTGCGATGGCCGGTCCCATGAACAAGACGGCGCACATAACCGACGTGGTGGCCTGGAACCTGTACCTCGGCTGGTATGTGCCCGGCTTCTTCCTCAATGACCTGTGGATATCGCTCTTCCATACCCTATACCCCAAACGCCCGCTCGGGTATTCAGAGTACGGCGCGGAATGCATGCCGCATCTCCACTCGAAACATCCCAGAAGGGGCGACAACAGCGAAGAATACCAGGCTTCGTACCACGAGTTCATGCTGCGTTGTTTTAACAGACATCCCTATATGTGGGGCACATATGTGTGGAACATGTTCGACTTTGCCGCCGACGCCAGAAACCAGGGCGGCGAACCCGGCATGAACCATAAGGGGCTTGTGACGTTTGACAGAAAGATAAAGAAAGACAGCTTTTATGCCTACAAGGCATACTGGAGCAAACAACCCTTCGTATATATAGCCGGCAAGCGCTTTGCCAACCGCACCGGCGGCACGACCACCGTTAAGGTTTACACCAACTGCGGCGGCGTTGACCTCTATTGCAACGATAAAAAACTGAGCGGAAAGACGAAGGACGGGCGCGTGTTCGTATATAAGGTCAAACTTGCCGACGTGAACAACCTGCGCGCCGTCAGCGGCGACTGCGTGGACGAATGCGTTATACGCAAGGTGGATAAGCCCGACGAGAGCTACCGCCTGCACGTGCACTCCGAAACGCAGAGCTGGCAGAAATAAGCAAAGTTTCAGGAATAATTTCGTACGACAGACATAAAGTCTGCGTCATTCCCCTCTATACTTGCCGCGGGGCAAAATTGCCCCGCGGCAATATTTTTTTCGGACTTAATACTGTACAAAAAAAAAGGCGCGGCGGCGCCGTTTACGGTGCCGCCGCGCAAAAAGCTGCGATATTTATTTTATAATACATTTATTTATTGAGCTTTGAAACGCCGGACTTTACGGCCGCTTCCGCCACCGCCTTCGCGACAGCCTCGTGCGCAGCCTTATTCCACGCCTCAGGCAGAATGTACTCGCGCGAGAGTTTGTCTGCAGGAACAAAGTCGGCTATGGCATTCGCCGCCGCTATCATCATCTCGGTATTGACGGTATTTGCACGCACGTCGAGCGCTCCGCGGAACACGCCGGGGAACACGAGCACGTTGTTTATCTGGTTGTTATATTCGGAAGAGCCCGTCCCGACTATGAACGCACCCGCCTCCTTTGCATCGACGGGATTAATCTCGGGCACAGGGTTGGCGCAGGTGAAGAGTATTGCCTTATCCGCCATGGATGCGACCATCTCTTTGGTGACGCAGTTTGCCACCGAAACGCCGATAAACACGTCGGCGCCCTTCAACGCATCGGCGAGGGAGCCGTGCCTGCGGGAGAGGTTGGTTAGCTTTACTATTTCCTGCTTTGCGGAGTTGAGGCCATCGTCGCCCTCGCACAGCATGCCCGTCCTGCCGCACATGATTATATCCTTCACGCCGTAGGCGAGCAAAAATTTTGCTATGGCTATGCCTGCGGCGCCGGGGCCGTTTATTACCACCTTTATCTCATCCGCACGTTTTCCGGCGAGCTTGAGGGCGTTCCTGAGAGCCGCCGTCATGACAATCGCCGTGCCGTGCTGGTCATCGTGGAATACGGGGATGTCGAGCTCGGCTTTAAGCCTGGTTTCGACCTCGAAGCAACGAGGAGCGGAGATATCTTCGAGATTTATTCCTCCGAACGAGCCCGAAATTAAACTGATCGTCTTTATTATCTCTTCGGGATCCTTAGACTTTATGCATATGGGGAAGGCGTCGACGTCGCCGAATGCCTTGAAAAGCGCGCACTTGCCCTCCATTACGGGCATTCCCGCTTCAGGGCCGATGTCCCCCAGACCCAAAACAGCGGTACCGTCGGTTATGACAGCCACGGTGTTCCAGCGCCTGGTCAGATCGAAGCTCTTTTCAACGTCGGCATTTATGGCCATACAAGGCTCGGCCACGCCCGGGGTGTATGCGAGAGAGAGCTCCTCCCTGCACGATACGGGCACGCGCACTTTTGTTTCTATCTTGCCGCGCCACTCGGCATGTTTTTTAAGCGATTCCTTCCTGTAATTCATTTTTATTTCCTCCGATGGTAGTTCGATTACATTTACATTATAAACTTGTTGTGCTATAATGTAAAATAATAATAAGGTATAACCATTATGACTTAAACGCATGATAATTTTTTGGCGGTGAGGGCAGTGAACTACGAATATTACAAAATATTTTACTATGTAGGCAAGCACAAAAACATAACGAAGGCGGCTGCCGAGATATACTCCAGCCAACCCGCGGTGACGCGCGCCATTCAGAATCTGGAGCGGGAGCTGGGGTGCAGGCTGTTCACGCGCAACAAGTCCGGCGTAGAATTTACCCACGAAGGAAAGACGTTGTACGATTACGTCAGCGCGGCATACAGCCAGCTTACAAAGGGCGAGGACGAGGTGCGGCGCACGATAGACGCCGAGACGGGCACGATATACATTGGCGCGTCGGTAACGTCGCTTTATGAATTTTTATTTGACTGTCTGAATATTTTCAGAAGCAGGCGCCCGCATGTGAAACTTAAGATAAGTACGGGCTCCAACAACAGCACTATAGAAAAACTGAGGAACGGAGCCATTGACCTTGCCTTTGTTTCCACGCCGTGTTTGCCGGACAAGGCGCTGAACTTTGTTAAAGTGCGCTCGTTCTTCGACGTGCTGATCGCGGGCAACGGCTTTTCCCGTCTCAGAGACAGACGGTTTGACCTCAAGGATATAGCCGGCTATCCCTATGTAGGACTGAGGCAGAGCATGCAGCTTAGGCAATTTCTGGACGACGTGTTCGCTCAGAACAAACTTACAGTTTCTCCCGACATAGAAGCCGACGGCGCCGACCTTCTGGTGCCGCTTATAAGCCACAATTTCGGCATAGGTTTCGTGCCCGAATCTATGGCGGCGGCGGCCATAGAGCGCGGCGAGGTGTTCCGCGTGCCGCTGGACTTTGAAATGCCCGCGCGGCACATATGCATGGTGACAGATCCGCGCCACCCGCAGACGAACGCCTCGCGCGAGCTGAACAGAATGATATCCGAGAGTATGACCGAGCGTCAATAGATTCATCCGGATCTGAACAACGCCTGCCGTGTTAAAGACATCGGCATCAATGCCCGCACTTTTGGAGCCTCAAGAATTAACACCCGGCCGAACAGATGAACGCAAAAACAACTATAAAAAAACATAAAAGGCATGCGCCGCGGCAAATTTTGCCGCGGCGCATATGTATTCAGACGCATATACTGCACACAGGCGGACTCGACAAGCCCCCCGTTTACATCAATTTGTATTATTTGTCCTGCTTCCCGTTCAAAAAAGTCTCTTTATAGCGCGCCATGCACTTGCGTATTATCTGTATCGCCTCATACTTATGATTGATCTCCTTTACCGTAGTGGACTTATGCTCGAGCATCTTATACACCTCGAAGAAGTGCATCATCTCCTCGAATATGTGCTTAGGCAGCTCCTTTATGTCGTAATAGTGCTTATAGTTGGGATCGTTCACGGGCACGGCGATTATCTTTTCGTCGAGCTCGCCGCTGTCGGTCATCGTTATGACGCCTATAGGCATGCAGGTGACGAGCGTCATGGGATAGATGGACTCGTTGCAAAGGACGAGCACGTCGAGCGGGTCGCCGTCGTCGGCGAGGGTGCGCGGGATAAAGCCGTAGTTTGAAGGGTACACGGTGGACGTGTACAACACCCTGTCCATGCGCAGCAGTCCCGTCTCCTTGTCGAGTTCATACTTGACTTTGCAGCCCTTGGGGATCTCGACTAACGCCTCGAACCTGTTTTCGGCTATGCGCTCCTCCCTTATGTCGTGCCAGATATTCATTTGTACCTCCGTAAGTTCCCCCTCTGCCGAATATACCCGCAAAACGAGGGCAAAATCCGTAGAGAATGTAATATATCATACCTATATATTAGCACATAAAACACATTTGTAAAATAACAAATAGATATGATATACATATAAAATATGCATGATTAAACCTCCCGGCGAAACCGACGCATTTCATCGATTTCGATTTCAATATTTTGCGGCCGGGCACAAATCTGCGCCCGGCCGCTGAAAAGGAGGGAAAAGAAATGCGTCGTTTTCGCTATGCGATCAATCAGGCATCATCTGACGCAAAGTTTTTAACGCAGCTTCTCATCAGCGAGAAACCATGTGCAGTCAGAATAACGCCTGGTTGCGATCGGGAGATCAGACCGCTTCAAAATCGGTGAACACACTGTATACAAACTCTACCGTCACATACTCGGAGTCATAGCTCGTTGCGCCGTCGTCACCGGGTACATAAATGTGCAGATAGTACGTCTGCCCCTCGGTGAGTCCCGAAATCCAGAACCAACCCGTCGTCTGATATTCCATGGTGGGGACCGGAGTGCGAATAAATGTAGTTATTTACGCTCGCGGTGCCCTCGGTAACGTCAGTTCCCTGCTCCGCCTCTATCCAGCCGCAGAAAGTGTTGCTGTCGTTTCGGGTCATTTTGATGTTCTCATAAGAGAAGGTGACAGCGTCGGACTCGGTGCCGTCCTCGGTTTCGGTAATATAGTATATGAGCTGTGTATCGGGGTTTGCACTGCAGTATGTATCGGCGTTATCTATTTCAAACATCATGCCGTCATTTTCAAGCACCACGTTGCTCGTATCGATCGAATTGCTGGTTCCTCCCATTCCGCCCGTAGTTTCGGTAGTGCCGTACTGCGAGAAAGTAGTAGAGAATCCGTCCATCGCAGTGCTGGTGGAAATTTCAGGATCGACGTTATGCAGAATAAGCGTCGTGGGCTCTTCGTCAACGAGATAATCGGACATAGTGTACAGAGCTATGGGGCCGCCCGCCCTTATACCGACTATGTATTCGCCGCCGCCGATATTGGAGTTTGGCAGCTCGAAAGTTACCGTGTCGCCGGCCTCGTAAGTCTGCCTGTCGCCGTTCTCATCGGTGTACTGGGCGTTAAAACGCTTGCTGTATGTAGGCGTGAGGGAAAGTATGGTTTCGAGCGGCTGCAACAGATAGTCGCCGTTTTCATCGGTGAGGTACTCGGTCTCAGTAACAGTGCTCGTCGTGCCGTCAGGATTTTCCTGTTCCACCTCCTTCGTTTCAGACTGGAAATAACCGGTATTTCCGAGGTCTTCCGAAGGTTCTGTAACGTTATAGAAATATACGCGGTAATAAGCGGCGTTTTCCACCGCAGTGAAAGAGAATGTGCCTGCCTCAAAGTCGTATGTGAGGTTATAGGGCACCTCAAGCTGCGAGCGGAGCGAATCGCTATCCTCCCCGCCGCCGCAGGCGGCTATACCGGCCGTCAACGTTGCCGCAACTGCCGCCGAAAGCGTGATTTTAATTATTTTATTTAACTTTTTCATGATAGCAACACTCCTTTCCTTATATCAGGCACAATACCGCAATCAGCACTGCCGTGAGCGAAGCCGACGGCACGCCTATAGATTTAATTTCTTCAAGCTTGAACGAGAACAGCTTGAGTACCACCCAGAGTATCATACCCGCGGCCACGCCGTATACTATGTTCTGCGTAAGAGCTATGCCTGCTACGGTTGCCGCAAAGGGAATTATTTCGTCGAGTCTGCCAGCATCGATCCCGCCCATGCCCTTCATCATCATTATGCCCACGAAGAGCATGACGCCGTCGGCAATGGCGAACACCGCCAGGGCGTATTCGGCATAAGAATTGGAGGTAGCGTGACCGTAATCGCTTACAGTTGCGGTATACGTTGCCATGAGGGCAAAGAATGCCCAGGTAAACATTGCCGCGATGAAGCCTATGGAGGCAACCACCGACGAAAGTCCCGTCCGTCCGCCGTCGATGACGTCGTTTTTGAGCAGGACGGTGCCCTCGCTCATAATATCGACGCTTGCCTCAAACCCGTCGAGATAGTTGCTCTCTACGGTGTAATCGGTGTCCTCGTTGAGCGCATCGCTGGTGAACCTGCCTATGCCCATGGCAATGGTGGCAGACATCCGCGAAGCCGCAACGTTCAGAACGAGCAAAAGCACGATGAGTACCGCTATACCCATAACCGCGCCGCTTCTGCTCTTTCTCTTGTTAGCCATATGTTGTCCTCCTTAAGATATTTTGTCAGCTTTATTTTTGTGCGCAATACGCGCATGCTGTTATTTCCAATCTTTTAGAGCCGCGTCAGTGTTGTTTTATCACATTAAATTTTATAAACAAACACAAAAAACGCAATATCGACAATCATAAGCGGCTGAATTTTATTCCTACACGGTTTTAAGACTTAAAAAAGTCCGCAGGCACGGGGGATTCAGGAGCAAACGCAAAAAAAGGCGGGCAAAATGCCCGCCTTAATAAATCAATCATATTATCAATTGTTTCAGACATTTTCCGCCGCCGAAGCGCTCTCGGCCGGCTGCCCGGCAGACTGTCCCCTGCAGGGGAAGACGGCATTGACGTTGAATATGTCGCCCTCCTGCACGAAAGATACTTCGCCGCCGTACTTGCGCGCAATTAGCCGCTGCCTCTGTCCCCTTCGATGTCGTCCGAAAACGAGGATACGCCTATGCACACTGCGAGCGCAATGAACATGAGCACCACGGCGTCGAGCCAGTTTACCGAATCGAGCGACTCCGACGTGACCTTGCGCCAGTATATAAGCCATACCGCCAAGAGAAAGAGGGCGATAAATCCGTAATGCACGAAATAGTTGCCTACATTGATCGGTAATGCCCCTCGTATCACCCTGTCAAGACAGAAGGCGCCATGCTGGATAAAATAGCAGCTCGACGCGACAAAAAACACTTTCCACAGCCTGAGGCTGAGGCATATTGCTATGACTGCGGCGATAAGCGCAAAGTCGACCGCAAACCATATGATATTGCCTATCGCCCCGCCTATCGTTATCCAGCGGGGCAGAAAATACGAGAGTGCGACACACGCAGGCACGGAGATTATAAAACGCAGCCAGAACAATCTACGGCGGGGGAAACGCACGCACAGCGCAACTGCGATTATCAGCATATCGAATATAAACATTTTTTCCGTAAGGAAATTGAAAAGCGTCATATCAGCCCCCGTAATAATCGGCAAGCGCCTTTAAAAAGTCCTTTTTGCGGGAGCGGCTTATCTGAAGGCTATCTCCCCCTGCCATAACGCTGTCTTTATCGACCGACTCTACCCTGTTCATATTGACGAGATAACAATAATTGCAACGGAAAAAACCGAACGGAATGAGTTTTTCCTCTACTTTGGAGAGCACACCCGTCACCTCGAAGTCGCCCTCGTCGGTGTGGTATATCAGTCTGTGCGCCCGAACCTCTACATACCGTATGTCGCCTATCCTAAGCTTTACTTTAACCCCGCCCGAAGATAATACAAAAAATTCGTCGGAGGAGCGTTTGACGACCTTCAGAGCTTTCTTTATCTTCATGCTGAAGCCGTTATAATGTACCGGCTTTAAAAGATAGTCCTGGGCGCTCACCGAATAGCCCTCTATCGCGTACTGCGCGATATTCGTGACGAATATCAGAACCACACGCTCGTCAGACTTACGCAGTCTGCGCGCCGCGTCCATGCCGTTTATATCGGGCAACTCTATATCCATAAAGATCATGTCGGCGTCGCCCTTATATGCCGAAAGAAAATCCAATGCGCTCTTATAGGCGGTAATGAAAAAGCTTTCGCCGTTTTCGCGCCCGTAGCGCGAAAGGTGATCCCTCAGTTGGTCCTCATCGCTCTGATTGTCTTCAACGATAACAACTTTAACCATTTTTCTCCGTTAGTCCTCCGCCATATAAACTGCCCCACGGAAAAATTACCCGAAACAAAGGGATGCTCACGGCGTACGGCCCGACAAAAAACTGCCGTTTTTGACATTACACCACAACTGTTACAAATTATCAATACAGAAAACACATACATTTTCTGTTGCCGTTAAATTACCGCAAACCGCACAATCTAAGCATGAAAAAGCAACGGGCTGCCGCTTTCACGGCAGCCCGTTGCTTTTATCGGGTTTATAAGGTATTGTAAAGGATTAAACCTTATTTTTTATTTGCCTGCAAATGCCTTTTACTGCGAATCGGCGCCTTTATTGCCGCTTTCTTCTGCAGCCTCCGCACTGCCTTCCTCCGCGGCTTCAACGCCTGCTTCAGCACCTTCGGCATTGTCACCGGCTGTAACCACGGCATTGCCTTCTTCGGCACCTTCCGCATAGCCCGCCGCTGCAGCCTCCGCATTGCCTTCGAACGCTGCGGCCTTTTTTAATTTGACCGCAAGAACGATATCTATGGCTATAACTACTGCCAGCGCAATCCCCAGCCCGACGCATATCCATATCTGTGCTGTCGACGTTATTAGAGGAGATGCCGCCAGGAGCGCAAAGCCGTATGCGCCGTCGTTTGCGGGAGTGCCGCCCTCAGGGTCGTCGTCCGACTTATTGTTGCGCCGCTTTGCAAGCAACACCGCAAGCACAACGAGCGCTATTATCGCCAGGATGAGCAATACGGAGAGCAGGATTATAAGCCACAAGTAGTTTACATCCACCGTGAACGTGAAGAGCACGGGATCTGTAGTGCCGTCTGCCCAGACATAGTTATCGGGATCGGCGAGAGTTACGGAGACGATGTATTCTCCGGCAGCATCCTGCACGTTGCCGACGATGTTCATAAGTTCCTCGTCAAAGCCCTCGGGCATATATGTGAGAGGATCGCCGTTTTCCATGAAGTAGCTGTCGTCTGCGGCGGGCTTTTCAAGCGCCATGCGCGAGATGGTCCAGGTGAGAGTTACCTCCCTGCCGCCGTTTGAGAACGCATAGCTTATGCCGTCCTTTAAAGTGAACGTTACGGTGTATGTCCCCGCATTGGCAGCCGAGAGGCCCATTCCGCCGTCCGTGACGATTTCGCAGTCGGCAGTTATGTCCATTATTGCGGTATCGGCGCCGCTTATGGCATTGAACTGTTCGCTGCCGTCGAATACCGAGCTTGTGAAGTCAAGTTCGGGGACTGCCACCACAGCGCTCACTATTTCAAAACGGACGCCCTCGGATACGCAGCCTTCATAGTTGGCTGTCGCATCCACCATGGCGCGAACGTAATATACGCCGACTGCTGTGGGAGCTGTGAGGGAATACTCGGAGAAATCTTCGTCAGCCGAGAAAACGTAATACACGGTGCCGTGCAGCGCTACCGAACCGGTGGGCACTATCTCGTCGCCGTAGGCGTATACATCTTCCACTTCGGGAGGGGTAACGCTGTTGCCCGCGCGCGTTATGCGGAATATAGCCGTTGCCGTGCCGTCGCCATTCTCCCAACGATAGTTATATGGATCGGTGAGGGTGAGCGTTACTTCATATTCGCCGACATTTATCCAGTCATCGCCCTGCTCAACGCTGTAGCGCGAATTTGAAGCAAGGTCTGACGTGAGAGGATTGCCCGTATATGTCTTTGAGCCTGCGTCCGGAACTGCTACTGTTGCGCGTTCTATGACCATGACTGCGGTATTCCCTCCCACCACCGTATAATTGGTATCGGAGATGGTCGCACGCACGGTGTAACTGCCTGCCTGCGTGGGAACGGCGGTGCTGTTGCTGTATACGGTGCCGTCGTTTGCGGTGCCGCTGTAAGTTATGCTTACAGCAACGCCTTCAGCGCCCACTACCGTGGCGGTCGCGGGAGTTATCACGCCGCCGTATGTGCCGCCGCCGGGATTGATGTTTAACCTTACCTGCGCCGCACGGATATGGAATACCGCCGTGGCGTTTCCGAGCAGGTAGTTGACGCTTGCCGCGTCGCCGGCCATGAATGTTGCCGTGAACGTGTAACCGGACGCATTGACGTTTATAAATTCATCTGCAGAGGTAAGCGTTACTTCAAGTTCATGCTCGTTGCCGAACACGTCGGTGTAAGTTGCCGTAACGCTGCCGCTCTGGTCGTAGCCGGTATATGTGAAGTCGTCTTCGCACCAGTCTGCGCTGACCGCCAGCCTGCTGATAACAAATTCAACCGTCGTGCTTGCCGGAACGTAATAGTTGGGGCTTGAAGTTGAGAACGTTACCGTGAGGGTGTATGTGCCCGCATTCGTCGCGCTGCCTACTTCATAGCCGAGCGTGATCCCGTCTAATCCTGCGGGCAGGTTGCCGGCCACAGGCGACTGGGGCTGACCCGTGTATTCAACTACGGTATTGCTCCAGGTTATGCCCGATATATCGTAATCCGCCTTCTCGACCACAAACTCAAGTTCAGTTTCAAGGCCGGCGAAATTACTGTTTCCTTCAACGGTTGCGACTACAAGATAGCTGCCTGCAGGCGTCAATCTGTCGGGCGTGATCTCATCGCCGCGAACGCCGCCTTCATACTCATAATAAGTAAACTCGACTTCGCCGAATTTTGCCTCGGCAGAAGGCGCACCGGGCGTCTGACCGTAAGTCCAGCCCTCTATCGAAAGCTCTTCAGTCCACCCGTTTTCGCCCTGCGATATCGTCCAGGTGAATACGATGTCGTTTGAAGTGCCGATCTGTTCGCCGTCCGCCCATACATAGTTGTGCGTATCCAGAAGCGATACGGTTATCGTATATTCGGCCGCGTCAGTCTCCGTTATGATCCAGCTTCCGCCGCTGTATACGAGCGTGCTTTTAGAATCGATATCCATGAGCGAGGTGTTTACGCCGCTCACCGACGCGGTGTGCGCTTCCCCGTCATAAGATACGTCTTCGCCGCTGAATACTGGCGCCGTCACCTGCGCGGGAGTGATCGTAAACTGAGCCGACCCTTCGCCGCCGACATAATTTTCCGTGTCTTCAATAGTTGCGACTACCCAGTAGGTGCCTGCGTCTGTAGGCTGACCTGTGAGCAGTTCGCCGCGCTCGCCGTTATTATCTGCATACCACGTGAGCTGCTCGGTGCCCTCGCCGAACGCGGCGCCCACAATAACTTCGAGCGCGTTGCCGTATACCGTGCCGCCGCCCGTAACCGTTACGGTGACGGCGTTTTCTGTGGCTTGCGTTATCTCCCAAGTGAGCGTAAGCGTATCTTCGCCGCCCGCCCATACATAGTTGTGCGAATCGTTGAGCGTTATGGTGATTTCATATACGCCGACAACTGTAGCGCGGAGCTCGAGTCCGCTCTCCTCCGTCGTTGCGGTGAGCGAACCGATATCTATCGCCATGGCGGAACTTATATATCCGCTCAGAAGGTTGGTCTGCTCGGTGCCGTCGTAAACGGACGTTTCATATTCAAGTTCTGGCAACTCCACCTCTGCGCGAACGATCTCGAACATAACATACCCGGAAGTTGCGCCTGAATAATTATCCGTCGCTGCGACAGCCGCGCGAACATAATACACTCCCACTTCTGTAGGAACCGCAGCCGTGTAACCGCTGTTCGGATCGGCCGAGTACACATAATAAGGTTGCGCGAACGTCACTGTCTGACCGCCTGACAACACCGTTGAGCCGCTCGGGCTTACAGTGTCGCCGTAGGTGTACTGCTGACCCGACGAAGGAACCACGGGCGCCGTTACGCTGATTTCGGCGCGGGTGATCTCGAATATCGCCGTGGCGGTATCGCCGCTTGCGCTCTCCCAGCGGTAATTGCCGGAGTCTTCAAGCGTAAACACTACTTCATAAGAACCGGCATCTATCCAGTCGTCGCCCTGCTCGAAGGTATAGAGAGCATTGTCAGCGATATCCGCCGTCTGTGCGCTGCCGTTGTAGGGTTTTGAATCGATATCGGGCAGCTGCACATATGCGCGGGCTATTATCATAGTCGCGACGTCTATGCCGCTTATGTAATAGTTGGTGTTGCCTCCGACGGTCACGCGCACGGTATAAGTACCTGCCTGCGTAGGAGCTGATTCGCTGTTCACATACTCCGTGCCGTCGTTGGCTCTGCCAGTATAAGTTATGGCGAGCGTTACGCCATCGGGCGTGCCGCCAACCACCTCTGCGGTCGCCTCGGTTATTTCACCGCCGAACGTGCCGCCGCCGGGGGTGATTTCAACCTCTATACCGAGGCCTTCGACCATGAACACGCCCGGAATGAACGTGACGCTGTAGTTTGCGTTTGCTGATGTGCCGCCTATCGTGTAGGGGCCTGCGGCTACCGCCTCGCCCGAGGTGATATACAGCGTTATTTCAAGGTCGTCATAATTATATACGTCGCCTGCGGTGACATCATACATACTGTCGTCAAGCTCGCCCGAGAGGTCGCTGCCTGTGTATGTAGCCGACTGATTGCCTATAGTCACCGTCACTTCTGCCGGCAGGATATGGAATACGGCCGAAGCGTCTTCGGGCAGCACGTAGTTGGTAACGCCTTCGGGCATTGTTGCCGTAAAGGTGTAGCCGTCTTCGTTCACATATATGAACTCGCCGCCGCTGACACTGATTTCAAGCGGCTGTTCGTCGCCGTTTATATCGGTGTAAGTTGCCGCAACGTAACCGCTCTGATTTTCGCCGTTGTAAGTGAAGTTATCTTCACACCAATCAACCTCCACAACCTTAGCGGTTATTTCAAATTCAACAGTGCCGTCAGAAGGTACGTTATAGTTGGGGCTTGAAGTCGAGAACGTTACTTTAAGGGTATATGTGCCCGCGTCAGTCCTCTCTTCGACCTCATAGCCGAGCGTGATCCCGTCTAAGCCTGCGGGCAGATTTACCGCTATGGGCGACTGGGGCTGTCCCTTATATTCAACGACGGTGTTACCCCAGATTATTGCTTCGATATCGCTCTGCGAATAATCGGCTTTGAGAATATCGAACTCATAATAACCGGTCTCTGCAAGCGCGCCGTAGTTGCCATCTGCACTTGCATCAACTTTTGCGGTCACATAGTAGGTGCCTGCATTTGTGAGATATCCGGGCGCTTCGACTATTACATAGCTGCCGTCAACAAACTGATAATAGGTGAACACTACTTCGCCATAGGCGGGCACAGCCACGGGGAGATTGGGCAGCTCGCCGTAGGTCCAGTCAACTATCGAAAGTTCTTCGGTCCAGCTGTTTACGGCTCCCGCTATCGTCCACGTGAGGAACACAACGCCGTTTTCATCGGCCGTCACATCTCCGGCCCATGTGTAGTTGCTGTTTGTGAGCGAAATGCCTATATCATAGCTTCCCGCATTCACTGCAGAGAACGTGCGCGACTGTCCGTCGGCCGAGGCGCTTAAGCCGTCGCTCATGGAGCTTATCGCCATGATGCTGAGATCGAGGCCGTTATCTATGCCGAGAGTAACGCTGAGGGCATCACCGGTGTAGTTCCAGGTGCCCGACGGCATTACGGGCGCATCTACAGTCGCCTGATATATGGTAAACTGCTCCGTCGCCCAGAGGGAACCGTAGTCTGTGGTGCCTTCCACCACGGCAACGACCCAATAGGTGCCCGCGTTCTGGGGAACCACATGAGTGAGATTGTTATAGTTACCCTCTGCAGGCTCGCTTGCGCCCGCTGCGGTGAAATAGAACTCCACTTCACCGTATACGGCGTCGGCCTCGGGGTAATTTATGCCGTCGTCATACTCGCCGTAGGTCCACTCCGTTATGCTGAGAGTTACTTCCCACCCGTTCTCTTCGGAAGTGATGCTCCAGCTTACAAAGAAGCTCCTTATGCCGTCATTGCTTTCATCGTCGTCGTTATCGTATATCGACCACTTATAGTTTGCACCGTTTTCGTCATCGAGAGTCACGGTAACGCCGTAAGTGCCTACGCTTGTGGCCGACATAGTGGCCGTATGTTCGCCCGCATTATTTGTAAAAGTAAAATCTACGGTGCTGCTGTCGGGACCCGTGCCGCTCGGCTCGCCTATCTGCATGAAACTCTGATAATTCAAAGTGCTTGTTTTGAGACTACCGTCAAACACTTCGGAATTGGGCGACCACGCCAGGGAAACTGCCTTCTGTTCAACTTCAAAGCTGTAAATTACAACAAGGTCTTCCGTCAGATCCGCGCCATAGCCGTAGTTATCGGTGGCGGGGACGGTTACGCGCGCATAGTATACGCCCGCATTCGTCGCAGAGCTGAATTCGTCCCCGAAAGGTACGAGGCAATCTTCGTCGGTGAAATATTCAACCGTTATGCCGTATTGCTCTTCGCCCTCCGTTATGGTGAAGTTCCCGTTATTTGCAAGCTCTGCCACGGGGGACGTGCGGTTGCCCATAAGATCGGCGTCGCCGTATATCCACGCATAGCTCTCGTTGCCGGTATCCGCCCACGCAAACTCTGTATCCCATACAAGCTCCGCCTTTTGCATATGGAAATCTGCGGTTGCGCTTGCAAGGCTGTAGTTATTATCAAGCTCGTCGCCGGCGAACGTTGCGGTGAAACTGTAATCAGCGCCGCCGTTTACGTCTGTAAACTCTCCGCCATTTGTGAGCGCCGTGTCAAGCGTAACTTCAACATTGCCGTCATGTGCAGCAACATAATATGCGGTGACGCTGCCGCTCTGGTCGGAGCCCGTGTAGGTGAAATCGTCGTCACACCATACGACCGAAACTTCGGCAGGGTTGATGGTCACTTCAAACTGACCGTAGTAATCTGCGTGATTATCGGCCGTTATTTTGTAGTATACGGTGTAGGCGATAACCGCATCATCGCCGTCACGCAGAACATTGCGGAGCACAAGGCTTTCGTTATACCCTTCGCCCGTTTCGCTGCCGTCGGTCAAGCTGTAAATCCATGTTGCGTCTGTTCCGTCAACCGTTGAAGCGGAAATATCCGCAACAGCTTCGTCAAACCGCGAAGCGCCGCTGTATTCGAATACTTTATCTGAAACAGAAACTTGCGTGATGCCTGCGGCCGTGATCACAAACGCGCCGTTAAACGTACTGTCGGCAAAAGTTACGGAATAGTTATCGTTATCCCATGACGCCGTTACGTCATAACTGCCGACATTTGTTGCGCCCGCGGTACCGTTTATTGTGATAACGATGCCGAGGTCGTCGGGGGTACCGCCCTGTGAATACATATCGCCGCTTACGGTGTAGTCGGCACCTTTCTCGCCAACGAGCGTATTGAACGTTTCACCCGTATACACCTGCGAAGGTATTTGAAGAGCAACTTCAACGTAGGCCGCCTTCATGGTGTAAAGATTGGTAGCAAATAAGGGCAATTCATAGTTGGAACTGCCGCCGTCGCCGTCGGCAAAAGATACCCTGAACGTATAATTGCCTGCATTTACAAATGTTGCGAAGTCGCTGTCATCTACAACGGGCGATACTTCAAGGGCTATATCATCCGCCTCAAAGCTGTCGTATGTGGCGGTTACCGTCTGTTGCGTACCGTTATAGGTGAAATCATCCTCCGCCCAGTCGATGGTTATCGTATGCGGAATTATCGTTACGTTAAACGTTCTCGTAATATCGCCGTGATTGGGCGCTGTTACTCTGTAATGCACGGTGTAATAGGTGTAATTACCATCCTCGCCGCGCAGAACATCTTTCAGCAGAACATTTTCATCGTCTATGCCGTAGTAATTAGTTCCGTCGAGACTGAAAGTCCATGTGGTTTGCTGATTGTTTACGGTCGTTGCACTGTATTCTGTTGCAACCCGATGCGTTTCGCCGTCGTATTCCGTTCCGTACTGCCCGCCGTAAGCACTCACGCTTACATTTGTGATTTTCGCCGGTGTAATATAGAAAGTATTTACCGACTGGCTGGCATTTACGCTATAGTTCTCGTTGTCAGATTCTATAGTAACTCTGTAAGTTCCCACATCGGTAGGCACAACATTTTCACCTAATCCGATCCATGCTTCTGTTTCGGCATCCCATTTTTCATAGGAATATTCGAAAGAAACATTGGGTGTGGCGGTAGTTGCCACAACGGACTTTTCTTCGCCGGTATAAACGGGATCGGGAGGCGTCACCACGATGCTTATAGTTGTAACCGCTACCTGGTACAGGCCATAATCGTCGTATGTTTCGCCGATAAACGTTATAGCATAATTAGCGGCAATACCCGTATTATCGTCGTTGCCGATTATGTAATAGGTACCGCGTGCCAATTCGTTGCTGGGCTTTATGACACTACCCGTACCATCGCTTTCAGAATTTACCGAAAGATAACCAAGGAAATTGCTCTCGCTGTGCCCGTTATAGAATGAGCCTCCGGTCAACGCGAGAGAGAGTGTTCCGGGTTCATCGCCATAATCTACATCGATATCTGCAATCTGCAGCGTTATTTCGCGCTGGTTTACGGTGAGAAGGCTGCCGCTGTATTCACCGCCGCTTACGCTTCCCTGAACGTAGATTATCGTGTAATTTGTAAGATGTTCGCCGTTTGTATTATCGGTAAGGGTAAGCACATATGTGCCCGCGTTATCGCCCGCTTCATAACTATGGCTTATCGTGAAGGTTGTGCCCGCTTCAAGGCCTATGCTTTGTATGCTGTCTTGCTCCTTGAGTTCGTTTTCACCTACGGTGATATCATACTCTGCGTCTGACGGCGCATCTCCACCATAAATAGTTTCACCCGTAACGGTGACATTCAAAGTCGCCTTGCCGATAGTAACGGTGAAATAATCACTGCTTATATAGTCGCTATGGTTATCTGCGGTTATCTTATAATAGATGCAATATGTACCCGCGCCGGTGAGGTCAAGCGTTTCGCTGTATCCCTCCCCTTCGGCATCGTATACGGTGCTGAATGTCCACGCAGGCTCCTCGTCGTTTACAGTGGTTGCAGACTTGTTAAGTTCGTCCGCATCAAACTGATTTCGCGCGTTGTAGGTAAGCCCCGTAACATCATCAACGCCGGCATCGGTTATCGTAGCAGGGGTAACGTTATACAGATAATTGCCTGTATTGTACCCGATAGCATAGTAACCTTTCTTAAGATTGTTGAGCGTTATATTGTATTCGCCGACATCTGAATCTGCAGTAACGCCTGCGGTGAGAGTAAATACCTCGCTTTCGTCATCGCCTGTGTATATCGAGCCTTCTGTTATAGTATAGCTGATGGCAGTTTCGGGCTGGCCGTAAATGCTGGAAGTTGCCCCTACCTGCACCTTTATCGCCCTTGCGGAGACTGTGAGCGTACCGTCGGTTATCTGAACGCTGTAGTTGGCGAGGATATCGGCATAATCTTCCACCACGGTGGCAGTTATTGTATAGTCGTTTTGAGAGCCGGTGATATAGGTTACGCCGCCTATTACCTCTGTTGCAACATTTGCAGAAAGCGTGTAGAATTCCGCGGGATCGCCGTCGGTCGTCACAAACTGCGCGTCAGAATCGCCTGTGCTGTTGCCGGAGTAATTCCACGAGAATGCAGGAAGCTCATCGCCGTATTCAACGCTTCCGTCGCCGCCAACGCTGCCAATGGTTATCTCAACCGTGCGCTGCTGCATTGTGTAGTCATGCGTCAATGTTTCAGGCAGCTCATAGTCGCTTGCAGCATAGTCGCCTTCTACAAGCGCGGTGGCTGTAAACGTATACGCGCCTGCGTTTATAAAATCCCTGTCGGGAGTGGTGACAAGTCTTATAGTACCGTCATCGCCTTTGCCTGTAAACGAGGCAAGCTGCAACGGGGATTCGCTTGGAGCCTGGTTTTCGCCGTTATAAGTGAAAGTTGTACCGTCCCAATTGAGTTCACCTGAAGTTATCGTGTGAGGAGCTATGTCAAACGAACCTGTCACAGTGTTATCGGAAAGCGTACCCTCTGTGCCCGTAACGCTGACTATCTGATAATTGCTGTTTACGGTTATCGAATAGGTATAGCTGCCCGCATGAATGACCTCATCGCTTGCGCTGCCGCCGAATGTATAGGCAACATTAAACTGAGGCGCGTAATCGCCTGTAAGAGGTGCGTAACCTTGCGCCGCGTCCGCTGCAACGCCAACATACTGATTTTCGCCGCTGTATTCATAGCCGTCGTGCGTAGTTATGGCAACGCTTATCGGGCGGGCGGTTATAATCCAGGCGCCGCCATAGCTGTTTTCGTCATCAGCGGTGTAGCCGCCAAAATCTTCGCCGTTTACGCCGTTTATGGTGTAGTTTGTGAGCGCCCCGTTCTCCGTGGAAACACCGGCGATGTAGGTGCGGTAAATACCTACATTATCGGTTTCAGAGGCATCGGTTCCCACGGAGACGGAAATGCCGTCATCGACGAAAGGCGCACTGCCATCGGCATAATCCCATTGCGGGTTGGGATCTTCGCCGTATACAGAGGTACCGCCCTCCGCCACAATGGTGACAGCAAGACGCTCTATAGTGTAAATATTAGTGTAAGCTGTTAATTCATAATTGCCGAGGATATCGTCTGATACATTACTGCCAAAACTTGCCTCAAGGGTATAATACTCCCCTTCCGCATTGGCATTTTTAAATTCACCGCCGCCCTGTACGCTTACGGCGAGAGAAATATTTTGGCCGTCATCGCCCAATAAATTTACAGACGCGGTGACTACAGGATCATGGTTTTCATCATCGAGGAGCTGATCCGAGCCGTTGTATGTAATAGTACCGGGCGCATTCCAGATAACTTCTACTTCCGCCTGTGTTATAGTCACGGTGAAAGATCCGCTATAATCTTCATGGTTTGCAACGTCGGTTATGCGGAAATATATTGTCCCTTCGTCGGCAACATTGCGCACCTGCGGCGGTTCGGTTGAATAAACGCCGTTTTCGCTTGTGCTGTATTTAATCGTATAACTTACAATATCAGCTTCACCCCAGTTTGTGCCGTCATCGGCCATACCTTTTACGGTTATGCTTTCAAGCGCATTGTGACTTGCAGCATCATATGTGCCGCTATAGCCTGTAGGCGTCACCGTAAGCTCCGCCGCTGTTATCGAGAAGGAAGCTTGAGCGTCTACTGAAGCATAGTTAGTTGTTTCGGCTATAGTAGCCACAACAACATAATCGCCGACATCTGTGGGACGTGAAGCAGAGCCGTCTATAAATTCGGTATCGGTCGCAAGATAATATGTATAAGTAACATTTGCCGACTGAACTTGATCGGGAAGCGAATCAAAATCAATGATCGCCGGCGCATTTTCCTGCTCGTCGAACGCACCGAATTGCCAACCTGTAATATCGATTTCAAATGTGTACTGCGTTTTGGTTATACTATACCACATTGTAATGGTAACCCCGTCAGCACTTATGGAATCATTGATATCCGTGAGCTCAGCCCATTCGTAGTTTTCGGGATGCAACAGAGCGAAATATATGTGATATGTGCCAAAATCTGAAGAATACTCATCTTCAAAAGTTATTGAATATATCTCTGCATTTTCAGTTACACCGGGCGTAAGGGGGTTGCCGTTATTATATTCAAAATAACGGCCTTCATTAAGATATCCGCCGGAGAGCACGGGAACATCAACAACCCACTTGTTTATAACAAAACTAAACGTAATATCGTCCTGATTTTCGCCATTGACCTCGGTGCTCCACTCATAATTGACCTTGTCTGTTATGCTGACATTGACTTCATAGCCGCTTTCGTTAGCATCTGTCTGTACATTGCCGTTTATAGTCATTGTGGCGGAATTGAAGCCAACCGGATTATATGTAAATTCCGAGCCGGTATATGTGAACACGGTAGTATCCGCCGTGGGGCGGGTGAGCTGCGCGCGGGTTATGGTGAATGGTATTGTAAGGTCGTCTGCGCCCGAAATTGTATAGTTGCCCGCATCATCTCCATTAAGGTCAGTGATTGTTGCAGTATAATCCACGCCCGCATTTGTTTGCGCGCCTGAAATTATAAAATAAACTTCGTCATCGCCTACCCTGTTGGAAACAGTTGCAGAGGGCGCATAGGGCTGATTTATGTAATCGGGACTGTAAGTGGTCGTCAATGAATCTTCCTCCCAATCAACCACTACCATAAGTTGAGTTATATCAAACGTTGTGGAAATACCGCCTTCAGGGAGCGTGTAGTTGCCGGCACCGGTGCCTGTGATATCTTCGACGATAGCTTCGTAATCATCGCCGGCATTAATCTCTGCACCGTCGTAAACAAGCGTGATGCTATCCCTGTCAAGCACATTGTTAGGCGTAAATACGGGGTGCCAGCTGGTGCCGTCGTATGTATGCGAAAGTTCTCCCCAACTGCCTGTAAGCACTCTGGGAGTTATGTTGAACGACTGCGAAAGGCCGCTTGCGTCGGTAAGCGTATAATTGCCTGCATCATTTCCTTCAAGATCGGTAATTATTGCAGTATAGTTCTCGCCCGCATCTGTCTGCGCGCCTGAAATTACAAATGATACGTCGTCGCCTTCAACCTTGTTGGAAATGTTTGCAGTCGGCTTATAAGACTGACCGTTGTAAGTGGTCGTCAATGAGTTTTCATCCCACTCAACCGCTACGACAAGCGGAGTTATTGTAAAGTTAACGGCGATCATGCCGTCGTTATCGTCGTCATTGTTGACCCACTTATAGTTGGCAGAATCGATAAGTTTAAGTGTTACCTCATAAGTATCTGCATTTACCCAATCGCTGCCATGAGCAACGCTGTAGTATCGAATTTCACCTTCTGCGCCCGAGATTTCCTCGTCCGCTAACATTCCTGTCAAATTAGAAATCTGAGCTTCGCCGTTATAGGGCTTGCTGCCCGCGTCAGGCACTTCAACTGTGGCCTTTTCAATAATGTAGTAGAACGTTAAATCGTCGGTAGAGCCGCCATCCCACTGCAGGTTTTGCTTGTCGGCGTCCTTACCGAGCGATACGATGACGGTATAAGTGCCCGCGTTGGTTGCGGTGACCGTGCCGTTTACGCTGTCTGCCGAAGTAGGAGCATTACCTGAAATGGTAACAGTGACAGGACTGGTTATACCCTCGGCAAAGCCTGCCGAAGGGGCATAATCACTGAGTCCCTGCGTTTGCGCCGTACCGTTGTTCGGCGTGCCTTGATATGTAGTTGTAATAGTTCCGCCTGTGCCGAAAGAGGGTACGGCAATGGAGAGCTTTGTTATCTCGTATGTGAGCGTAAGGGTGTTGCCATTTACAGTAACACCGTTGCCGCTGACTATCTCGCTGTCCCAGGCTGCCTCGTCGGCATATTCGTCTTTTATGGTAAATGTTACCGTATAAGTGTATGCATCAGTTCCGCCCACGTTTGTAACGTCAAGATATTCCGCATCGCCTGAGTTCTGATAAGTGATCTCGGCAGTCTGAGGCGCACCGTTATAGACAAGGTTGCCACCCGTGGAGGCATTCAGCGTGGGTATGGAAATGACGCGCTGGCCTATAGTGAAATGTATGTCCTCAAGCGTAGCGCCGGTAAAGTTGCCGTTTGCCGCAACTGTTACCGTCATATTATATTCTCCCACTACATTTGGAAGATTAGGATTTTCTGCCGTACCAGTTACAGGCTCGCCGCCGTTGATATTTATATATGTATAGGTGACAGAGCCGTTGCCGTAGTTGTGGAGAAGGTCGAACGACACCTCGTCGTCACGATCCCATATCAGAGCATCATCTTCGCCATAGGCATTATCGCTCCAGTCAAGCTCTATCGGCGGCTCAACTGCGTACACCTCGTATGTAAGGGTGACTTCACGTATACTATTATCATTGTCGTCATTTCTGAAGAAATATGCCTGCGCATCCTCTCTGAGCGCTACTGTAACAGTATATATGCCAGTATCCGTAACAGTAATGCTGCCGTTGTATGAGTTGAAGCCGGCAGAAGCCTCGGGTATATCACCTTCATAAGTAACGCCAGTTATTTCCATTATCTCAGAATTATAGAAATTGTTCAGCGATATGGTCTGGGCTATTCCCGTTGCAACATCGTTACTAACGGTGTATTCATAGTCACTGCCTGCGGCAGGAAAAGAGGGCGCCGTAACTGCAACGCGGCTTACCTGAATTCTAACTTCAACATTTATTGGAGTATTATTTTCTTCGTAAGTAACTCTAACTCTTCCAACGCCACCTTCGGCATAAATGTAGCCCTTGGCATCAGGATCGACTTCCCAGGAGCCATCGTCGGCCTGATACATATATTCGACCGTATATGAATCAAACGGCAAATCAACGCTACCGCCACCTTCCGCATACATAACCTGAATTGTAAAATCGCCGGGACGATGAGGGTCCATTGCATTTACTGCGGAAACGCCACTAGCGCTCAATCTGAAAGGCGTTGCAACATTTATACCGGTAATCAAACAAGGGGTCGTAATATTTGTATTTTGTCCGCTCTCCCTGTAAACAACCGTAATTTCCTTATCGAATGTCCCAACTGTATTGCCTGTTTCTGGAGCCAAATTACCTTCAAGTGTATACTCGTCTGTACTTACGTTTTCACTTGTAGTTCCATCCCAGTATGTCAAATTTACCGTTAAATATGAAAGAATATCAACGATATCGGTATAAGAATACAAATCAGCTTCACCGTCATATACAGCAGAAATCGACCTTACCTCGCTTCTGTCTGCGGTAAAGCCTGTGATTGTAACGGCGGCTTGAGGATCATCTTCTATGTCTCCGACTACAACCATGAAATTATTTGTTGTGTTTTCACCGTCTGCAAACACGCCGACGACTTCAAATTCGTCGGATGCAAGCGTATAAGTTTGGGCGTCCGAGCCGGTCACCGTGACTGTAAGCGCACCTTTGATTGCATCATACGTTGAATCGGCCGTGACCCCGCCTCTATAATTTACGCCCGTTATATCCGTGACCGCAACATCATCGGGGAGCGCGCGGGCGTCCTCAGGATCAGCATTCGCCTCGGTGGCGGGCCCGGGCAAAAAGGCAAGCGAAAGGGCGGCACATATCAATAATATGGCCGCAAGTATGCCTATCAACCACTTTTTGGAACGCAACATAATTTACCTCCGTTAAAAAAATAGCAGAAAGCTGCCGTGCGGTGGTTTTCTGCCCGATAATTCAAAATTCAAGAAAAACAAGCAACAAACTCCACCAGCAGGCGCAACATTAAATAATATTGCAATTATATGTTTTAGTGTACACATGTCGCCCGGCAAAATATTCGCTTCCCGCGGCTTATTTTGGCTATTTTTGTCTTTTTTGCCACATTTTGGTCCGGGCGTATATAGCCGGAGCATCTTGCGTTGCAAACATTTACAAAAT
>ERZ1090865.428-NODE-428-length-24824-cov-6.132141_pt1 | contig 24824 bp, 20 predicted proteins | sample MGYA00478478_ERZ1090865 | MGnify/ENA primary metagenome ERZ1090865 (study PRJEB33644, sample SAMEA5815715) | chicken gut metagenome | biome: Chicken; feature: Gastrointestinal Tract; material: Caecum | place: Ireland | collected 2019-01-01 | study: A study of the... | reverse complement strand
GTGAAACTCAGACGTACCACAGAAGATTATCTGAAAACCATCTATATCCTCTCCAAAACCGGGGAGGTTCACGGCGCTGCGATTGCCGAACGGCTGGGCGTCTCCCGACCAACCGTTTCCATTTCCCTGAAAGCGCTGAAACAGGAAGGATACATCACTCAGGATGACAGCAGTGCTGTCCGGCTGACGGAAACAGGATTAGAAATCGCAAGAGCCACCTACGAGCGGCACCAGACTTTTCAATCTTTGCTGGAAAATCTGGGTGTGGACGGGAAAACGGCCGCGGCAGACGCCTGCCTCATGGAGCACGCCGTCAGCCCGAAAAGCTACGAGGCCATCAAGGGGCTGGCCAAAAGAAAGAAGGCGGACGGGGATGAATGATGCGATGCAGTCTCTGGGATACGGCCTATTGGCCGTCCTGTTTTCAGCGGCCATCCTTGCGCTATGCGCGGTCATCAAAAAGGCTGCAAAAAATTTTTTAAAGGGCGGACGAAACCATGATGATCAACAAACGGCTCATCGGCACGGTAGCTGAGAGCAGAAAATACATCGCCGGGAACGTCGTATTGCAGTGGTGTTCCCTGGCGGCGAACATCGCCATGATGTTCAGCATTACAAACCTGTTTGCCGGGCTTTACTACGGCAATACCAGTTCCCATACCCTGTGGGCGACGGCGGCCGTGGTCGTTCTGGCTCTGGTGATACGCTTTCTTTGCACCACTGGGGCCAGCCGGATGAGCTACCTTTCCTCCAAAGCGGTCAAGAAAACCCTGCGGGAGAAAATCTATGAAAAGCTGCTGCGGCTGGGCGCCTCCTACAACGAACAGGTAAAAACCAGCGAAGTGGTGCAGGTGGCGGTGGAAGGCGTGGATCAGCTGGAAACCTACTTCGGCGCCTACCTGCCCCAGTTTTTCTACGCCATGCTGGCTCCGCTGACCCTGTTCGCAGTGCTCTGCTTTGTAAATGTACCGGCGGCTGTTGTGCTGCTCATTTGCGTGCCACTGATTCCCATAGCCATTGCCGCAGTGCAGACCTGGGCAAAAAAGCTGCTCTCCAAATACTGGGGGCAGTACACGGCGCTGGGGGATACCTTCCTTGAAAATTTACAGGGGCTGACGACCCTCAAAATCTATCAGGCGGACGAGTTCAAAAACAAAGAGATGAACGCGGAGGCCGAGAAGTTCCGCAAAATCACCATGAAGGTGCTGACCATGCAGCTTAACTCCATTACCATCATGGATTTGATTGCATACGGCGGGGCGGCGCTGGGGGTCATCATGGCGGTGACGCAGTATATGGGTAACCACGTATCGTTAGCCGGCTGCCTGCTGATCATCCTGCTGGCAGCGGATTTCTTCCTACCCATGCGGCAGTTGGGCAGCTTTTTCCACATCGCCATGAACGGCATGGCCGCCAGCGACAAAATCTTCCGCCTGCTGGATCTTCCGGAACACAAACAGGAGGTTTCCGAGAGCTTTCCGTTACAGCATGACATCGTCTGCTCCGGCCTGCAGTTTTCCTATGAGCCGGACCGGGAAATCCTGCATGGTGTGGATTTACGGTTCCCCCAGGGCAGCTTCACGGCTCTGGTTGGGGAAAGCGGCTGTGGAAAATCGACAGCGGCTTCTATTCTGATGGGACGGAACAAGGGATATACCGGCTCGGTCACCATCGGCGGCGTGGAACTGCGGGAAGTGAACGAAAGCTCTCTGCTGCGGAATATCACCTATGTCAGCCATCAGAGCTATCTGTTCAAGGGTACGGTGCGGGATAACCTGCTCATGGGTAAGCCTTCCGCGTCCGATGACGAGCTGTGGGCGGTGCTGGAACGGGTGAACCTTGCCGGATTCCTGAAAGCGGAGCAGGGGCTGGATACTCACCTGCTCGAAAAGGCGGAGAACCTTTCCGGCGGGCAATGTCAGCGGCTGGCGCTGGCACGGGCGCTCTTACACGACAGCCCGGTATACATCTTTGACGAGGCCACCTCCAACATCGACGTGGAGAGCGAAAACGACATCATGGCGGAAATCCATAAATTGGCCAGAACCAAAACCGTAATTCTCATTTCCCACCGGCTGGCGAATGTCATAAAGGCAGATAACATTTATGTGCTGGACAGCGGGAATATCGCCGAACACGGCAGCCATAAAGAATTACTGCAAAATCATGGGCTGTACGAACGCTTATGGAACGCCCAGCAGACGCTGGAAAACTACGGAAAGGACGGTGAACGCGCATGAATACCGGCATGAAAAAACGAAGCGGCTTCCAGGTGATGGCACGATTGATTGGGCTGGTGAAACCCTTGACCGGGTTTATGCTCCTGGCTGTCCTTATGGGACTCATCGGCCATCTCTGCGCCGCCTTTATCACCATCTTCGGCGGATATGCGGTGCTGGAGGCTTTGCAATTTGATACGCCCTTCACCCTGACCGCCCTGTTTGTCTGCGTGGTGGTCTTTGCCGTTGTGCGAGGATTCCTGCGGTATGCGGAACAGGCCTGCAACCACTTTATCGCTTTCAAGCTGCTGGCGCTTCTGCGGGACAAAGTGTTCCGTGCACTGCGGCGGCTCTGCCCTGCCAAGCTGGAGGGCCGGGACAAGGGCGACTTGATTTCGGTCATCACCTCCGACATTGAACTGCTGGAGGTCTTCTACGCCCATACCATCTCCCCGGCGGCCATAGCGTTCTTGTTTACGATTATCATGTGCCTGTTTATCGGCTCCTTTCACTGGCTGCTGGGGCTCATCGCGCTGGCGGCATATCTCACCGTGGGGATTATTATTCCTTTGGTGACCTCCAGGCTTAGCGGGGACGACGGGATGAAGTTCCGCACCAAGTCGGGTGATTTATCCGGCTTTGTGCTGGACAGCCTGCGTGGGCTTTCGGAAACCCTGCAGTATGGCCATGGGAAGAAACGGCTGGAAGAAATGAACCAAAAGACCGATGCACTGGCCAAAGACGAGGAACGGATGAAACGCACCTCCGGCCGCAATTCGGCAGTAACCAACACGGTGGTGCTGGCTTTTGACCTTGTGATGCTGTTTGTTTCCGCCTTGCTCTGCCAAAGCGGAGCGGTAGGCTTTGACGGGGTGTTGATCCCCACCATCGCCCTGTTTTCCTCCTTTGGCCCGGTGATTGCGCTGGCGGCGCTGGGCAGCACCCTGCAGAACACCTTTGCGGCGGGCAACCGGGTGCTGGATATTTTGGACGAAACCCCGGTGGTGGAAGAAGTCGTTGGAAAGCCGGAAATCGCTTTCGAAGGTGCGGCGGCGGAGCAGGTCACCTTTTCCTACGGGAAGGAAACCATCCTGTCCGATGTATCGGTGAAGATACCAAAGAACAGCGTGGTGGGTATTGTGGGACGCAGCGGCAGCGGGAAGTCTACGCTGCTGAAGTTGTTCATGCGGTTCTGGGACGTGCAGAAAGGCAGCGTAACGCTTTCCGGCACAAGGGTTGCGGACATCAATACGAAGAATCTGCGGGAAATGGAGAGCTTTGTCACCCAGGAAACCCACCTGTTCCACGACAGCATTAAAAACAACCTGCGGATTGCAAAGCTCACGGCAACGGACGAAGAGATCGAGGCCGCCTGCAAAAAGGCATCGGTGCACGATTTCATTATGACCTTACCCAAGGGATACGACACCCCGGTGGGCGAGCTGGGGGATACCCTCTCCGGCGGGGAGCGGCAGCGGCTGGGGCTGGCAAGAGCTTTCCTGCACGATGCGCCCTTCCTGCTGCTGGACGAACCGACCAGCAATCTGGACAGCTTAAACGAAGCGGTTATCTTAAAATCCCTCCACGAGGAACGGGAGGGCAAGACGGTGGTGCTGGTTTCTCACCGGCAGTCCACCATGCGGATTGCGGACACCGTCTATTCCGTTGAGCACGGGAGAATGAGTTAAAGAAAGAGGTAGATCGATGAAACTGAAACGGCTGATATTTTTGATTTTGGGATTTCTTTGTCTGGGGCTTGGGTGCATCGGCGTGGCGCTGCCTATCCTGCCTACGGTGCCGTTTTTTTTGGCGACGGTGTTCTGCTTTGCCAACTCCTCCCAAAAGCTCCACGACTGGTTTGTCAGTACGAAACTTTACAAAAAGCACCTGGAATCCTTTGTAAAGAAAAAGGGCATGACGGTGCAGACCAAGCTGGGCATTATCGTCCCGGTGACGCTGGTAATGGGAATCGGCTTCTTCATGATGATGCGGGCCGGCGTAATCGTACCCAGCGTGATCCTCGCCATCGTCTGGGTTTGTCATATCATTTATTTTGTGTTTGGGGTCAAGACCATACGAAAAGGGGAAATCGAGGAAACAATGGAAAAGATTCCTGCACAGGGTTCGTATAAAGATAATGGTCAATAAAAGCAGGGCGTTATATATCTTCAAATACCTGTGGGATTACACGGATGAAGAGCATCCCGCCACCACAGCGGACATCATCGGATATCTGTCCTCCATCGGTATTTCCACCACGCGTAAAACTGTGGCGGAGGATGCTGCCGAGCTGCAAAACAGCGGCTTTGATGTGGTCTGCAACCGTAGCCGCCAGAACGAATACTTCATCGGGACAAGGCATCTGGAGCTTGCCGAGCTGAAGCTGCTGGTGGATGCGGTGCAGGCAGCAAGGTTTATCTCCCCAAAAAAGAGCCGTGAGCTGATCGGAAAGGTGACGGGACTTATAAGCCCCCATCAGGGAGAGAGCCTCAGGCGCAGCCTCTTTGTGGACGGCAAGGTATAAACAGGCAACGAGGCCGTCTATTATGCCGTGGACATCCTGCATACGGCGATCCAGCAGCAGAAAACCGTCATGTTCAAATATATCGAATACACCCCACAGAAGAAAAAGCGGTACAAGCACGGCGGACGTGTGTATGTCCTCTCTCCTTACGATATGGTCTGGAACAGCGATGCCTACTATGTGTGCGGCTACTCCGAGAGCCACGCAAGGTGGTCACCTTCCGGGTAGACCGGATGTGCCGCCCGGAACTGTCAGAGAGCGTCTTCTGCCCAAGGCCGGAGGGCTATGACATAGGCAAGTACTGCCGCCGTGTCTTCTCTATGTACGACGGTGCGGACTGCACCGTGGAGCTGAAATGCGAAAATGGCCTCATGGACGATATCGTAGATCGCTTCGGGGAGCAGGTACAGACGGGACGGTATGACAGCAGCCATTTCGCCGCCCGCGTACAGGTATCGGTCAGCCCTACCTTTTACGCTGGGGTGTTCACCTACGGCGGGCAGATCGAAATTCTGTCGCCCGAACCGGTAAGACGGGAGTACGCACAGCGACTGCGGGCTGCCTTAAAACAAGCGAAATAGCAGGAGCAAAAATCGGGATGGGTTCTGAAACGCCCATCCCGATTTGACTTTTCCAAAACCTATTGAAGCGGATGGGACAAACTGGTATAATATACCTATCCCGAACGCTTCGTTCGGATATGAGAAAAGGAGGTGCCGCCATGCGCTGCAAGAGCGAAGAAACAATGGAGCAGATCAAAAACGCTGTGGAGGAATTTTATTTTTCCCATTACCGATCCCCTTCTATCGGCGAGCTTGCCGCAGAGGTAGGCTACGCGAAAAGCACTGTACACAGCTACCTTTGGGAGATGGATAGGCGCGGGCTGCTCTCCTACAACGGCAAGACTGCTGAAACCGCCGTGACGCGGAAGGCGAATGCGGAGGTTGTCCTCACCCCGGTGTTGGGCGGCATCTCCTGCGGACAGCCGGAATACGTGGAAGAAGACTTTGAAGCGTATGTGGCACTGCCCACGGCGCTGTTCGGCAGCGGAGAATTTTTCTGCTGCGCGCCGCTACCAGCAAAGACGGCAAAAACAGGTATGAATATCATTATGATCACAACGGTTTGCGCACCGGGAAAACAATGTATTCAAAAGAAACCTACACCACCGTTATGCAGGATGAATCCGGGAACGATGTAACTGTATCAAAAGAACAGTTTGTCAAAGCCGCCACGATAGAGTACATTTGGTCGGATGGCATATTAGTAGGCTATAAAACAACTGCATTCGACGCTGTAAAAGATGAAAACAACAATTATGTTTTTGATGAATTTGGGAATATCCAAACTGAGGCAAATAACATTATTCTTGTGAAACCAATCTAAAATAAAACCAATGAAATTGTTGGCGTAAGCTGCTGTTCGGATGATAGCAGTAACTCATCCTCTGAAACATTTTATTTTGCAAAAGATGCGCAGGGTAATATTATGGAGGGAATCCTAATGAAAAAACAGATTTCTATATTTTTAACTTTTTTGCTTGTGTGCTCGGTGCTTATGACGGGATTTACTGCGCAGGCGGAACAAACACAGGAGAAGCGTGCACTGCGCGGATTTATCGACGGCATTACGCAGCTTGTGCGGGAATATGACGCAGATAAAGATTTCGTGGTATCCGAGCCGGAAAAGACAGATACTGCGCAGGCCTTTTCTGCAACGCAAAATGATTTTGCCGCATCGGCTTCCACGCAAAATACAGAAGAAAATTCGGGGGACAGTACCGACCCCGCCTACACCTTGCAGGATTTTCAAACTGCGCGCTTAATTGTCCGTGCAAGCGGGAATTTTGACGGTTTCGGCGCATTGGAAAATGTCAGCGGCTTCGAGGACTTTCATGTTTTGCAATATGAAAGTCCCGAAGCGGCTATGAAAGCCTTTGAAAAACTGCAAAGCGAAAAAAACATAACGGAAGTGGAACTTGATTTAGTTTGTACCTATTGCGGATATGAAAGCACGCCGGAGGATCCTGATATTATCTCAAAAGATGAATTCTTAAATGATTGGAGCCGAGACAGAACGCAGTCCAAAAGATTGCTGGAATATCTTGCGGGAGCAGATATCCCCCTGAAAGAAATCATTGTCGGCGTTGTGGACACAGGCATAGACTATACGCATGAAATCTTTGAGGGTCGCGTAGAACGAACATATTTTAATGTATCTTCTTCCGGTAACGCAGACGATGAAATGGATTCTGAGACGCTTTATCACGGAACGACTGTCAGCAGTGTTATTATAAATAATTCACCGAAAAATGTGAAAGTTGCGGCATATAAAGTTAGTGATAATGATGATGATTTAACTGTCACTACAATCTGCGCGGGCTTTCTTGAAGCAATTGAAAAGCAAAGTGACATTATTAGTATAAGTCTCACATCTATGAGCGATCCGTCACTAATCACAGAATGTGTTTTGAGAGCTTATTCTCAAAACATTCCCGTCTTTGCGTGCGTGGGAAATTCAGGGCAGCTTAATGAATATGCTGTTCCTGCGAATGCGCCTAAATGTATTGCCGTATCAGCTACCGATTTTAACAATACAACTACATTTATGAATACCCTGACCCCAAACTCTGATGTTTCCGCTCCAGGAGAGCACATAGCAGTAGCAATTCCGGGCGATCGATACGCCAGATTTTCAGGTACATCTTATTCGACCCCTTACGCCGCTGCTTTAGGTGCGATTTTAAAATCGGTTACCCCTGAAATAACGGTTGATGAGATAGATGCCCAATTAAAAGAAACATCATTTGATGCTAAACGGTATAACGAACGCCAATCGTCACAGGGCGGTTTTATGGATAATTACCATTCTCTGTGGGACGGCGTTGGGATGATTCAGTTTTGCAATGCTCTCGGACTGGAAAAGCTTACCGTACCTGAGATTCATTTAGAGGATAAAGTCTATGTCGGCGAACAAACCTGCACGATCACTTGCCCGGATGAAAAAGCGATTGTTTTATACACCACGGACGGTACATATCCTGCTTTTGAAAATGCCGATGTATATACAGAGCCGTTTCAGATTACACAACGCACTCGTATCCGTGCGGTTGCATACTATGCGGACGGGGGATATTACAGCGATGAAGTCGAGACAACGCCACGCATTCAGTATACAGACAGCGATGAGAATTTTGCAATCAGTAATGACGGTATCATTACAAAATACAACGGGAATATCTCCGATCTATATGTCCCCGAAACAATAAACGGGATCACAGTAACGGGATTTGATAAGGGTGCATTTAATACTGTAATCGGGCTTACACTTCCTAAAACCGTTACGGAAATACCTGTAAGCGCTTTTGCAACAAATTCCATAATAGAATTTGTTCGCGGCGAAGGTATTGTTACTGTCAAATCGAGTGCTTTTTCGCAGTCCAATATTATGTATGTCGAATTCCCTGCTGCCGAATATATACAAGACTATGCTTTTTATGCTGCTTCAAAGTTTTGCAGCGGCTATTTCCCCAATGTTGAAATCATTGAAGGAGATGCCTTTTCGTATTCAAGAATCATATCATTTTACGGCCCGGAGGTACAAGAAATTGATGATGGTGCTTTCGGCCAATGTTCAAGACTACAAAAGGCATATTTTCCGCAATGCACAATAATCAATGTACTTTGGGGAGCAGCAAATGGTGTATTCGACTCCTGCTCTCGGTTAGTAAGTGTAGAAATGCCGCTTATTACCAATTTTACTTTTGATGCATTTAATTATACTGCAATATCAAAAGCTGATTTTCCTTTTGTAAAAACGATAGAAGAAAAAGCGTTTTATAATTGCTTTGAATTAGAGTATATAAATATGCCGGCACTTCTTACTGTTCCCAAACAGGCTTTTGATTCATACGGAGTAAATCCAATTGCCGAGCCGCGCTTTTTCCGTTTGGACAGTGTAACGCAAATTGAGCAGGATGCTTTTGGAAAACATCCGACGGCTCGCATAGAGCTTTCACATCTGGAATCGGCAAAAGACCTACCGCAGACAGAAGGCTGTATCATTACTATGCCCTCTACATTCAAAGAATGTACCGAAGACACAACAGGCAGGAACTACAAGGTTTACGGTACAAAGGGTACATATGCAGAGGAATGGGCGAACGCGAACGGCCACGAGTTTATTGAAATCTCGCAGGAAACGGCGCTTTTGCAGGATATTCCAATGGAATATACCGACAAAACACAGGTGCTTTCGCCTGATGTCATCGGCTTTAACCGCACCTATCAGTGGTACGGCAGCTTCACAGCGGACAACACCGCAGGCGAGCCTATTGAGGGCGCAACCGAAAAGGCATTTAACCCTGCCGATTATCCCGCCTATCCCTATTACTATTGCGTCGTCACCAGCACCGATGTAGGCTTTGAACCTGTGGAAATTCGCACAGGCGTGACGGCAAATAAGGGGGCTCCCGCCGATTACACGGCATATAACCAAGCCGTTGCCGAAGCCAATGCGATTAACCGTGCGCTGTATCAAGACCTAACCGCTCTTGATGCCGCACTTTCTGTAGATGTCAGCGGGCTTACGGCTTCGGAACAAGCGACTGTAGACGCGCAAACTGCCGCCATTATCGACGCGCTGGAGTCTCTGCAATATAAGCCGGCGGATTATTCGAACGTCGAGAGCGCAAAAGCGAAAATTCCGACAGATTTGTCGACCTATACGGATGACAGCCGAAAGGAACTGCAAGCTGCCTTGGATGCAGTCGATTACAGTTTGAATATCACCGAACAAGCGCAGGCGGATGCTTACGCCGAAGCCATTATTATCGCGCTTGACGGTTTGAAACGAAAGCCAACCGAACCGGTAACGCCGGAAAAGCCTGCAAATCCCGAATCAACGACAGGCGCCAATCCGTCTGCCGATTCGTCTGCTGACGCATCGCGCCCGCAAGCCCCGGAAATTCCTCAAACGGGTGTAAACGACGCGCAAGTCGCCGGCGCGGCTTTTGTAATTCTTCTCAGCTTGCTTGCTCTATACAGTAAGCGGCGGGAGAAAACAAATTTTTAAGCGACACGCAGTTTGAGAAATTATTGCTTGCGCCTTTACAGCACAGCGAATGAAAAGAACGGCACGCAGAAAACGGCCTGCCCAACCCGCCGCAGTTGCTTTTGAATAGAATTTGTTGTATACTCTCCATATCCCCCCAAGGGGGATATGGAGGTTTTTGTTATGGAACAGCATCACGAATCGACAAAACAGGTTTTAAACCGGCTTTCGCGCGCGATTGGGCACTTGGAAGCCGTGCGGCATATGGTGGAGGAGGGTAGGGACTGCCCGGAAGTTTTGGTGCAGCTCGCCGCCGTGAAATCCGCAATCAACAACACCGGTAAGCTGATTTTAAAAGACCATATAAGACATTGCGTTTCTGAAGCGGTGCAAAACGGCGACCGAGAAGCACTCGACGCGCTGTCGGACGTGATTGACCGCTTTGTGAAATGAGGCGGACAATGGAAAAGGCACAGAAAAAAGCGATTGGCTTTGCGCTGCTCGCGGCGGTACTTTATGCGCTCAATTCGCCGTTTTCCAAGCTGCTGTTAGAAAAAGTCCCCGCCGCGATGATGGCCGCGTTTCTGTATCTCGGTGCGGGCGCGGGGCTGTTTTTAATCGGTCTTTTTCAGCGCGCGACCTGCAAGAAAAGACGGGAACAGCCTTTGACGCGGCGCGAACTGCCTTTTACGGTCGGCATGGTGGTGCTCGACATTGCCGCACCGATTTTTCTGATGCTCGGTTTACAGAGGACCACGGCGGCGAACGCCGCACTTTTAAATAATTTCGAGATTGTCGCAACAACGGTGATTGCGCTTGTGCTGTTTCGTGAAGCGGTCTCCAAACGACTTTGGTCCGCTGTTGCGCTCGTCACGCTCGCAAGCTTGATTTTGTCCTTTGAAGATAAAAGCAGTTTTTCATTTTCGCGCGGCTCGCTGTACGTGCTGCTCGCTTGCGTGTGCTGGGGCTTTGAAAACAACTGCACGCGCAAGCTGTCTTCAAAAAATCCATTGGAAATCGTCGTGATTAAAGGCTTCGGCTCGGGGCTCGGGTCGTTGGTTGTCGCCTTACTTTCCGGCGAATCGTTCCCGAAACTTACGGATGTACTTTGCGCACTACTTCTCGGCTTTGTCGCTTACGGATTGAGCATTTATTTTTACATTTACGCTCAACGCGACCTCGGCGCGGCAAAAACCAGTACCTATTACGCTGCCGCGCCTTTCGTCGGCGCCGCACTTTCGCTGTTGATTTTCCGGGAATTGCCGCCGGTCACGTTTTTCATCGCCCTACCTATTATGGCACTCGGCGCTTACCTCGCCGTCGACCCTGCGCAGAAACAAAACACGAAAGAAAGCAATTGACTTTTGAAGTCGCGTAGAACATAATAAATTTGTCGAGGGGAGGGGAAACAATTGAACCTGACAAAAAATATGTTGGTCGCAAATGGGAGAATTATCACCCCAGACGTCGTGTCTTGTCAATACAATCCGACGACACGGCAGTATGATGTTCGGTTTCAAAACGGGAAGATATATCACTATAATTATACAAACCTACATTGGCTGAAAGAGCCCAAAATACTTAACCCTGAATTATATAAATTATATCGAAACGATACAGAGCTATTCCATATTGAAGCGCTTTATGTGTTTTCCGATCAATATAATACATATTGGCACGTTTGCTTTGAAAATGGATCGGAACGGGATTATTTTGCCGAAGATCTTGTGGTTGAAACTTCTTGTTTTACAGATGAGGCTTCTAAAAATGTTTTTAATTATTTGAAGCAAATGGCATTTTTAGGGGAATTGCGCGCCGAAGATGGTACCAAACTTTTGCAACGACAGTATGAAAAACTTACCTTTGTATCAAAAGACAGCGCTGTTGCAGCTTATTTAAATCCGCAGGAATATAATAATCCCAACGCTTTGCCGGCAATACCGATTTTTCCGTTCGGCTGCAATGCGAGCCAATACAAAGCTGTTAAAGCGGCGCTTGAAAACAAAATTAGTATTATTGAAGGCCCGCCGGGCACCGGGAAAACACAAACCATTCTCAATATAATTGCCAATCTTTTGGTTTCTCATAAGACCGTGCAAGTGGTGTCCAGCAACAATTCAGCAACTAAAAATATTTTGGAAAAACTTGCTTTGCCAAAATACGGAATGGATTTTATCGTGGCACCTCTCGGCAGTTCCTTGAATAAAGCCACTTTCATAGAGAATCAAACAGGAGAATACCCCGATTTATCAGCGTGGAAAGACGATTCTATTGATTTAGCAGAATTTTTACAAACGCTTCAGAAGCAATCTGAAAAACTGCAAATTGTTTTTAAAATGCAAGAACAGCTTGCTTTGTGTAAGCAGGAATTGGATGTATTAGAAACAGAAATAAAACATTTTAATTTGTATTTGGGTGAAAGCGATATTGCTATCGAGCAATTCCGGATTCCTAAGCGCTTTTCCGCAAAGCAAATTATGGATTTGTGGCAGATATTGCAGCCGTTTTCAGAATCAGAGAAACAGCTTTCTTTGCTTGTGAGGTTGAAATTATATTTGTTGGGAATTCGCAACTGGGATTTATATAAGAAAAAAGCGAACGATATTATTTCGGTTTTTCAAAAGCTGTATTATAAGCAAAGGCAAAGTGAATTGACCAATGAAATCGCACACATACAACAAGAATTGTCCGAAATACATGCGGACACGCTTTTAAAAGATTTTACAGAGCAATCCATGCGCTATTTAAAAAGCGAATTATATCATAAATATGGGGGCCGCTCTAAACGCAAAATATTTGAGCAAAAAGATTTTTATGTTCACGACCGTGAAATTCAACAAGAATATCCGGTGGTTCTTAGCGCCGCTTTTTCATCTCGCAGCAGCCTTTGTACAAGCACTTCTTTTGATTATGTTATTATGGACGAAGCTTCTCAAGTGGATGTGGTCACCGGCGCGTTGGCGCTGTCAAGTGCAAAAAAAGCTGTGATTGTAGGCGATAGGCGACAGCTGCCGAATGTTGTAAAAGGCTATACAGAAAAACGGGCCGACGCGATTTTTCAATCTTATCAGCTTCCGGAAAGTTACAGCTATGCGCACAAAAGCTTTTTGCAATCTGTTTGTGAGCTTTTGCCGGAAGCCCCTGTTACGCTGTTGCGGGAACATTACCGCTGCCACCCTAAAATCATAAACTTTTGCAATCAAAAATTTTACAACGGCGAACTTGTTATTATGACGGAGGATCACGGGGAAAAAGACGTGTTAACGGCAATTAAAACCGTTTGCGGCGAGCATAAAAGGGGACACATGAACCAGCGCCAAGTTGATGTTGTGTGTCAAGAAGTTTTGCCAAAGTTAACCACGGCACCCGAAGAAATCGGCGTGATTGCGCCTTATAATCAGCAAGTGCATTCTCTGAAAGATGCCATTCCTGATTCTCAAATCGAGGTGGCAACGGTTCACAAATTTCAAGGCAGGGAAAAAGATGCCGTTGTCCTTACAACCGTGGACGATGAAGTTACAGAATTTTCGGATAATCCGTACTTGTTGAACGTAGCTGTGTCACGTGCAAAAAAACAGCTTTTTCTTGTGACCTCCGGGAACGAACAACCTGTTGACAGTAATATCCGGGATTTGATTTCCTATATGGAATACAACAATTTTTCTGTCACAGAAAGCAAATTGTATTCTGTGTTTGATTATTTATACAATCACTATACAGAAAGCCGTATGCAATATCTAAAAAAGCATCGGCGAATTTCCGAATATGATTCGGAGAATTTGATGTATGCATTGCTTTGTGATACGATACAGGAACAGGGATATACACAAGTCGGAATCGTTTGTCACGTCCCACTCAGAATGGTGATACGCGACCCGAAGCTGTTGGACGAAACGTTGTGCCGATATGCCTTACACCCGGCAACACATATAGATTTTCTGTTATACAATCGGGTTAGCAAACAGCCGGTTTTAGCTGTGGAAGTTGACGGATATGCTTTTCACAAAGCGGGAACAGCACAGGCCGAACGCGACAAAATGAAAAACCATATTTTAGAGTTATATCACATACCCTTGCTTCGATTTACAACCAACGGAAGCGGAGAAAAAGAAAAATTGATTCAGAAATTAAATGCGTTGCTCCAAAAGCCACAAAAGCATGTGGATATCTAAATCAACCGGGCGCTTTTTAGAGCCCGGTTTTTCTCTTGACCTAAATAACATTCCCCGTTCCCATTTTCCCACTTTTGTGGTACTATATTGCAAGGCGCCGCGCGCCGCGGCAAACGAACAGAAAACAAGAGGAACTCGTTTTGATGATGAACTGCAACCAAAATCCGAAGCAAATTCGAATACATTGTGCCACGCCGGCGGACATTCCCGCGTGGCTTACGCTTGTGTTAAGCGTGGCGGCGGAATTTCCTGGCTTTCAGCTCGAGAAATACAAAGCCGCACTCGAAGAGAATATTGCCCGAAACAGCGCGCTGTTTGCCGAAATAGACGGCGCAATGGCGGGTGTGTTGCTGTTCTCTTATGAAGACCGCGAACTTTTATTTTTGGCGGTGCTGCCGAAATATCGACGTTTCGGCGTGGCATCTGCGCTGATTTCTCGAATGCTTTTGAAACTGCCTGCGGGCGACGTTGCGCTTACCACCTTTTGCGAAGGAGACCCAAAAGGCGAAGCGGCACGGGCGCTTTATCAAAAATTCGGCTTTGTTCCCGCGGAAATCTGCCGGGCGTTTGATTACCCGGCACAGCGGTTTGTTTTGCCGGAAGCAAAGCGCGCCGCTGAGCTTCAAACAGGAGGCGAGGGTGCATGAACCGGGATTTGACCAAAGGCCCCGTTTTGCGCACGATGCTGCGTTTTTCGCTGCCGATGATTTTGGGCAATTTATTGCAGCAGTGCTATAACCTCGCCGACACTTGGGTTGTCGGGCGATTTCTCGGGAGCAACGCCCTCGCGGCGGTCGGCTCATCGTTTACGCTGATGACCTTTTTGACCTCGATTTTGCTCGGACTTTGTATGGGCAGCGGCGCGGTGTTTTCGATGCGCTTCGGGCAAAAAGACGAGCGCGCTTTACAAGAAAGCGTGCGGACTTCGTTTTTGTTAATTTCTGTGCTGACGGTGATTTTAAATGTTCTCGCTTTTGTCTGTCTTGACGGGATTCGCATCTTTTTACAGGTTCCCGACGCCGTTTGGGGCTTAATGCGCGACTACTTAAAAATTATTTTCTGCGGCATTGCCGCGACGTTCCTTTATAACTTTTTCGCGTCTTACCTGCGCGCGGTCGGCAATTCGGTTGTGCCGCTTTGGTTTTTGGCGGTGTCCGCCGTTTTGAACATCGGGCTTGACTTGTGGTTTGTAATCAGCCTTTCGCGCGGTGTCGGCGGCGCGGCGGAGGCAACTGTTCTTTCGCAGTATATCGCCGGTGTCGGCATTATGATTTATGCCGTTTTACGTTGTCCGGAGCTGCGCGCAAAAGAAAAATTCCGGCTTCGGCGGCGATGTCTTAAAGAAATTGCCGACTATTCCGTTTTGACCTGTGTGCAGCAGTCGGTAATGAATCTCGGCATTTTGATGGTGCAGGGGCTTGTCAACAGCTTCGGCGCGCCCATTATGGCGGCGTTTGCCGCGGCGGTCAAAATTGATGCGTTTGCCTATATGCCCGTGCAGGACTTCGGCAACGCATTTTCCACCTTTACCGCGCAAAATTACGGCGCGGGGGAGAAAGAACGCCTGCGCAAAGGTTTAAAGGATGCGTTAGCGGCGTCCGTACTCTTCAGCCTTGCCGTTTCAGCGGTGGTCTTTATCTTTGCCCGCCCCTTAATGGGCTTGTTTGTCGATTCGGCGGAAACGCAGATTTTCGCAGAGGGCGTTCGCTATTTGCGAATAGAGGGCGCGTTTTATTTCGGCATCGGCATATTGTTTTTGCTTTACGGGCTTTACCGCGCGGTCGGGCGGCCGGGCATGTCGGTCGTGCTCACCGTTCTTTCTTTGGGCACGCGTGTGGTGCTTGCCTATGCGCTTTCGGCGCTTCCCGCGCTCGGCGTGGTCGGGATTTGGTGGTCCGTGCCCATCGGCTGGGCGCTTGCCGATATCGTAGGTATTTTGTATTACGTTTTCCGTAAAAAGAAATTGTTGGCGTTTTCATAAAAGCATAGAAAAAAGCGTGTATCCGTTTTGGATACACGCTTTTTCTCATGTTTAACCCCTCACGGCTTTACGGCGACTTTCATCACGCCGTCCGCGCGGCTTTCAAACAGCTGATAGGCTTCTTCAATCTCTTTTAAAGGATAAGTGTGGGTAATCAGCGGGGTGGTGTCAATTTTGCCGTCGGCGATGAGCCGTAAAATTTCTTCGCAGTCACAGCCGTCCACACCGCCGGTTTTGAAAATCAGGTTTTTTCCGTACATATCGGGGAGTGGCAAGGTCTGCGGCTTGTCATACAGCGCGACAACCGTCACAATCGCATTCGGTCGTGCGCATTCCCACGCCAGGCGAAAAGTCTCATCTGTGCCCGCCACTTCAAGTACTCTGTCCGCGCCGCCGTGTGCGCTGTGTTCCTTTGTAAAGTCTAAAACCTTGTCGGGCGAAACAACCAGCGCTTGCGGGTAATGCGCTTTTGCAAATTTGCGCCGCGCCTCGTCCTTTTCACAAACAATGACACATTGCGGCTGCTTTTGCAATGCGCAGGCGAGCGTGCAAAGCCCCGTAGGTCCCGCGCCCAAAATCAAAACGGTATCTTCGGGGTGAATGTCTGAAATGCGCGCCGCCCAAAACCCGGTCGCCAAAAGGTCGCCGGTGAAAAGCGCCTGTTCGTCGGTTACCGTGTCGGGGATTCGGTTCAGCCCTTGGTTCGCGTAAGGCACGCGGACATATTCCGCCTGCCCGCCGTCTATGCGGCAGCCGAGCGCCCAACCGCCGTTTTTGTCTGTGCAGTTGTTGACAAACCCGTGCTGACAGAAAAAACATTTGCCGCAAAAGGTTTCCACGTTGACCGTTACGCGGTCGCCGGGTTTTACGTTTGTAACCGCCGCGCCGACTTCTTCCACAACCCCGACCATTTCGTGCCCGACGGTAATCCCCGGCACGGCGCGCGGCACAGAGCCGTGTTTAATGTGCAGGTCGCTTGTGCAAATGCTCGCAAGCGTCACCCGAACAATCGCGTCCTGTGCGTCTTGCAGCTGCGGCTTCGGTTTTTCCGACAGGGCAAATTCGCCTTGTTTTATGTAGGTGTAGGCAAGCACTTAGGGTTCCCTCTTTCTGTAACGTATCGGTTGAAAATATGTTTTTTTGAATATAGCAGAAAAAAACAGATAAGTCAAACGATTGGAACAGGTGCGCGCGCATTTCGGGGAAAAACGGCGTGACAAGTAAAAGACAATGTGTTACAATAATATAGATTTCGATGGAACGGGGAAGTTTTGAAAATGCTTTACAAGGCATTCAGTGCCCCCCCGGCAAAGCTTTTTCAACGGAATAAATGGTTCGAAAGGAAGAAACCGATATGTTGTCCGCACAAAAGAAATCCAGAAACTATTTCATTGAACTGCTGCGCTTCTTTTTTGCCGTTTTGATTTTGTTATATCACGGGTTGGCGTTTCTGGCGCCCGACTCATCTTTTTTGCGCTGTACCAACGGTGCGGTTGCTGTAGAATTTTTCTTTATACTATCCGGATTTTTGATGGCGAATTCTGCTAAGAAAAAAATAGGGGATACTGCCAATATCGGAAAAGATTCTGTCGATTTCATCAAGAAAAAATATCTTTCCGTGTTTCCTTATCATTTGTTTTCCTATGTTTGTTCTTTTATAGTAGCTGTTATTCTCGGCAGCCTGACGGTGGTTGGAGCAGTAAAACTTTTTGTTAACTCTTTGCCCAACTTGTTTATGCTCGATATGGTGGGCCTGCCGTATACCATGGTTGCCGGCTACGTTTGGTTTGTTTCTGCTATGTTGATAGCGATGGCTGTTTTATATCCGATTTTGCGCCGCTGGTTCTCCGTGTTTACGAACATTATAGCGCCGGTGCTTGGCGTACTTTTGTTGGGCTGGCTTGCACAAACCTACGGCAGATTAACTTATATTTCATTTTGGACGGGGTTAACCTTTAAAGGTGTTTTACGAGCCGTTGCCGAAATTGCGTTTGGGTGTGCCGCTTTTGCGCTTTGCGAGCGGTTAAAAGAAAGAGATTTTACAAAATTCGGAAAACTTGTTTTATCTCTGTTGGAACTTTTCGGTTATGCAGCAACATTTGTTTATGCTTTTTCCAGAAAATCCGAAACCTTTTATTTTTATCTCGTGTTTTTCTTAACAGTATCTATTGCCGTTTCGTTCTCCGGCCAAACGCTGACAAGCCACCTGCGCAACAACAAATTGGTTTCTTTCCTCGGAAAGCTTTCTTTGCCGGTTTATCTCAATCAATATTATGTTTATTTAATGGTCGAGCGTTATACAAAACATTTAAACGGAAATGTCCGATTGTTGCTGTTTGCGGGCATCAGTCTCGTCATGGCGATAATTTGTCTTCTCCTCGTTGATTTTCTTCGTAAAAAAATCAATATCAGCAAGTTGCTGGTTCAAAAAACTGCGTAAAGCTCCGAACAACAAAACACCCCCGCCGCATAAAGCCGGCAGGGGTGTTTTTTTCTGTTACAGAACGTCTAAAAGACTGTCTATATTTTCTTGGGAATATTCTATCTCCGAAGAGTACATCCGCGCAAGTTCCGCGAGCATATCCACAGAAAACGGTTTGCCGTTTTTTGTTTTTTCAACGCAAAGCGCGAAAAGAATTTGACAGCTTAACGCGGCAAACCCCGCGCGCTTTTTTAAGTCTTGCTCATTTTCGGCGTCCGGCAGGTGCCGATAGAGAAAATAGACCAAAAGCTGTTCAAACGGCGTGTCCGGCAGCGCTTCCGGCGGATTTTGCAAAGGTGTTTCAATTTGGGGGAGTATCTCAAGTTCTTCGTCCCAATCCGGGCTTAAACGCTCGAGTGTTTTGTAAAATGCCGCCCAGTCCGAAAGACTTTTTTGCGCCGCTTTCGCGCCCGCGTAGTCTGAAATTTTTTGCAAACGCGCCGAAAACGGAAGGCTTCTGTCTTGTGCAATATCCATCAGCTTTTGCCGCGCGGAAAGAATCGTTTGCTCCCACTCTGAAAGCGGCTCGCTGCCGTCCTCTTCCACTAACACGACTTCTTCGGCTTTCTCTTTAAAGCTCAAAACCTGCTTTGCGGCGGCTTCACAGCAAAGCCCGAGCCCGATTTCCGTATGGTCCGAAAAAAAGTTCCGAAACCGCGGGTGGTCGGTGCAAATTTGGCAAAGGCTTTCTTCGCCTAAATTCAAAATGATGTCGCAAAGATTTTGCTGGTTTAAAAACGGGCACCGCTCGTCTTTGGTAAGCTTAAAATGCGGCGTGTCAGTCCATTCAATGTTCGTCGAAAGCCGCCGCCCGAAATCGCCGCCGACCTGCCGGTAATCATCGAGCGCGTCTTCGTCAATATCAATTTCCCAGCCGATACAGCAAGAGTGCTTGCAGTCGCCTGCGATACAATGAAAATTCTGAAAAACATTCAGCGTCGTTTGTGTCATATCGTTTCTCCGCGCGTTTTTTTCTATTGTATCACAGTTTGCATTTTCCGAAAAGACGAAAAACAAAAGGAAATCAGCCGCCCCGGCTTTTGCCACAGCTGATTAAAAAACCAATGCTCGCGGCAATAAAGTCGCGAAACTGGGAAATGGTTGCGGCGGCGGATTCCGGCACGGCGTCACAGTTCCGCAAAATCAAAAGGAAGATAAGACAGACACCACCCACCGCCGAAAGAAACAGAATGCGAGAAATGCGATAGTTCGGCTCGCCCGATGTCGTTTGCGCGCTGCCGGGCGTAAGCGTTTCGCCGGCGTCACCCGTTTGAAAGCCAATCGCATTTTGCGGCGCGTCTGCCGCTTTTTCGGAAGCGCTAAGCATAACCGCCTTGCCGCCGGTCACAGCCGTGCCGGAAGAGGCGCTTGCCGCCGGCGCGCTTAGAAAATAGCCGAAAATTGCCGCGGCGGAGGTGCGCACAATAATGTCAATGGTGGTGCGCTCCTGCGAGACGCCTTGTTCGGAAAACAGCGAAACGCCCGCGTGAATTAAAAGCACCAGCAAAAACAGCATTAAAACAATATCCACAGGGTAAACGGAAGCGAAAAATTTGGTGCGGCGCAGTTTGTTCATAAAAATCCCTTTCTTCAAAAAAATGCTATTGCTTCAGCATATGCATTTCCGTGACTTTTTGCGCCGTTTTGCACACTTTCGGGCATTTTGTGGATAATCGTAAAAACCACTTTTCGGGGCGCTTAAAATGTGCTACAATAGCCAAGCGCAAAGGGGGCGCCACAATCATTTTTTCAGAAAAGAGGTCATTTTATGACAGTCGCCATTGTGTATCAAAGCGTGACCGGGAACACCGAGATGCTTGCAAACGCAATTCGGGAAGAAATGGAAAACGCGGGGGCCGAGGTCGTGTATTTCGGCGCACCGAAAGGGGATATAGAAGCGGATTTGTATTTCGTCGGCTCTTGGACCGATAAGGGAATGTGCACTTCGGAAATTGCCGAATTTCTCAAAACGCTTCAAAACAAAACCATCGTCTATTTTGCAACGGCCGGCTTCGGCGGCGCGAATACTTATTATTCCGCACTTGCCCAGCGGGTAAAAGAAATTTTGCCGGAGGGCACGAAAATGCGCGGGGCGTTTTTCTGCCAGGGGAAAATGCCGATGTCCGTGCGCGAGCGCTATGTGCAGATGATGACCGCCCACCCCGATGACAAAAAGTTGCAGGTGAGCCTGAATAACTTTGACGCGGCGCTTTCCCACCCGGACGAAATCGACCTGCAAAACGCCCGCCGCTATGCGCGCGAGTGCCTGACCGACTAAACTAAACCGAAAAAAGCGACCGCGTTCCGGAAAAGAACGCGGTCGAGCTTTTATTATGTCAGTCTTTTATTTTTGCAAATCTTCCACCACGCGAACAATGTCCTCATAAATGGCAAGCTTTGCGAAACGGTCATAATCGGTTTTGCTTTTGTTGATAATCACAAGATTGTCGCCGCCGTAAAACCGAATGTAGGAAGCGGCAGGGTAGACAACAAGCGACGTGCCGATGACAAGCAGGGTGTCCGCCGCTTCAATGGCGTGAATAGCGCCTGTGACCACCTGTTCGTCGAGCGGTTCTTCATAAAGCACCACGTCCGGCTTTATCATGCCGCCGCATTTTTTACAATACGGAATACCATCACTTTCGCTTACAACGTCCACGCCGTATTCTGCGCCGCACTGCATACAGAAATTGCGCAAAACACTCCCGTGAATTTCATACACGCGGCTGCTGCCCGCCTTTTGGTGAAGTCCGTCAATGTTCTGCGTCACAACGCTTACGCACTTGCCTTCCTTTTCGAGCGCGGCAAAATAGCGGTGCGCGGCGTTCGGCAGGGCGTCTGGGTAGAGCATTTTGGATTTGTAAAACTCGTAAAATTCTTTCGGGTGCCGCACAAAAAACGAATGGCTGATAATTTGTTCCGGCGGAATGTTTAACCCGCTTTCCTGGTTATAAAGCCCGTCGGCGGAGCGGAAATCCGGAATGCCGGACGGCACGCTGATGCCCGCGCCCGTGAAGACGCACAAATTTTTGCTTGCCTTTAAAATTTCCCGAAGCGTCAAAATGTCCTCTTCATACATATTGCGCCCTCCCTTTATATTTTCTATCTAAATTATATAGCAACAAAAGAGCACTTGCAAAGCTTTTGTGAAAAACAAACATTGCTTTTTTGGAAATTTCTGTGTATACTTATTTCCCGAAATGAAGACTGCCGCCGCGGAAGACCCCGGGCGGCATTTTTGCGGGTGAAAGGAGAAACCATGGAGAAAAATCCTTTGGGCGAAGTAAAAGTAGGAAAACTTTTGCGCGCTTATGCAATTCCGAGCGTCATTTCGATGCTTGTCGGCGCGCTTTATAATATTGTGGATCAGCTGTTTATCGGGCAAAGCGTCGGTATGCTCGGTAACGCCGCGACCAATGTCGCGTTTCCGTTAAGCACGCTTTGCACGGCGATAGCACTCTTGTTCGGCATCGGCAGCGCGGCGAATTTCAGCCTGCACCTCGGTGCCGGGAAAAAGGAAGAGGCGGCAAAATTCGTCGGCAACGGCGTCGTGCTGCTGCTTTCGGGCGGGGTTTTGATTTGTGTTTTGGTCACCGTCTTTTTGCGCCCGCTGATGCTCGCGTTCGGCGCAACGCCCGACGTGATTGAATATGCCGTGACCTATACCGGGATTACCGCGTTCGGCTTCCCGTTCCTGATTTTAACCTCCGGCGGAAGCGCCCTTTTGCGTGCCGACGGAAGCCCGCGCTATTCGATGGCTTGCACGCTGACCGGCGCGGTGCTCAACACGATTTTAGACCCGCTGTTTATTTTCGGCTTTGATATGGGCATGGCCGGCGCGGCGCTTGCCACCGTTATAGGACAAGTCGTTTCCGCCGTTATGGTGATTGTTTATTTATTCCGCTATAAAAGCGTGAAACTGCAAAAACAGCACTTCAAACCCTCCGCGCGGTATGCCGGCAAAATTGTTTCGCTCGGCATGTCCCATTTTTTCAACCAAATCGCCATGATGGTCGTGCAGATTGTGATGAACAACACCATGACCTATTACGGTGCGCAGTCGGTTTACGGCAGCGACATTCCGCTTGCCTGTTCCGGGATTATCGCGAAAGTCAGCATGATTTTCTTCTCGTTCGTCATCGGCATTTCCCAAGGCTTACAACCGATTGCGGGCTTTAATTACGGCGCGGGGAAATATGACCGCGTGCGCAAAACCCTGCGCTTGGCGCTGGGCTTCGGCACGGGAATTGCGGTTGTATTCTTTTTGTGCTTCCAAATTTTTCCGCGGCAGATTATCGGGCTGTTCGGCGACGGCACGGAAGCCTATTTCCGTTTCGCCGAGCGCTATTTCCGCATTTACCTGTTCTTTGTGTTTTTAGATGCTTTACAACCGATTTGCTCAAACTTCTTTACTTCAATCGGCAAGGCGAAAAAGGGGATTTTGCTCTCCTTGACGCGGCAGGTGCTGTTCCTTTTGCCGCTGCTTGTGGTTTTGCCGATGCTGTTCGGCATCGACGGCGTTATGTACGCGGGCCCCGTGGCGGATTTCGTCGCCGCCGCGTTGTCGGCCGTTATGGTGCTTTTGGAATTTCGGCTGATGCGCCGGCAGGAGCTCGAACGCAAAACGAATGAAACCACAGCGGAATCATAATTACAAAAAACAACACCCCCGCAAGCGCATTTTGCACCGCGGGGGTTTGCTTTTTATGGATTGTTTTTTACAGCTCCCGTTTTTGAAAAAGCTTAATCGACAGCGCCCACGAAGCGGCAAATAACACAAGGGCGCCGAAAAACACGGGTACACCGAATGAAAATGACTCCGGAAAGATAAATGCGCCGGTTTTGGTCTGTGCGCCGATAAGCCCGAACAGCGCGCCGAACACACAAAGCATCACAATATAGAAAATGCGTGCTTTTTCCGTCCCCAGTTTAAAAACGGCAGGGAGCAAAACCGTCGGCAGGCAAAGACCGAACGCCGCGAATACCAAAAAGGTTTGCACAGAATCCTCCCCCAACGGCATATCCAAAAAAGCCGAACGAACGGTGAATGCGACCGCCAAAAGCGCAAACCAAGCGCACAATAAAAGCAGCGTGAAAACATATTTTTCAGAAACCAGTTTTGCGCGGGAAACAGGCAGTAACGCGGAATAAGACTGCCACTTGTCGCGTTCTTCATAAGAAATGAGCGTCACCGGAAAAATGCCGGCGATTAAGCAGGGGAACAGGGAAAGGGAAATGTTGCTGCCGGAATAAAACAGCACCGCGAGAAATACGATACAAATGAGGAAAAACGGTTTTCCGATTTTGAAAAGCAGATAAGCGTCCTTTTTCAAAAGGCCTTTCATAACGTCTCCTCCTTTACCATATAGACAAATAAGTCTTCAATATTGCACGGCAAAAGCTGCGCGCCGCGCGGGGCAAATTCACGGCGCAGTAAAACTTCCGCGCCGTATTTCCCGACCTTCTTGCCGACCACCGCTTCTTTCGGGAGGGCGTCAAGTGTTTGCTCGGTGCATTGCAAAACGCCGTAGCTTTCCAAAAGCCGGTCTTTTTCTTCAAAAAGCAAAAGCTTGCCTTTGTGCAAAAACGCAATGTAATCACAAAGCTTTTCGAGGTCGCTTACAATGTGGGACGAAATTAAAATCGAGTGGGTTTCGTCCCTTGTGAAATCGGTGAGGATTTCCAAAACCTCCTCACGCGCGACGGGGTCCAAACCGCTGGTCGCCTCGTCTAAAATCAACAGCTTTGCGTCGTGTGCCAAAGCCGACGCGATACCCGCTTTCATTTTCATGCCCCGGGAATACGATTGAAACGGCTTGTCGTCCGGAACACCGAATTGCCGAAGCAGGGCGAAAAAGCGTTCCGAGTCCCAACGGGCGTAAGTATCTGAAAAAATACGGTCTAATTGCCGAGCGTTCAGTTGGGCGGGGAAGCCCACTTCGTCAAGCACCACGCCGATGTCGTTGCGCCGGCTGATAAACTCCGGCGTGTCAATGTCGGTGCCGAGCAATTCGACTTTGCCGCTGTCGCGTTCTAACAGTTTTAAAAGCAGGCGAATGGTGGTGCTTTTTCCCGCGCCGTTTTCGCCGATGAGCCCTAAAATGCACCCGGTCGGCAGCGTCAAATTCAAATTTTGCAGCTTGAATTTCGGATAGGCTTTTGTAAGATTTTCAATTTGAATGGCGTTTTCTGTCATTGTTCTTCCTCCGCGGCAAGCAGCCGGAACATATCGAAAAGCTCTTTCTCCTGCAAATTGCACGAGCCGGCAAGCTTTAAGATTTCACGCATATGGCTTTCAATGGCTTTCAGGTTTTCCTCCCGCAAAAGCTCGGTGTTTTTCGGCGCGACAAAACAGCCTTTGCCCGCGACGGTGTAAATAAATCCGCTGTTTTCC
>ERZ1090865.427-NODE-427-length-24825-cov-4.899879_pt1 | contig 24825 bp, 19 predicted proteins | sample MGYA00478478_ERZ1090865 | MGnify/ENA primary metagenome ERZ1090865 (study PRJEB33644, sample SAMEA5815715) | chicken gut metagenome | biome: Chicken; feature: Gastrointestinal Tract; material: Caecum | place: Ireland | collected 2019-01-01 | study: A study of the... | reverse complement strand
TTGCAAAGCGGTAGGACCTATGCTATGATGCACATAACGCATAAGGCTTATGTGTTTTAAGAAAGGCGGGTGAGAAAAATGTTACCACTTTCCGATACAGGGCTTACTATCCTTTGGGTTGTTTTGCTGGGTGTGTTTCTGGTGTTGGAAGCGGCAACGACGCAGCTTGTGTCGATTTGGTTCGCGGTTGGCGCCTTGGCGGCATTGCTAGCGCATTTGTTCGGACTTAATGAGATTTGGCAGATGGCTCTGTTTGTGCTCGTGTCCGGCATTTGCCTTGCGGCGACAAGACCGTTCGTAAAGAAATTGACCGCGACAAAATTGCAAAAGACCAACGCGGACCGCTGCATCGGCGCCGATGCCGTAGTCACGGAAGAAATTAACAACCTGAAAGCGCAGGGCCAGGTAAAAGTGCTCGGCAATGTGTGGACAGCGCGTGCGGCGGAAGACGCCGTTATTCCCGAAGGGACAGTTGTCACCGTAGAAAAAATGGACGGTGTAAAACTCATCGTCCGCAAAAAAGATGAAACCAAATAAGGAGGGTTATCTATGTTATACATTTTATTAGGAATCGTACTTTTAATCCTTTTGATTGTTGTTGCCAATATCAAGATTGTGCCGCAGTCCAAGGCCTATGTCATTGAGCGCCTCGGCGCTTACAGAACGACTTGGCAAACCGGCTTTCATGTCAAAATCCCGTTTTTTGAAAGAGTGGCAAAAATCGTGTCCTTAAAAGAACAGGTTGTAGACTTCGCGCCCCAGCCCGTTATTACAAAAGACAATGTCACCATGCAGATTGACACGGTCGTTTTCTTCCAGATTACCGACCCGAAGCTTTACACCTACGGTGTCGAAGCGCCGATGTCCGCGATTGAAAATCTGACGGCAACCACGCTTCGTAATATCATCGGTGAGTTGGAACTCGACAGCACTTTAACCTCGCGCGACACCATCAACGCCAAAATCCGCGTGATTTTGGACGAAGCGACTGACCCGTGGGGCATTAAGGTCAACCGCGTGGAACTGAAGAACATTATTCCGCCGCGTGAAATTCAGGATGCGATGGAAAAACAGATGAAAGCCGAACGCCAGCGCCGTGAGGCGATTTTGACGGCGGAAGGCGAAAAGGCAAGTAAGATTTTGGTCGCCGAAGGCCATAAGGAATCGCAGATTCTCAACGCGGAAGCGGAAAAACAGGCGGCGATTTTGCGCGCTGAAGCTGTGAAAGAAGCGAAAATCCGCGAAGCCGAGGGTGAAGCGCAGGCAATTCTCGCCGTGCAGAAAGCCAATGCAGACGCCATTCGCATGATTAACGAAGCGAACCCCGGTGAAGCCGTCATTGCCATTAAGAGTTTGGACGCTTTCGCAAAAGCTGCCGACGGCAAAGCCACCAAGATTATCATTCCGTCGGAAATCCAGAGCCTTGCGGGGCTTGCAACCGGCTTAAAGGAACTTGTAACCGACGCAAAGCCCGAAAAGGAGTAAATCATGCGCCCGAAATGGACAAAATACGACCGGGCGACCTATTTAATCAGCGCTTTCCTTTTGCTTGCAACCTGTGTTTGGCTCGCCGTAAAGTGGAAAGAACTGCCCGAACTTGTGCCGATGCATTACAATTTCCAAGGCGAAATTGACCGCTACGGCAAAAAATCGGAATTGCTGATTGTGCCGATATTCGGTTGGGTACTGGTTCTCCTGCTAGGCGTCGTCAGCCGGTTCCCGAAAATCTGGAACACCGGCGGGCTCGAACTTACCGACGAAAACCGGGAATATGTGTATAAGCGTCTTCGCTATATGCTTGACACCATGATGGTGCTTGTAAGCGGTGTGTTCAGTTACTTAACTGTATTCACCTTAACCGGGGAAAACCTGCCCAAAGCTTTTTTGCCGGTGTTTATCCTGCTGCTGTTCGGTTCTATGGCGTATTTCCTTGTTCCGCTTTATCGAAAAAATAAGAAATAACCCGAAAGCCCGTTTCGTTGGAAGCGGGCTTTTTTGTTTCTGCATAAACGGCTTAATTTTTTCGATACTAAATCCGAGGTGAACAAATTGAACGACAAAGAACTGCTCGGCTTTATTTTGAATACGCCGCACGACAACATGAGCAACGAGGAAATTATCCACTTGCTTTTGGAAAATACCGTGTCGCAAAAAGGGGAGGGAAAAGAAACGTTCGGACAAAAAGCGGCGGATAAAATGGCGGCTTTCGCCGGAAGCTGGACGTTTATTTTGACCTTTACCGGCGTTTTGGTTTTGTGGATTGTTTTTAATAATCTTGCCGCCTTGCGCGCTTTTGACCCTTATCCGTTTATTTTACTGAATTTGGTGTTGTCGTGCGTGGCGGCAATTCAGGCGCCGCTTATCATGATGAGCCAAAAGCGCCAGGAAGAAAAAGACCGTCTTCGCAGCGAAAATGATTATAAAGTCAATTTGAAAAGCGAAATCATTTTAAAAGACCTCCACAAAAAGCTGGATTATGTGATTTTGCTTTTGGAGCAGGAAGCAAAACGCGAAAATAATCGACAGGGGAAGATTTAATGTTGAAATTGTTTAAAAATTAACGATAAAGTCCTAAAAATTTTAGTTGAAATATAAAATCACCTATGCTATACTCATTCTATAACGGGAAAATATAAACAGAATCGAGGGAAAAGTATGGGAAAGTTCAAAAAGAAAATGGCAAGCTTCGGCGCTTTGCTGCTGGCTTTTTCACTCCTTTTGGCTGTCGTGCCATCCGCGGTGATCCGCTCCGTCGCCGTCGGTAATGATCAGCTGACGTTCGGGGTGATCAGCGACCTGCACTATTATCCCGAGTCACTCATGGGCTCCGACGTGCAGGCGTTTATCGATGCGTCCAAACTCAATGCGTCTACCTCTTACCTTGCCGACGCGCTTTTGGACAACGCGCTGTATGAATATGAACAGCAGGCGAAAACCCGCGACATCAAATACATATTAATTCCGGGGGATTTGACCAAAAACGGTGAATATGAGGGGCATCGTGCGCTTTCCCAAAAGCTGAAAGATTTTGAAGACCGCACCGGTATTCAGGTGCTTGTCATCAACGGCAACCACGATATTCGCAGAATCTCTGACGCCGCTGCGTTTAACAACGGCAAATTTGAAACCACACGCACGACTGAGCCCGAAGAGTTCCGCGAGCTTTACGCCGACCTCGGCTATGACCTCGCCGACGCGTTCTTTACGCCGCCCGAAGGGGAAGAAGCCGGTATGCTTTCTTATGCCGCAACGCTCGAGGGTGGCTACCGTCTGATTGCGCTCGACGGCGCTTGCTATTCCGCTGACAGCAACTCCGACGGCAAAAATGAAGGCGAAACACGCGGCGCGTATTCCGAAGCACTAATGGAGTGGGCGCTCGAGCAAATTGCCGACGCCAAAGCGAAAGGCCTTACCGTTATCGGTCTTACCCATTTCAATCTCGTCGAGCATTTTGAATATGAAGACAATCTGTTCACCGCGTTCCCGATTGAAAACTGGCAGAACGTCTGCGAAAGCTTTGCCGATGCCGGTATGCACTTTGCCTTTACCGGGCACATTCACATGACCGACATCGCTTCCCACACCTCCGACAACGGCGAAACGCTGACCGACTGTTCGTCTGCGTCGCTGTTAAGCTACCCGTGCTATTTGCGCATTGTCACGTTCGATAATACAAGCCTTTCCGGAAAAGTGACCGCGCAATATGAAACCGTGGATATTGACAATTCCCGACCTGTTACCGCATTCGGCGTCACTTACCCGAAGCCGTATAAATACACCGCGTTCGCGCTTAATTTCGGCGGCAGCGATATTAACGAATTTGTCATCAATATGCTGCGCTATCAGCTCGAATATAACCTCTTGCCCGGAATTGAAGAGGCGGGGAGTTTGTACCGTTTCCTTTCCAACAGTTTGGATTTGGACGGCGCGCTGGATTCCCTGCTTTCCGAGGATTCCGGCATCGGCTCGATTGCGGGCGTCACCAAAATTTCTCTGAAACTGCTTATTAAAAATGTCTGCGACCAAATTGAGTCCGTCTATCTCGACGGCGCGGACGGCACAGAGCATTTGATTGCGGTTTTAGATAGCGCCATTCGGAAGGTAACTTCTTTGCGGGTGTCTGATTTGCCGTGCACGAAGTTTATTTCCACTTTCGGTTTCGGTGACGCCTCGAAACCCGGCACATTTGCCGACGCAGCGTCTTCGTGCCTTGCGTATATTTACAGCGGGGACGAGGATAGAAGCGACGACCCGTTTATGAACGATGTTCTTGCGCGCTTTGAACGCGGCGAAATTGCCGACACGCTTTTGGATACGCTGATTGACGTGCTGCTGCACGATGTTTTGGAAGATGAAATTCTCCAAAATATTCATATTGACGTGGTCGGCATTTTGCGAAATTCCAACGATGAAGACACCAAACTTTTGCTCGGCGAAATTTTAACCCAGATTATTGCCGCGGGCGATGAAAACAACCTGACGGCCATGGTCCCGCAACCGAGCTTAATGCAGCTTATCAACATTTTCTTCGCGGCGGGCATTGTGGAATATAAGTCTTTAGACGATGTGCTCAATTATTACATGGACGCCTATTTGACCGAAAGCCAAATGGAGACCATCGCCTATGAATTTTACAGCGTGATTACAGACTTCACGACCGATACAAACCCCGGCGTGCGCATGGACAATAACGCGGTGATTACATACAGCGGCAAAGTCCCCGTCACACCGACCGCAGAAGATTTACGCCTGCCGTCCGGCATTGCTGTGACGTTCGGCAACAACGCGGCAACCACTCGGAATTTCAGTTGGTTTACCAAAACCAGCGTAACCGGCACCGATATTGAAATTGTGCCGTATTCCGAAAACCCGAAATTCACGGGAAAACCCACAACCGGCAGCAATATTGTCTCGAAAACCGCAAAGGTGACAAAAGAAATCCCCGGCGTGGATTTGGGCGTCATCGGCGTGATTTCCTATTCGTTTGACGTCAACCGCCATATGATTCGCGTTTCCGGCCTTACGCCCGGCAAAAAATACTGCTATCGCGTGGGCGACGCTTCGCGCGGCTGGTGGAGCGATGTCGGCGTTATGGAAATGGCGGACAATTCCGACGCCTTTACCTTCTTCCATATGAGCGACAGCCAGGCGGGGATTGAGCGCCAGTATGAAACCTGGGCGCAGGTTGTCGACACCGCATTTAACTTATATCCGCAGGCAAAATTCATTGTCCATACCGGCGACGTGGTGGACAGCGGCAAAAACTTCAAACAATGGAACTGGGTGTTTAATACCGCTTCCTCCGATTTGCTGAATACGGCCATGATGCCGGCAACCGGCAACCACGAAACCAATATGGACTACGCCACCGTGGAAAACTTCCTGCTCGAATACCCCGAACAGGACACCACACAGGGCGTGTATTATTCCTATGACTACAACAACGCGCACTTCATGGTGCTCAATACCAACGACCTCAAATCCGACAATACCTTAAGCGCCGACCAGCTCGCTTGGCTGCAGGCGGATGCCGCCGCAAGCGACAAACCGTGGAAAATTGTTGCGCTGCACAAAGCGGTTTACTCGAACGGCTCGCACTATGCCGATGACGATGTGACCGCGCTTCGCAAACAGCTTTCCGTGCTGATGCCGCAGTTGGATATTGACGTTGTCTTGCAAGGGCACGACCACGTTTATCTGCGCACAGCGCCGATGAACGCAAACGCCGTGAGCACGGTGACCGAGCGCACAATTCAGCACAATGGTTCGTCTTACAGCGCGATGGTCAACCCCGACGGCACGGTGTATGCGATTGACGGCTGCGCCGGCGTGAAATATTACCAAACCAAAGACGCCGCGCTTACCGATTCCGCGTTCCCGCGTGCGGCGAAAATTGTCGACGCGAACGCACCTGTCTTCTCCGCCATTTCGATTGACGGCGATAACCTGTATTTTGATGCCTACACCGTCGAAAACGGAAGGGCAACAAAAATCGACAGCTTTGCCATTACCAAAGCTGACGCGGCGATAGGGGAAACGGATTCCGGCGAGAATACTTCGGTGGACGATGCCGACATTCCGACCACCGCAGGTCGTCAAGTCACTTCCGCCTTTGTATTCTTAATTCCCGTGGCGTTGACCGCCGGCTTTTGTGCCGGCGCAGTAAAACGCAAGCGCGAGCAAGATGTTTAATCTATACAATTTATCACTTTTGGGCAGCCGGTTTTTTCCGGCTGCTTTTTTTATTTCCATAAAAATTTTGTCGAACCATACAAAAATTTGAAATCCTTAGAAAAAATCTCTATGTTCCGCGGTATTGACCGAAAAGTGCCTTGCGGCGTACAATATATTGTGTCATTGAGGTGATCATATTGAAGATTAAATTGCTTGCGTCCGATATTGACGGCACGCTTGTCAACGACGAAAAAGAGATTTTAGAGCAAACAAAACAGGACCTGCAGTTGTTTATGAAACGCGGCGGCGTTTTTGTTTTGGCGTCCGGTCGACCGACACACGGCATCGCGCGCTATATTGAAGAGCTGGAACTGCGCCGTTACGGCGGCTATGTGATTTCTTATAACGGCGCGCGGACGTTTTCCGTGCGAACCGGGGAACTGCTTTCGCAAAAAAGCATTTCGCCGGAAGTGTACCCCGCGATTTTTGATGCGGCGGAAGATTTGAATTTACCTTTGACCGCCTATTCCTCCCATGATGTCGCTGTGACCGAAAAGGCGTATGACGATTATTTCAAAATTGAAACCACGGTAAACCGTTTGGAAATTCAAAGAGTCCCCTCGCTTCGGGAAACCCTTACGTGGCCGACGCCGAAATTTTTAATCACCGGCACGCCGGACTTTTTAAGTGACGCAGAAATTAAACTGCGTGACCGCTTGAAAGGGCTTCCGGTCTGCGTGTTCCGTTCCGAGCCGTTTTTCTTAGAAATTACCGCAATCGGCTGCGACAAAGGCACCGCCATTTTAGAACTTGCCGAACGTCTGCGGATTGACCGCTCGGAAACCATGGCGTGCGGCGACGGCTTTAATGATATTACCATGCTTCGCGCCGCCGGTATCGGTGTTGCGATGGCAAACGCGCAAACCCCTGCCAAAAACGCCGCCGACTTTATAACGCTTTCCAATAACGACAACGGCATTTGTTTCGCTTTGCGAAAATTTGCCTGAATTTCCAAAAATTCCCTGTATATCAAGGAAAATTTGCATTTTTTTGAACAGTATGTTATAATACCCCCGAATTTTAGTTCGGGGGTGTTTTTTTTGAAGCGTCCGCTTAGTGAATTCGGTAAGAAAATTCTGCACGGCATCAGCATGTCGGCTTTGTTTGCCGTGTCTTTGGTGATTGCATTATTTACCACTTCTTTTGCGCCGACCATGTTCCGCGAAACCATGGCGGAAAGCTATATCCCGCCGGCGCCGGTCGCTGTGACAACCGAGCCGGAAACGCAGGCCCCGGAAACCACGGCCGCTCCAACGACAGAAACAACAACCGAAGAAGAGACTACAAAAAAGGTCGTTTATAAAGCGAAGACCAACATAAAAACACAAGTCGCAACCGGCGACAAAAAGAAAGACGAAGACAAAGGTAACGACAAGGTAAAAGATGAGTCGTTGACCTCTTCCGGAAGCGGCGAAGCCCTGCCGGAATATAAGCCGACACCGTTGCCGTCAACGGGCGGTGTAGGCGTTCAATCGAAATATACAGATTTTGTCTATGCTGATACAAGCAACCTCACCGGTTGGCAAACGATTGACGGTGCGCAGTTCTATTTCAATAACAGCCACAAGCCTTTAACCGGGATGCAGAAAATCGGCAATCGCAATTATTACTTCAATTCCTACGGCGCGAAAGCTTCACTTGTCGGCATTGACGTTTCCCAGTGGAACGGCACAATCAACTGGAGCAAAGTCAAAGCGGACGGCATTGATTTTGCAATTATCCGTGTCGGCTTCCGCGGCTACGGCACAAGCACGCCGATTAAACCGGTCACGCTTGACAAAAATGTCCGAACCAATATTGTCAACGCCAAAAAGGCGGGGATAGCTGTCGGGCTTTATTTCTTCAGCCAGGCAATCAGTATTGATGAAGCACTCGAAGAAGCGGGCGCGTGCGTCAATATTGCGCGGCAATACGGGATTCAATATCCGATTTATTTCGATACCGAGTACTCTAACCCCGACCGTGACGGCCGCGCGGACAGTCTTTCCAAGGCTAAGCGTACCGACATTGCCGTGGCATTTTGTGAGGCAGTCAAAAATGCCGGTTATGCTCCCGGTGTTTACGCAAGCAAATCGTTTTATGATGACGAGTTGCAATTCTCCCGCCTGTCCTCTTACAACATTTGGGTTGCGCACTATACTTCTAAAAACACGGACTTCCGTTATTCCTACAAAATTTGGCAGTATTCTTCAACGGGAAGCGTCAGCGGTATTTCCAATAATACCGATATGAACATTTCGCTTTATGATTACGCCAAAAAAAGCGATATGAAAAACCTCGGCAGCAAAGTGGTGCTGACCAATGCCGCCGGCGTGCAAAGCTACACCTTGGCGGAAACCAAGCTTGCAGCATACGAGGAAACGCCGACAGACGCGATTTACAAAGACACGTTTTCCACGATTTCCGCTTTGCCGGACGCGCGCGTAAAATCGGCGCTTTTAGAAAAACTGGAGGAGCTTCACGAAACGGCAAAAGCCACCACAACCGCCGCGGCTTCTACAACTGCCAAAGCGTAAACCAAACCAATTAAACGGGCTGTCTATAAAAGACAGCCCGTTTTTGCACCTTGTCTGATATCTCTGTCTTTAAAAGTGCGTTGAATTGTGTTGAGTACTCTTTTCTTGTCTGCTGACCAAAGGGGTGCTACCAACAGCTTTTTCGGTGCGTCGCCGGTCAGACGGTGAATAACAATTTCCGGCGGCAAAATCTCGATGCAGTCGCAAAGTAAGTCAGCGTATTCCTCCAACGTCATCGTCTGAAATGCGCCTTTATTATAAAGCGTTTCCAAATCCGTGCCGCGCAAGATATGCAAAAGCTGAAGTTTGATGCCCTCTGCGCCGCTTTCCCCGACATACCGCACGGTTTCGAGCATTTCTTCGCGTGTTTCGCCCGGAAGCCCTAAAATGACGTGCGTCACAACCCGAACACCGATTTTGTTTAGCTTTTTTACCGCTTCGTCATAGACCGAAAGGGGATAGCCGCGCCGGATAAATTCCGCTGTTCTTTCGTGAATGGTTTGCAGCCCTAACTCCACAAACACCGGCTTTTCTGCTTGCAGCGCTTCGAGCATTTCTAAAATTTCATCGGAAAGGCAGTCCGGCCGCGTTCCGATGGAAATCGCGCGAATGCAGTCTTCACGTATTGCGGCGTTAAAAATTTCAGAAAGCCTTTTTACGTCACCATAGGTGTTCGTGTAGCTTTGAAAATAGGCGATATAGTGCTCGCCCTTAAACTTTTTCTGTACCTGTGTTTTGGCGCGCTCAATTTGTTCGTGTATGGTGCCTTGTGTACTTTCGGCAAAATCGCCGCTGCCGCCCGCGCTGCAAAAAATGCACCCGCGTGTGTCCAGCGTTCCGTCCCGATTCGGGCAGGTGCAGCCCGCAGAAAGCGAAAGCTTATAAAGTTTTTCGCCGAATTCACGTTTTACGGCATCGCTAAACGCATGATATCGTTCCTGCATAAAATTTATCACTCCAATAGGTATTATACCAAAGAAATTTGCGTTTGCATAGGAATTGTGAACACTATATAAAACTGTAAATTCATTTTTTGAAAAAACTCATGCAAAGCAACAAAATCCGAATTTTTCACCATTTTGTTATTGACTTGTTGAGTAAGTAGGCGTATTATTTTTGCATAACAACAAAGGCGTTGTGAAGAAAACCTTCACAGCGCCTTTTCCTTTTGCTTTTGCTCCGGAGAAAGCAAAATTGTTGTTTGAAGCACAACGGCGTGCAAGGGAACAGCTGTCCCTTGCGCGCCGAATTTTTTGGGGGGATAATGATTTATGGCAGAATTTATGGAAGCGGCATCAAGCCTCACCTTCGGCGTATGGTTTTTAGTTGGGACGGCAATGGTGTTCTTCATGCAGTGCGGCTTCGCAATGGTGGAAGCGGGCTTTACGCGCGCAAAAAATGCCGGTAATATCATTATGAAAAACCTGATGGACTTTTGTATCGGGTCCGTCGTATTTGTCACCCTCGGCAGCGGCTTGATGCTTGCCGAAGATTATATTGCCTGGTTTGAATTCTCCGCCGAGCCGACGCGTGCCGACATCGGTCCCGCGCCTGCAACACCCGCGGTTCCCGTGGAAGCGGCTGTACCTGTGGAAGTCAAATCTTCCTCTGCTCCCGAAAACACCGGCAAGAAAATCACCAAAGTGGAAATCATCTGCAAAGAGTCCCGCTTTGAAGCGCTCAAAGCCGCTATGGACGCGGTCGGCATTACCGGCATGACCGTCACGAAAGTGCTCGGCTGCGGTATTCAGAAAGGTAAAACCGGCTACTATCGCGGCGTTAAAATTGAAAGCATGGATTTGAACCCCAAGGTTCAGGTGGATATTGTGGTTTCCGCGGTTCCGGTCCGCACGCTTATCGAAGCTGCGAAGAAAGCACTTTATACCGGCAGCATCGGCGACGGCAAAATCTTTGTTTACGACGTCGAAAATGTCGTCAAAGTTCGTACCGGCGAAGAAGGGTACGACGCCTTACAGGGCGACGAACAATTCTGACCGATACTTTCTTATATTGTTGGATGCAAGGGAGGCCACCGGGCGTTTGTCCGGTGGTTTCCTGTTTTTTTCGGGACTTGCAAATCGGCGGAAGGTTTCACATATAAGTAAAGCATGAGAAGGGGTGTTTTTATGCTTTTCGAGTTGCTTTCCGCCATTAGTTCCCATATGCTTTACTTGCTTTTGCATATTGAGGGCGCGGGCTCGTTCCCGAAACCCTTAAAGCCGAAAGAGGAACGCGAGGCGCTGGCAAAATACCACGCGGGGGATATGGAAGCGCGCAATTTGTTAATTGAGCACAATTTACGCCTGGTCGCCCATATTATCAAGAAATATTATTCGTCTTATTCCGACCAAGACGATTTGATTTCGATTGGTACGATTGGGCTAATCAAAGGCATCGGTTCTTTTGACGAAAACAAAGGAACGCACCTTGCCACTTACGCGTCTCGTTGCATTGAAAACGAGATTTTAATGCATTTCCGCAATCAAAAGAAGAGCGCGCAGGATATTTCCATGAGCGAGCCGATTGACACCGACCCGCAGGGGAATCCTTTAACACTTTCCGAGATTATTTTTACAGACGATACAATAGCCGACGATTTAGATACCAAAATTAAAATCGAACGTCTTCGAAAACTTATAGATGAAATGCCCGAAACACGTGCAAAACAGATTTTAATTGCGCGTTACGGTTTAGACGGCAATTTCCCGAAAACCCAGCGTGAAATTGCGGAACAATTACACATTTCCCGCTCATATGTTTCCAGAATCGAAAAAAAGACTTTAGAGGATTTGCGTGATCGATTTGACCCTTGATAAAGCGCCGGTTTTCAGCAAAAAGAATATTGACATTGCAGCGGATTTTTGATAAAATTATCACCGTTGCAAAACGCGGGTGTAGTTCAATGGCTAGAATTCCAGCCTTCCAAGCTGGCTGTGTGGGTTCGATTCCCATCACCCGCTCCATTTTAAAACCTCATTCGTCAGAATGAGGTTTTTTCACAATTAGACCGAATTCAGAAAGGCGCGTTAGTTATGACAAAAATGGCAAAGGTCATGCCGCTTTGGGGTCCGTATTCCAAGAAATACAGCGGCATTTCCCGAATTGTGAATCATAAGGAAGAAAAGGGCGTTCGCTTCGACTTGGTCGTAAGCCCGGCGGTGTCGAACACCAACACCTGCCCGCCGAATGTGACCATTCCGGTCGGCGTTCACCCGTGGACGGCGAAAAGCGATTATTCTCATTATTCCTATCGCTGCGATTTGGAGTGGAAAGACGTCATTTACGCCGACGTTTCGTTTACGAAATTAGACGATGAAAGCGTCCTGGTTCGTACCGAGCTTTTCAACAACTCCGAATTGACGCAAAATTGCCTTGTCAATTTCTTTTCAAGCCTTGAATTTCCGTGCCGCAGCGCGGTCACACTTTCTTTGCCGGACAAGTGCCTTTATAAAGACGCGCTCGACTATGTTTCCTACGATTACCACACCAAACGTCCGTGGGATGAAGAGTGTATGGACGCGATGAAAAAAGGCGAGTTTTTCGACGATACCTTCGTCGGGCACAGAGGACTCGGCGACCGAGACAACAACCGCTATATTTTACAGAAATACCCGAAATTCGGCGAAGAGGCGGGGGACAGGGTCGTCTATTCTCTGCCTTCAAAAACAACTTTTGATAAGCCTGTTTTAGTCGTTCGTTACAGAACCACGAGCGATAAAGATTCAACATTTACTTTAAACGGAAAACCTGTTGTTTTTACTGCTTCGGACAAGCTGCAAAACGCCGTGTTCCCGCTTGAAAACAAAAATGAAAATGCGTTTGAAATCGAGTTGATTTCCAAAGGTACCGGCGGCGTGGAACTTGACTTTTTAGCCGTCACCGAAGAAAAAGACGCACCTTTTGTGAAAGTCGAAGAAAAAGCGCTTCAATTTGAGCCGGAAGTAACCACAGAACTTTATAAAGACGGCGCAAAAGCGGTCTGTCAATATCAGGGCGTCGAAAAACCGTTTGTCCTGCGTACATTCAACGCGGACACCCGTTTCCGCAATTTCCCGACCGGTGCGCTCGAAGACAGCCCCACATCTCGTATTACCCAGCCGGACGAAAGCTTCGGCGATATGCTCGAGCAGTTTTCCGGCTCGTTCTCTGAAAAACACAGTGATCCGGGCTTTTTCCACAATACCGTTGTCCATACCATTTTTATGCCGCCGCACTCCACACACGTGGAATATACTGTGATTTCCTACGGCGAGACGGCTTATAAAACCCCGGAAGCTTATGAAAATATTTATAAAGCTGCCGCGGCGTCGCTCGAATCCCTCGGATACACCAAAGCCGGCGAGCCTTATGCGTTTTCCAACCAGCTTCTGCGCGCTGCCATGTTCCAAAACACGGTTTATCCGCTATACCGCCACGGGGAATATGTCGTACACCACACGCCCGGCAAACGCTGGGATTCGTTCTACACGTGGGATTCCGGCTTTATCGGGCTTGATATGGTCATGTTCGCCCCGAAAATTGCCGACTACATTCTCGATATGTATTTAAGCGATAAGGATAACCCGGACTATGCGTTTTTGCTGCACGGTTCGCCTGTGCCGGTGCACTTGTACCAGTACTTTGAAATGCTCAAAGGCGCAAACGACAAAACCGAGCTTTACGCCTATTACGACCGCGCCAAGTTGTTTTATGATTTCTTGGCGGGCAAAATCAACGGTTCAACGACCGCTAAGTTTAAAAGCGGCATGACCACCACGTTCGATTATTTCTACAATTGCAGCGGTATGGACGACCTCCCGCCGCAAAAGGCAATGTACCAAAAGGGAATTCAGAAATACTGCGCGCCGGCGATTTCTTCTTCGCAGGTGATTCGCACGGCGAAAATGCTGAAAATCGTCGCCGAGCACTTAGGCCGCACGGACGATATGCGCCAATACGACGAAGATATCGCCCGTATAACAAATGCTTTGCAAACCTGGTCGTGGGACGAAACCTGCGGGTACTTCTCTTATGTTCTGCACGATGACGACGGAAACCCGACCGGCAAATTCCTTTCGGACAGCGGCGAAAACCTCGATAAGACCATGGACGGTATTTACCCGCTGATTGCCGGTGCCGTAACCGCAAAACAGCGCGAAATCATTTTGTCTCACCTCAAAAGCGACGATGAAATGTTCACGCCGGTCGGCATCAGCGCCGTGGACCGCACCGCCGGGTATTATTTGCCCAACGGCTACTGGAACGGCAACGTCTGGCTTTCGCACCAGTGGTTTGTGTGGAAAACCATGTTAGACCTCGGCGAAACGGATTTCGCTTATCGAATTGCCGAAACGGCGCTGAAAGCGTGGAAGCGCGAAGTCGAGTATTCCTACTATACCTTTGAAATGTTCAGCATCGAAACCGGGCGCGGCGGCTGGTTCCACAACTTCGGCGGACTTTCCGCGCCGGTCAACCTTTGGGCGGCGGCATATTTCTGCCCGGGGACTTGCAATTCCGGCTTCGACACCTATTGTGAGCATATGGAATTTTCTGACGACAACACGGCTTTCGTCGGCACCTTTGACAATTACGGCGAAACCGACAGCGTCGCGCTGGTCGTCTTAAAAGACACCGAGGCTTATACCGTCACGGTGGACGGCGCACCTTGCCGCTGCAACGAGCGTTTCCCGGGCATGTTTGAAATTCCGCTCCCGAAATCCAAGAAAAATATACAGGTGAAAATCAGCTTGTGTAATCCTCAATAATTTTCTGTATTTCTTCGTCCGTTTGTGCCGGAATGCCGTTGATAACCCTTTGCTGTTCTTCGGCGGGCAGCATTTCCAAATAGACGTCGTAAATTTCAACAGGCATGGCAAATCCTCTTTCAAAAAGCGCCAACTGCCCCTGATATTGCGAAAATGTGTATTTCGGTACGGAGACTTGCGTGACCTCGTTTGCCGCGGCAGGGGTTTCTCCGGCATTTAAAGAAAAAACGGCGGATAAACCCAAAATTACAAGTGCATAAAGCGAAATCAGAATACAGCGAAGTAATGTTTTTTGCATTTTGTCACTTCCTTTATGCTTATTTTTGCCAAAATGACTGGATTTTATTAAATTTCGGCTAAATTTGGAAATTTTTAATGAAATACAGGCAAAAATATGATACAATAACTTGTAAATTTGTTTTCTCGGAAAAACCATGCTTTTTAAGCTTTAAAAATTAAACGGAGGCACTGTATGGCATCCAAACCGCGAAAAACCAATGTGCGCAAACGCAAACCGATCAGCAAGAACAAAAGAACGCTGATTTCGGTTTTGTTGGCGCTTGCCCTGACGGCATTGTTGACCGTTTTAATTGTCGGCATTTACCTAGTGTCGTTCATGGTCTCTTATGTCAACGGCGATCCGAAAATCAATTTGGAAGAATATAAAGAAAATCAGGACCAAACCACGATTATCTATGCGTATGATTCCAATAACGAAGCCGTGGAGCTTACCCGACTTTACGGCGAGCAGAACCGCGTTTGGGTAACTTACAGCAAAAACCCCGACGAAAGCGTGATCCCGCAAAATCTGGCGAATGCTTATATCGCGCTGGAAGACAAACGCTTCCCGGACCATGACGGCGTCGACTGGTTCAGAACCTTTGCCGCTGTGTTCCATGACGGCGGTTCCACCGGCGGTTCAACGCTTACCCAACAGCTGATTAAAAACCTGACGGGCGAAAACAAGAGAACCATAAACCGTAAATTTTACGAAATTTTGATGGCGTTAAACCTTGAAAAGAATGTTTCCAAGGAAACGGTTTTGGAAGCTTATATGAACACCGTTTATATGAGCCACGGCTGCTACGGCGTGCAGACGGCGGCGGAAAAATACTTCGGTAAAAATGTGCAGGATTTGAATCTTGCCGAATGTGCGTCGCTCGCTGCCATTACAAAAGCACCGTCTTCCAACGACCCGCTTTTGCATCCCGACAAAAACCGCATCCGTCAGCTTTATTGCCTGGATATGATGTTGGAAGAAGGTATGATTACCCAGGAAGAACACGACGAAGCGGTCAACTATAAAATGGTCTTTACCAACAGCGAAGACTATGTACCCTCCGGCGACCTTGCTTCTCAGCAGACCCAAACCGAAACCAAAATTCAAAGCTATTATGTGGATTACGTTATTCAAAGCGTGATTCAGGATTTGATGGACAAATACGGCTACACCCGCTCGCAGGCGTCTTCGATGATTTATTCCGGCGGTTTGCGTATCTATTCCGCTGTGGATATGGATATTCAGGAAGCCATGGAAACGGTTTACGTCAATAAGATTTCGTTCCCGAAATACAACAAAAAAATTGACGATGCACAGTCCGCCATGACCATTATGGATTACAGCGGCAGAATCGTCGGTATGGTCGGCGGCGCCGGTGAAAAGACCGAAAACCGCGGGCTGAACCGTGCGGCGAACTCTTACCGTCAGCCGGGTTCTTCGATTAAACCGCTGACGATTTATGCGCCCGCGATTGAAAAAAAATATGTCACCTGGAGCACAAGAGTCAAAAACTACGGTATTCCGAACTACTACACCGACGGCAAAAACGGCGGCTACGGCCCCGTGAACTACGGCAACGACCCCGGTTCTCCGGATTCCTATGTCAACGTGCAAAAGGCGATTTGTAAGTCTTATAATACCGTTCCGGCGCAGATTTTACGCCAAATGGGCTATCAAAAGAGCTTCGATTTTGCGACCCAAAAATTCCGCCTTTCAACCCTTGTTGACCCGACCGACATCAACGCATCATCTCTTGCCGTCGGCGGTACTTATAAGGGCGTTTCCACGCTGCAAATGGCGGCGGCTTATGCGTCATTCGGCAACGGCGGCAAATATTTTGAGCCGTATTGTTACTATAAAGTGACGAATTCCACCGGCACGGAAGTGCTGTTGCAGCACGATAAGACCGACGGCGACCAGATTATGGGCGCGGATACTGCGGATATTATGAATAAACTTCTCCAGACAGTTGTTACCGACGCTGCGGGGCAGGGCACTATGCGCAACTACGCATTGAAAAACTCTGTTTTGTTTGCGAAAACCGGTACTACGACCGATGACTATGACCGCTGGGTCATCGGCGGTACGCCGTATTACGTCGCGGCGGTTTGGTTCGGCTGTGATATTCAGAAATCACTTTCCAATTATGTTTCCGGCAACCCGTCCGCCAAGATTTTTGACGAGGTTATGAACCGGATTCATAAAAATCTCGAACGAAAAGATTTTGAAACGCATTCTCCCATTGTGGAACAACACGCCTATTGCACCGCAACCGGGCTTTTGGCAAGTGACAGTTGCCCGAGCAAGGCAATGGGTTGGTATTCGAAAAACAATATGCCCGGCTACTGTGTTTCCTGTACCGCTGCGGCGCCTGCGGAACCTGCTACAAATGCTGCGGGCGGCGAAGCGACAACTGCCGCTCAGGCAGAAGGCACAACGGCAGCGCCCGCGACAACGGCAGCTGCCACAGAGGCAAATACAGCTGCACCGGCGGCGTAATTTGGGAAGAGGGAATTCATGTCTGCTTTTCTGTTTCAAAATGCGCGGGTCGTTGACCCCTCGCAAAATATGGACGCGGTTTGCGATTTGCTTTGCCGCGACGGTAAAATTGTTGCCGTCGGGCAGGGCTTGTCGGCAGACGGCGCAAAAAGAATTGACGCTTCGGGGCTGATTTTAGCCCCGGGGCTCATTGACTTGCATACCCATTTGCGCGACCCGGGCTTTACCGAAAAAGAGGATATTTTAACCGGCTGTGCTGCTGCGGCGGCAGGGGGCGTAACAACGCTTTGTGCGATGCCCAACACAAAACCGACCTGTGATACGCCGGAAACAATTGCTTATATTCTCGAAAAATCCAAAAACGCGAAAGCTCGCGTTTTGCCGGTTGCCGCGATTACAAAAGGGCTTGCCGGCAAAGAACTGACCGATATGCCCGCTCTTAAAAAAGCCGGCGCCTGCGCATTTTCAGACGACGGCGTGCCGGTCGCTACGGCGGCGTTAATGGCAGAAGCCATGCGCGAGGCTTCCAAACTGAACGTACCGATTTTTGCCCATACGGAAGACCAAACGCTTTCCAAAGGCGGCAAAATCAACGAGGGGAAAGTTTCCCGTGAACTCGGCGTTCCCGGGATTCCGAACGCCGCGGAAGACGTGGGAACCGCGCGCGAACTGGCGCTTTTGATGACTGCGCCCGAAAACACAATGCTGCACATTTGCCACGTCAGCACAGCGGGCAGCGTCGCGCTGATTGCCGACGCAAAACGGCGAGGCCTTTCGGTTACCGCCGAAACCAGCCCGCATTATTTTATGTTGAACGACGAAATGCTGCGCACGAAAGACGCCGACTACCGCATGAACCCGCCGCTGCGCACGAAAGCGGACCAAGAAGCGGTGTTAAAAGCACTTGTGGACGGCACCTTAGACGTCATTGCCACCGACCACGCACCGCACACACCTTTGGAAAAATCAGATTTCTTAAATGCGCCGAACGGTGTAATCGGTATGGAAACGTCCTTTTGCGCCGCTTATACCGCGCTGGTTTTAACAGGACTTATGACGGTTTCAGAACTGATTTACCGCATGAGCACTTTGCCCGCCAAAATTTTGGGGCGTGACCTCGGCACGCTTCGTGTGGGTGCGCCGGCGGATTTAATTTTGATTGACGAACACGAAACTTGGGTCGTTGACCCAGAACACCTGCACGGAAAATCCAAAAACGCGGTGTTCAAAGGCAGGAAACTGCAATCCAAAATTAAAATGACCGTTTACAACGGTGAAATTGTTTTTGAAGATGAAAGGGAGAAAAACTATGGGGTTTGACAGACTGATTGAAGCAATCGCCGAAAAGAAAAATCCGACGGTTGCGGGGCTCGACCCGAAGCTTGACTATGTGCCGGAATATATCCGCAAACAGTCGTTTGAAAAATACGGTTTTACATTAGAGGGCGCGGCAGATGCGCTTCTGACTTTCAACAAAGGGCTTATAGACGCGCTTTGCGACATCGTTCCGGCGGTAAAACCCCAGTGTGCTTATTATGAAATGTACGGCTGGCAGGGCGTTCGGGCGCTGTATGAAACCATTACCTATGCAAAAAGCAAGGGCTTGTTTGTCATCACCGACGGCAAGCGCAACGACATCGGCTCCACAATGGAGGCTTACGCTGCCGCACATTTAGGCAAAGTTTCGGTCGGTGAAAAGACTTATGCGCCGTTTGACAGCGACGCACTGACTGTCAACGGTTATCTCGGCACGGACGGTGTTGCACCGCTTCTGCCGATTTGCCGCGAACAGGATAAGGGGATTTTTGTTTTGGTCAAAACTTCCAATCCGTCCTCCGGCGAGTTGCAGGACAAAATCCTTGACGGCAACACCGTTTACCGAACAATGGGCGCGATGTGTGAAAAATGGGGCGAAGATACCCGCAGCAAATACGGCTATTCGGCCGTCGGCGCGGTGGTCGGCGCGACTTATTCGCAGCAGTTGGGCGAGCTTCGAAATGCGCTTCCCCACACTTTCTTCTTGGTGCCCGGCTACGGCGCGCAGGGCGGCGGTGCAAAAGACGTAGCGCCTGCATTTGACAAAGACGGCCGCGGCGCGGTGATTAACTCTTCCCGCGGGATTATGTGCGCTTACAAAAAAGGCGATTATGCCGAAACCGACTACGCAAAAGCCGCACGCGAGGAAGCCATTCGCATGCGTGACGAAATCAACAGCGTTTTATAATAAACAAAAGGGGAAAGCCTTATGACGCAACAAATCAAAAAAGCCTACTTGCTTTTAGAAGACGGAACTGAGTTTTCGGGCTATTCTATGGGAAAGGCCGGCACGGCGATTGGGGAAGTTGTTTTCAATACCTGCACGGCTTCTTATGAAGAGCTTTTGTCCGACCCGACTTATTACGGCCAAATTGTCGCGCAAACCTATCCATTGGTCGGCAACCGCGGCGTTTCGCGCGAACGCAAAGAGTCCGAAATTATGTCCAACGGCTATATCGTCCGCGAATGGTGCGACGTGTCGGGTGACGGTGCACTCTCACTAGACGACTATCTTCGTGAACAGGGGATTGTCGGGATTTACGGCATTGACACGCGCCGTTTAACGCGTGCGTTGCGGGATAAAGGCTATATGAAAGGCGCGATTACCGACAGCCTTCAAAACCGTGAAGCGCTGTTAGAAGACATCAAAAAATACACGATTTCCGGCGCTGTCGAGGCGATTACAGTAAAGACCCCCGAACATATCGAAACCGAAAACGCAAAGTTTCGCGTAGCGGTTTTGGATTACGGCTTTCCGCGTAAAACGCTCGACGCCTTTACCTCGCGCGGGTGTTCGTTGGATATTTTGCCGGCCGATTACACCGCCGATCAAATCGCGGCGCTTTCACCCGACGGGATTTTGCTTTCCGACGGCCCGGCGGATCCGGATGACAACCCTGAGCTTATCGAGCATATCCGCGAGATTATAAAAAGCGGTATTCCGGTTTTGGCAATCGGGCTTGGTTATCAAATGCTGTCGCTTGCGGTCGGCGCGAAAATTGTCAAAATGCCGCAGGGGCACAGAGGTTCTAACCAGCCGGTTTTGATTGAAAACACCGACCGTTTGATGGTGACCGACCAAAATCACGGCTACTGCGTGGCGCGCGACAGCGTGCTTCCCGAAACGGCGGAAATTTTGTTCAGCAATATCAACGACCGCTCCGTTGAGGGGCTTCGCTATAAAGCGTTCCCCGGAGTCGGCGTCCAGTTTACGCCGTCCGGCGATCGCGACAGCAGTACATCTTGGATTTTTGACAGCTTTTTGGAAACCATGAAGGAGGTGCGCGCATGAAACCGACATTTCGTAAAATCTTGGTCATCGGCGCGGGCCCTGTCGTCATTGGGCAGTCCAGCGAATTCGATTATGCCGGCACGCAAATGTGCCGTACCTTGAAAAATGAGGGTATCGAAGTTGTAGTGGTCAACTCCAACCCCGCAACCGTGATGACCGACAAACAGCTTGTCGATAAGGTCTATATCGAACCGTTAAACGGGGAGACGGTGAAAAAAATCATCGAGTTGGAACAGCCGGACGGCGTTCTTGCGACCGCAGGCGGCAAAACCGGGCTCGAAATCTGTTTGGAACTTGCGCAAAACGGCTATTTGGATGAGCACCACACGGTGCTTTTGGGCGCACAGCCGGACGTGATTAAAAGTGTCCGCAATGCGCAGGCGCTGCAAACCATGCTTCGTGACGCCGGCGAGCCGTATTTGCCCGCCGACATCGTCAATTCCGCCGAAGAAGCCGCGGAATTTGCTGAAAAGGCAGGCTACCCGGTTTGTATTAAGACCGCATTTTCTGCGGAAGCCGGGGAGTTTATTCCTTGTAATGATGAAACCGCATTGAAAGCGGCGTTCCCGGCGTGTGCGGAAAAATCACTGGTCGGGCAAGTGCTTATACAAAAATTCATCGGCGGCTACAAAGAAATTGAATTTGCCGCGATTCGCGACGCTTATGACAACTGCATCAGCGTTTGCAGTACGGAAAATTTGGACGCAGTCGGCACCAACTCCGGCGACAGCGTGGTGGTTGACCGACAACGAAATGTCCAGACTTCGCCGCGCGGCGCGGAAAATTGCGCGGTATTTAAAAATTGCCGGAAGCTGTCTTGTTCGCTTTGCGCTGCACCCGCAGACCGGGGATTACATCGTTTTAGACGTCGAACCTCAGCTCAACCGCACCACGGCGCTGATTTCCAAAGTGACCGGCTACCCGATTGCGGTGGTCTGCGCCAAAATAGCGCTCGGCTATAAATTATTTGAAATTCCGAATGAAATTACCGGCGTGACCACGGCGGCAAATGAACCGGCGATTGACTATTGTGCGGTGCGCGTGCCGAAATGGTCGTTTGAAAATTTCAGCGATGCTGATCGTGTGCTCGGTGACACCATGAAATCCACCGGCGAAGCGTTTGCTATCGGCACGGGCTTTGAACTGGCGCTTTTAAAAGCCATTCGTTCCATCAATCCCAAAACCGAGCATTTGGCGTTGCCGAAACTGCGGCTGAAATCCGACGAAGAAATCAAAGAATTGCTTTGCGTTCACGACGACGAGCGGATTTTCACCGTGTATGAAGCGGTGCGCCGCAATATGCCGTTAGACGAAATCCATAAGCTCACGCAAATCGACAATTTCTTCCTGTCGAAGTTCAAAAATATTGCCGATATGGAAGCGCTGATCGCGTCCGGTCTTACCGAAGAAATTTACTATCGTGCAAAAGCGCTCGGTTTCTTAGACAGCGTGATTATGAAGCTTGCCGACCTTGAAAAATTGCCGTTTTCCGCGCACGCGACTTACAACACCGTGGATACCTGCGCGGCGGAATTTGATGTGCAGAAGCCTTATTTCTATTCCGCCTGGGATGAAGACAACGAGGCGGCAATGTATCTTGATATGCACCCGCAGAAGAAAAAGAAAATTTTGGTTGTCGGCGCGGGTCCGACTTCTATCGGTCTTGGCACCGACCGCGATTATGCCGCTTTTCAGGCGTTGCACACGCTTTCCGATTTCGGCTATGAAACCGTGATGCTCAACAACAATCCGGCGGCCAACACCACCGATTTTGCCGCGGCGGATAAGCTTTATGCCGACCCGATTACCGAAGAGGATATTTGCCATGTCGCAGCGACGGAAAAACCTGACGGCGCGATTTTGATTTTCGGCGGCGGCAACGCACTTCGAAAATCCGAAGCGCTGCGCGAAATGGGTGTGCAGATTTACGGCGCCGACGCGGAAACGCACCGCATGCTTAAAAACAAAATCGAGTTTTTCGATATTTTAGACAGCCTCAATATCCGCCACACCAACAACCGCCGCGTTTTGGTCGGTAAAGGTGCCCAGGTGGATGTTTTGACCGACGGCGAGGATTTCTTAATCCCCGGCATTTGCGAACACATTGAAAAAGCGCAGGTGCACTCCGGCGACTCCGTCAGCGTGTATCCGACCGTGACGCTCACGCCCGCGGTCAAAGATGAAATCGTCGAGTACACCGCGCGTTTGGTGCGCCGGCTGAGAATCAAAGGGCTTTTGAACTTGCAGTTCGTGGTGTATGACAACGAAGTCTATGTCACCGAAGCGAGCGCAGTTGCCACGCGCAACATTCCGTTTTTGACGAAAGCAACCGCCCTGCCGATTATCGAGTTCGCAACACGTCTGATGCTCGGTGAAACTCTGCGCGACATCGGTATCGGCACCGGCCTTTATAAAGAACCCGACCGGTCATATGTCCGCGTGCCGGTGTTCAGCTTTGAACAGCTTGAGGGCACCGATGTCCAGCTCGGCGGTGAAATGAAATCCACCGGCGAGGTGATGGGCGTAGCCGACACGTTTGAAGAAGCGCTCTTAAAAGGCTTTGTCGCTTCCGGCATGCGCATCAAGCGCACCGGCGGCGTGCTGATTTCTGTTGCGGATTCCGACAAACAGGCGAGCGTTGCGCTGGCAGACGAATTTTTAAAACAGGATTTCAAAATTTATGCAACGTCCAACACGGCGAAATTGCTCAATGCGAACCATGTGGCGGCAAATGCTGTGCGCAAAATTCACGAGGGCGCGCCGAATACGATGACTTTGATTATGAAAAACCGGCTTTCTTATTTGGTTTCCACCGCCGAATCCGGTCCGAAGCAAAATTCCGATGACGTCCGTATTCGCCGAACTGCACTGCTTCGCAGAATTCCGGTTCTGCCGTCTGTGGAAATGGCAACAGCCTTTGCAAACTGCCTAGCCAAAAACGACGTTGTGGAAGAAATTCGCGTACAACCGCTTTAATGTAAAGGAGAAACCATGTTTCAGTCTTTTTACAAAATCCAGTCCGTGGAACAGCTCAACCCGACCACGTTCAGCTTTGTGGTCGATTGCAAGAATTTAGCTGCTGAGAGTTGGTGCGGCCGATTTGTCAACATTCAGTGCGGCGAAAAAACCTTGCGCCGCCCGATTTCAATTAGCGAAATCGACCAGGAAATGGGTACAATCACGCTTGTTTTCGAGGTGCGCGGCGAGGGGACTGCCTGGCTTGCACAGCGAAAAGCAGGCGACGAAATCAACATTTTAGGACCTTTGGGCAACGGCTTTTTCCCGGATAAAGGGAAACGTGCCATTTTCATCGGCGGCGGCATCGGCTGCCCGCCCATGCTCGGTGCAGCGCAGGATTACGGCGAAAAAGCCGAGGCGATTTTGGGCTTCCGTTCGAAAGGGCAAGTCATTTTGCTTGATAAATTTGAAAAATGCTGCCAAAGTGTCAGCGTCACGACCAATGACGGTTCGTTCGGCACAAAAGGCTTTGTGACAGACGTTTTGCGTGAAAAGCTTGAAAGCGACACCGACTGTGTGGTTTATGCCTGCGGACCTATGCCGATGTTAAAAGGCGTTGCGGAGCTTTGCAACGAAAAAAACGTCTTGTGCTATGTTTCTTTGGAACAGCGCATGGGCTGCGGTATCGGCGCTTGCTTGGCGTGTGCCTGCAAGACCCACGAAAAAGACGGCGAGCATATGCGCCACGTCTGCAAAAACGGACCTGTGTTTGATGCAAGGGAGGTTGATTTCAATGGCTGATCTGCGCGTCAATATTGCCGGTGTGCAATTTAAAAACCCGGTGATTACCGCAAGCGGTACTTTCGGCTTCGGCCAGGAATACGCACGTCTTTATGATATTTCCAAACTCGGCGGCATTTCCTGTAAAGGCACAACGCTCCACGAGCGCCCGGGCAATCTCCCGCCGCGTATCGCCGAAACCCCCAGCGGGATTTTAAACAGCGTTGGGCTGCAAAATCCCGGTGTCGATGCCTTTTTAAAAGACGACCTGCCGTTTTTAGCACAAAAAGATTTGGTGGTTATCGCCAACATTGCCGGCAGTCAGGTCGAGGACTATGTGGAATCCGTCCGCCGGTTGCAGGGCAGCAAAGTCGATATGATTGAATTGAATATTTCCTGCCCGAATGTCAAAGAGGGCGGTGCTTCTTTCGGCACATCTGCAAAAAGTGTGGAAAACATTACGAAACAGGTGAAAGCCGTCGCCGC
>ERZ1090865.425-NODE-425-length-24874-cov-11.249003_pt1 | contig 24874 bp, 20 predicted proteins | sample MGYA00478478_ERZ1090865 | MGnify/ENA primary metagenome ERZ1090865 (study PRJEB33644, sample SAMEA5815715) | chicken gut metagenome | biome: Chicken; feature: Gastrointestinal Tract; material: Caecum | place: Ireland | collected 2019-01-01 | study: A study of the... | reverse complement strand
GGGGGTAAAATAAGTTGTCATAAAAGGCGATTTATCTTGTCCATGATATGAAAAATAGCGGAGTAATGTAGAGTTTACGCTCTCATTGCTCCGCTATTTTTTATTCCTTTTTACAGCGGGCAATCTCCAAGTGCTCTCCTGATGATTCCTCTCATAACCCCTCCGTGGGGGCAGGGACTGAGGAAAAACATCGAAAATACAGGTAATTTCTATTGAATTATCGTTTATATTTCCTCCCGCAAGTGATTTCGGCCCCCTTCAAATGTCTTCCTTTCATCCAGCTTCCGCTGCAAAACTCTCGTCCCCCTTGTTTTCTCCCATAGCATTTTGGCCATACTCATTGAGAAAGGAGATCAAGAGAGTATGTCATTGCGTCGGTTGCGTTTTCTGGGCTTCTGGATGGTCTTGTTGGCCTGTATCGTTTTATGCCGCGTGCTTTGGGTCGGTACAGACTCTCTTTACGCCGCCAACGCCGGAGCCCAGACCGTGCAGATTACAGAATTGCCGCGGCCGCGTGGCAACTTTTTTGACCGTGACGGACAGCTTTTGACCGGCTATACACCGGAATGGTATGCTTTGTGTATTCCCGGAGATATCAGTTACGCAACGCTCTTTCCCTATGTTTCCTACTCAGAACAAACCGAACTGTATGAAAAACGGAACACTACAACGCCATTTTTGATTCAGGTGGATCAGGATCTCACTGCCGAGGGGATTCCCACCTATGAAAGCGCGCAACGGTATCTTCCTGTGCCCATTGCCACGCATCTGATCGGGTATCTGGATGGGGAGGGGCAAGGGGTTTCAGGACTTGAGTTCGCCTATGACGATGTTTTGACCCGGTCCGGAGATGTTTCTCTCGTTTCCTGCCTGACCACTGCGCAGGGAAGCCTTCTGAGCGGTGATGAGCCAACGTTGCAGATTGACGAGAAGGGAAGCGGAGAAAATATTTCGCTGACACTGGACGCAGATATCCAGCGTATGTGTGAGGGCATTGCGGGACTGACCATGGAACGGGGATGCATCCTGGTAATGGATACCCGGACCGGCGAAATCCTTGCCAGCGTCAGTGTGCCCACCTATGATCCGAATAACGTTGCGCAAAGCATACGGGCCAACGATACCTCCTTGATCAACCGCACCTTCAGTGCCTTCAGTGCCGGTTCGGTCTTCAAAGTTGTATTGGCAGCCGCTGCCTATGAACAGGGGCTGGACTGGTTTACCCATGAATGTACCGGCAGTGTGGAGGTCGCAGGGCAGGTCTACCGCTGCGCCCAGGGGCGTGCCCATGGTACTGTAAACCTGCGTGGCGCGCTGGAACAAAGCTGCAACTGCTATTTTGTGGAACTGGGGCAGCTTTTGGGCGGGGAGGTCATCCGGGCTGAGGCGGAAAAATTCGGCTTTGGCCAAGCCTGTGCAGTGGTGCCGGGCCTGAAGAGCAGTGCAGGCATACTGCCGGATTTGCAGTCGCTGGAAAACGCCGGCCAACTTGCACTGTTCAGTTTCGGCCAGGGGGATCTTTCGGCGACGCCGCTGCAGATTACCGCCATGATGAACACAGTGGCAGATGGGGGCACCTATCACACGCCCCGATTTGTCTATGGCGTCACCAATGCTTCCCAAACGCTGGATGAGCCTGTGCAGATTTCGGAAGACGAACCGGTGCTGGCGGCAGATACCGCCCGGATTCTGCGGGATATGTTGCAATCCGTGGTGCGCGATGGCATAGGCCGGGAAGCGGCCCCCCAAGAAGAGGAAGCAGGCGGCAAAACCGGCACGGCGCAAACCGGGCAATTCGATACGAGCGGCGAAGAATTGCTCAACTATTGGTTCAGCGGATTCTATCCGGCGGACGAACCGCGCTATACCATCACGGTACTGCAGGACGGGATTCTGGAACCGGAAGTTTCCAGCGCGGCAATCTTCGGGAAAATTGCCGACTCTCTGCAGGTGCTGATGACGGCAGAAACTGTTCAAACCCCCGAAACTGCTGCAAAAAGCAGTTGACAAGGTCAACAAAGCGGCATATAATGAGCATGTAAAAAGGAAAATGGCGTTGAAGGGGCTAATGTCGGCACATACAGCCTGCAGAGAGGATATCATCTGGTGCAAGATATCCGGCTGGATCCCGGCGAAGCCACCCCGGAGCTTTTGGCGGAGAGCCAAACGTAGTAGCGGCGTTAACGCAAAGCAAGCGGCGGTCCGAAAGGGCCGCAAACCGGGTGGTACCACGGAAGCGATCAGCCTTCGTCCCTGTAGAGGGGCGAGGGCTATATTTTTTCATGGACCTTTTTAAATGAACCTATGGATGGGAGAAACGTTTTGTATGCAATGGACCGGACTGAATGAACTTCGCGAGAAGTATCTGCATTTCTTTGAAACCAAAGGACATCTGCGTCTGGGCAGTTTTCCGCTGGTACCGAAAGACGATCCCAGCCTGCTGCTGATCAACAGCGGCATGGCTCCGATGAAGAAGTGGTTCCTCGGCCAGGAGGAACCGCCCCGTCATCGTGTCACTACCTGCCAGAAGTGCATCCGCACGCCGGATATTGAGCGTGTTGGTATCACCGCCCGCCATGGCACCTTCTTTGAAATGCTGGGCAACTTCAGCTTCCAGGATTACTTCAAGGAAGAGGTCATTCCCTGGGCCTGGGAATTCCTGACCAAGGAACTGGAGATCCCCGCCGATAAGCTGTACATCTCGGTCTACCTGGACGATGACGAGGCGTATGATATCTGGACCAAGAAAGTCGGTATCCCCGAGGATCACATGGTTCGCTTCGGCAAGGAAGACAACTTCTGGGAGCATGGTTCCGGCCCCTGCGGTCCCTGCTCGGAAATTTACTATGACCGTGGTCCCGAGCACGGCTGCGGCAAGCCCACCTGCAAGGTCGGCTGTGACTGCGACCGCTATATGGAAATCTGGAACCTGGTCTTCAGCCAGTTTGATTCGGACGGCAAAGGCCACTATGAGCGGCTGCCCCGTCCCAACATCGATACCGGTATGGGCCTGGAGCGTCTGGCCTGCGTTATGCAGGATGTGGGCAACCTGTTCGAGGTGGACACCGTGGCTTCGGTGCTGCACCATGTGGAGCGCATCTCCGGCAAACACTATGGCGACAGCGAGAAGGACGATATCTCCATCCGCGTAATCACCGACCATATCCGTTCCACCGTCTTTATGGTCTCCGACGGCATCCTGCCCTCCAACGAGGGCCGCGGCTATGTGCTGCGCCGTCTGCTGCGCCGTGCGGCCCGCCATGGCCGTATGCTGGGCATCGACCGGCCTTTCCTGACCGAGCTGGTGGATACCGTGATCGTTTCCAGCGAAGCCGGTTATCCCGAGCTGCGCGAGCATGAGGCCTACATCAAGAAGGTGGTCAGCACCGAGGAAGAACGCTTTGGCCGTACCATTGATGCCGGTCTGAACATCCTGAACAACATGATCGATGAGCGCAAAGCCGCCGGTGAGACCGTTCTGTCCGGCACTGAGGTTTTCAAGCTCAACGATACCTTTGGCTTCCCCCTGGACCTGACCAAGGAAATCGCTGCAGAAGCCGGTTTCACGGTGGATGAGGAAGCTTTCCATGCCGAGATGACCAAGCAGCGTGAGCGTGCCCGCGCAGAGCGTCTGGCCAAGGATATCTCCGGCTGGAGCGAAGATCTGTTCGGTGAACTCAAGGCGGAGCCCACGCAGTTTGATGGTTACGAAACGCTGCATGAAACGGCCAAGGTGCTGGCCCTGTCCGACGGTGAAGAGCTGGCCGACGCCATTGCCACCGATGAGGCGGGCGAGTCCAAGGAAGGCGTCCTGGTGGTACTGGACCGCACTCCGTTCTATGCGGAGATGGGCGGCCAGGTTGCCGACTACGGCTTCATCACTTCCGGCGATGCCAAGCTGAAAGTCACCCAGGTCAAGAAGACCCCCAAGGGATATTTTGTCCATACCTGTGAACTGCTGGACGGCACCATCAGGGTTGGCGATGAGGTCAGCGCCTCGGTGGATGAAGGCCGCCGTATGGCCATCTGCCGCAACCATACTGCCACCCATCTGCTGCAGAAGGCCCTGCGTGAAGTTCTGGGCGAGCATGTGCACCAGGCCGGCAGCTACCAGGATGACAAGATCACCCACTTTGACTTTACTCATTTCAGCGCTGTAACGCCGGAGGAGCTGACCGAAGTCGAGCGCAAGGTCAACGAAAAGATTTTTGCCTCTCTGCCGGTGGTGATCCAGAACCTGCCCATCGAGGAAGCCAAGAAGATGGGCGCCATGGCTCTGTTCGGAGAGAAGTACGGCAGCATCGTCCGGGTGGTCGACGCCGGTGGCTGGAGCACCGAGTTCTGCGGCGGCACCCATGTGAAGAACACGGCGCAGATCGGCTGCTTCAAGATCCTCAGCGAATCCAGCGTGGCCGCCGGTATCCGCCGTATCGAGGCGACCACCGGCTTCGGTGTGCTGCGCCTGCTGGATGAGCGCACGGCTGTGCTGACCAAGACCGCCGGTGCCCTGAAGGCCAACAACCTGAAGGATGTGGCAGATCGTGCTGAAGCGCTGGCTGCCGAGTTGAAGGAGACCAACAAGCAGCTGGACAATCTCAAGGCCGAGATGGCAGCCGCCAAGGTGGATGGCCTGTTCGAAAATGCCGCCGATGTGGAAGGTATCCGAATCATTTCCGCTTATCTGACCGGTACGGGCGCCGACACGCTGCGCGAGATGGTGGATAAGGTACGTGAAAAGGCCCCCAACGCTGTTACGGTTCTGGTCGGCAGCGACGGCAACAAGACTATGATGGCCGTCGGTGTCTCTTCCAACGCCAAGGCACGCGGCCTGAAGGCCGGTGTCCTCGTCAAGAAGATTGCTGCTATTGCCGGCGGCAACGGCGGCGGCAAGCCGGACTTTGCCATGGCTGGTATCCGCGATGTCAGCAAGATCGACGAAGCGCTCCATGCTGTGCCTGAAATTGTGAAAGCCGAACTCAACGCATAACGGCACCCAACCATTGAATCCATGTAAAGGAGGGAATAAAATGGAAGATTGTCTGTTTTGTAAAATCGCAGCAGGGGAGATCCCTTCCAACAAACTGTATGAGGATGATACGCTGCTGGCCTTTTACGACATTGACCCGCAGGCGCCGGTACACTTTCTCGTCATTCCCAAACAGCACATTTCTTCGGCCGCTGCGCTGACGGAAGACAACGCCGCGCTGCTGGGACACATCTACGCCGTCATTGCAGAACAGTGCCGCAAGCTGGGTGTGGATGAAAAAGGCTATCGTGTCGTCACCAATGTTGGCGAGGACGGCGGTCAAAGTGTCAAGCACCTGCATTTCCATGTGCTGGCCGGCCGCAGCCTGGCATGGCCTCCGGGCTGATTTCCGATGATTTCCCATTTTGATTTGTAGAAAGAGGTTTTCCATCATGGCAGATACCTATACACTGCACATTGCCGGACTTACGAGGGAGCTCCCCATCTGCAAGGTCAATGACCACATGGACATTGCCGCCTTCATCATGTTCAGCGATGTGGAATTGACGGAGGCCTGTGCCGCAGCTCTTTTAAAAAAGGCGCCTGAATTTGATGTGATTCTGACGGCGGAAGCCAAGGGCATTCCTCTGGCTTATGAAATGGCGCGTCAAAGCGGCAAGTACTGGATTCCCGCTCGTAAAGGTCCCAAGCTGTATATGCGCAACCCGGTTGTGATCGAGGATGAATCCATCACGACCGCCGGCAAGCAGGTTCTGGTGATTGACCAGAAGGACATTGACTATATGAACGGCAAGCGTATTCTGATCGTGGATGACGTGATTTCCACCGGCGGTTCTCTCCATGCCCTGGAGACGCTGGCCGCCAAGAGTACCGGCAAGGTTGTCGGCTGCTGTGCGGCGCTGGCGGAAGGCGATGCGGCAAAACGCACCGATATCTTCTTCCTGGAACCGCTACCGCTGTTTCTTCACTGACGCAAGATGAAACGCAAACTTGCCTGTTTCGGCCTGGCCTTTGCGCTGGCTGAATGGTTTGCAGCTTGTGTGCCGTCGCCGGTCCTTGTGCCCGCGGCGGCACTTTTTGTATTGCTGCTGTTTCTGTACCGCCGTCACGATTTTAAAATTCTGTTACTGGGCGCCCTTTGCGGGCTTGTCTGGTTCACTGCTTTTTCCTTTTTCTCCGTTTTGCCTGCACAGAAGTATGCCGGCCGGCAAATGACCTGTACCGTGGTGGTGGAAACGGATGCAGAATCCTCCTACCAGACTGGCTTTTTGCGGGGGACCTTGCGGGTCATACAGTGCGATGGAAAAAACACCGGCTTTTCCGTTGCCTGTGATGCCTTTCCCGGGGCGGAACCCGGAGAATGTTTTACTGCCGACTTTGCTTTTTCGGCACTGGCTTATGACGCCTATCGGCTTTCCCACCTGAGCGACGGCGTATATCTGCAGGCAGAATATCAGGGAAACTATCTTGCCCAACCGGACAGTTCCGGCCTCCGCTTTACCCTGTATCGCTTGCGCCGGATGCTTTCCAACCGATTACAGCAGTGGATGCCGGAGGCAGAAGGCGAACTGGAATCTGCCATGCTGCTCGGCCATAATCAGGCCCTCCGTGACACTACCCAGAACAGCTTCCGTGCGGCTGGCGTTTCCCATCTTCTGGCTGTATCCGGATTGCACGTGGCACTGCTGTGCGGGATTTTTTCCATGGGCCGCAAGCGTCGCTTTTTGCGTCCGCTGATTGTGGTCCGGGCGGGGCTTGTCATCTTTTATATGTTCCTGACGGGGCTTCCCGTCTCGGTAATGCGCGCGGGCCTTGTGTTTCTACTGGCCCTGGCGGGAGATTTCTTCTGGCAGCCTGTCGATCTTTTGACCTCCACCGGGGCAGCCGCTGTCCTTCTGGGAATACAGAATGCCTATGCCCCCTGCGATCTGGGATTTCAGCTTTCCTTCTGCGCGGTTCTTGGCGTACAGGCATCCGCTGCACTGTACAATCTGGAGCTGGAACATCTGCCCCTGCCTGCGGGGAAAATTTCTTCCAGGTTGTGGGATTGGGCGCTGAAGGTCCTGGAATCGGTGCAAACAGCTTTTTTGGCATCCTTTGCCACGCTTCCGATTCTGGTCGCAAACGGAATGACTGCCAGTGGCGTAAGCCTGCTGACCAATCTTCTTGTGGTCTGGATGCTCCAACCGGCTTTGCTGCTCGGTATTCTGGTTCTCTTCCTGTCGGCGGCAGCACCGCTGGCGCCGGTTGCACGGATGGCGAGCCTTCTTTTGAGCCTTTTGCTGCACATTATGATCGCCATTACCGACTGGTGCGCAAACCTTCCGCTGGCTTATGTTGATCTTCCTACACGGTACACACTCTTCGTCTATGGGGTTCTCGGTCTGCTGGCTCTTGCTTTCTGGTCTCGCCGTCGCATGACATGGTATCCGGTGGCGGCTGCTGTTTGCGCCATCTTCGCCATAATTCTGGGCGCATGGGCGCAAAAGGATGTGGTCCGGGTATCTCTGGTGGGAGCCACCAACAATCCTTGCGTCGTATGCATGCAGAATGGGGAAGCCGTGGTACTGTTCCGCGGCGGGCAAAGCAATCTGAATGCATTGGAGACCTATTTTGCGGAACATGCCCAGCCTGACATTGCCTTGCTGGTCGATCTGCGCCAGGAGCCTTCAGAACTGGATTTTTCGGGCATCCCGGTCCTGTCCGCCGAAACGCTCCCGGCTTGCCAGGCCCTTTCCGTACTTGACGAGCTATCCCTGGACCTGTATCATGATAGCAGCGGGAACCTGGCGGTGATAAGAATCGGACCATACAGCCTGGCCACCATGGCTGGAAACATTCAGTTGGATCATCCCGTGACCGCAGACATTTTCTGTGCGGCCGGTACGTTATCCGAATCCGTACCCTCCGATGTGATTCTGACAGCCGTCCGGTTTCCGAAGTGGCAACCGGATGCCCCGAATACCCGCATTCTGTTTGCAACCGACCGCTCGGCTGTGGTGATCCGTCCCGGACATTCCCTGACTTTCGAGGAGGTGGAGCCGCTTGCTCTACAGTGAAAAAGAACTGAAAAAACGACTGCAGTCCGGCTGCGCCCTATACTATTTCTACGCTTCGGATGAAGCCCTGGTTCGCACCGCGGCCAACAAAGCTTTGCAGGTATTGAATCAGGATGACCCGGAGACGACCGTGTTGGACGGCCCCACCCCCACTGTGGAAGAGATCGTGCTGGCGGCCGGTACCATATCTTTCTTTGGCGGCAAACGACTGGTGCTTATGCCGCTGATCCGGCCTTCCACCTATTCGGACAAGGATCTGCAGGAACTCTGCGAAACGCTGGCCGATACGGAAAATGCCATCTTTGTCATGACCAGCGTCATGGAAGAAAAGTTCGGCAAACTGCGTCCCGGAAAACGGGAACAAAAGCTGATTGCCGCCTGCGAACGCATTGGCTACTGCGTACAGATCAATAAGCCGGGGCGCTCAGAACTGCAGGCTCTGGCGCGGGGCTGGGCGGAAGAAGCAGGGGCTTCCTTCGCCCCCGGAACCGAAACCGCCCTGTTGGATCGCTGCGGGGAAGATCAGTTTCTTCTCCAGAATGAAATCGCCAAGCTGGCCGCTTTGGCAAACTACGGAATCATTACCCAGGAAATGGTTCAGCAGCTGGGCACGGTAACGTTGGATGCAGATACCTTTGAGATGGTGGAACTGGTTGTATCCGGCCGGGCAGACCAGGCCCAGAAACGGCTGAAAACCCTGCTGGAATTGCAGAATGATCCCATTATGATAACCGGCGCGCTGATCGGCAACTATCTGGACCTGTACCGCGTGTTTCTGGGAAAGCGCGGGCGCCGCAGTCTGGCTGATGTTGCCAAAGACTTCGGCTATGGCGGCAAATGGAGTTACCGCCTGGGCAAAACCGAAAAAACGGCAGCCCGCTTCAAGCGTCATCAGCTGGAGCAGTGCCTGTGCATCCTGCAAAAGCTGGACCTCGATCTCAAAAGCAGCAAACTGGATGCAGACCTTCTGATGCAGAAGGCGTTGTGTGAGCTGTCCCTGGCCGGGAGGCGCACATGATAAAGATCCATGAGGTACTTCTGGTGGAGGGCAAATACGACGCGGCACGTCTTCACAACCTGGTAGACGGGACCATCCTGACAACTGACGGCTTCCGTGTCATGAAGGACCGGGCGCTGCAAACCATGCTCCAGCGTCTGGGGCGCACCCAAGGCCTGATCATCCTGACGGATTCCGACGCGGCAGGATTTAAAATCCGCCATTTTGTCACAGGGCTGGTCGGAGCAGAGCATGTTCTGCAGGCTTATGTGCCGGCCGTTGCGGGGAAAGAGGCACGGAAAGAAGCTCCCGGCAGGGAAGGACTTCTGGGGGTGGAAGGCATTTCCGATGATCTGATTCTGCGGGGCCTTCAGCTTGCGTTGGACAGCCGGCAGGAACCCCCCCGGGAGGGACAGGCCCCATCTCCCATCACCTACAGCGATCTGTATGAGTGGGGGATTTCCGGCACGGCCAACAGTGCGGCGCGCCGCCGCCAACTGCTGCGGCAGTTGGGACTGCCTCCACGGCTGAGCAAAAAAGAACTGCTGCAGGTCCTTTCTACGCTGTATACCCGGGACAGTCTGTCTGCTTACATCGCCAGCCTCGAAGCATAAGAAAAAGCTGCTTTCCGATGAAAGCAGCTTTTCTTTTATTATTGCAGCGTACCGTCAGTAACCTGGCTGCAATACCAGGGCTTTTCCGCGTGAAATACGCGGCCCGCCAGGTGGGCAAATTGGGGGTCATCAATTTTGGCGGGGAATCGCAGTTCCCATGCGCATAAAGCCTGATACTTGAAATGCAGTTCCCGGTTTGCCGCATTGTTCCCGTATTTGGAATCTCCCAGAATCGGGCATCCGATATGTGCCAGATGAGCCCGAATCTGGTGTGTCCGTCCCGTCACCAGCTCCACCTGTAAAAGCGCCAGACGGCCGCTCACCGCCAACGTTTCATAGCCCGTAATAACTTCCTTGGCGCCGGCGGCAGGGGAGGAAACGATGCGGACCACGCCGCGCTGGGCGTCCTTGATCAGGTAATCGTGCATCAGTGCCGCCGGAGGCTTCGGCCGTCCAAAGGTCACGCAGAGATACCGCTTCTCAATGGCACGTGCCTTGATGGCAGCCGTGAGAAATTGCTCTGCCTGTGCATTCCTGGCCAGCAACACCAATCCACTGGTTCCGGTATCCAGCCGATGACACAGCACCGCATGTCCCGGTTCTCCCTTTGCCGACAAGGTTGCCTGAACACGCTTTATCAGGGTATCGGCTGCCGGGCCATCCACCTCGACGCCGGCCGGCTTGTTGACCACCAGAATATCCTCGTCCTCATAGACAAACACCGCAGGAGGCAGGGGACGGTCTTCCAGTTGCTCTTCTTTCAGAAACAGCCGAATGATATCTCCGTTTTGAACCCGGGTGGAAAGCGGCATTTTTTTGCCGTTCACCTTGATCTTGTTTTCCCGCAGCGCCTTATTCAGGCGTCCCAACCCGAGAGAAGGGTATTGTTCCATCAGATATTTGTCCAGCCGTACCGGCAAAAGACTTTTTACATGCAGTTCTTTCATTGTGTCGTCAACTCCTGCCCCCACAAAATGGTGGCATCTTCAATCTCCAGGGTGACCATCAGCCATCCCGGATCGCTGTCATCCACCTGGGTGATTTTATACTTGTTTCCGCCTGCGCATAGATATTCCGCGTTTTCCAGTTTGGCACGGGCAAACGGAGAATCGGCAAAGCAGACAGTCTTTTTGGTGGAATCCAGCACGCCACGGTTCCACAGCGCATCGGTATAATCGGCAAGCCGAAGCGGATAGGAAGCATCATATACGGTGCACAGATCATCCATCGCCGTATTCTGCAGGCCCGGGGCAATCACATACCACGTACAGCTGCCGTCTTCGCTGGTCACGGAACCGCACCATGCCTGCTCTTTGACCGGTTCCACCGCCTGCAAAAACGCCCCTTCCTCCGCAAACAGATACAGGGTATCCTCACGCAGGGTGCCTTCCGACAGTTCCCGCAAAACAGTCTGGCGCTCCTGTTCCAATTCTGCAGCGTCGTATCGCGCCGCAAAGGGATCATTTGTTGTCATTCCGTGGTCAGCGGCATACAGAGCCAGATGCAATGCGTCGTCCTGGATTCCTTCCACCGATTCAATATGCCGGTACCGGACCGCCTCCTCCCAGAAATTGCTTTCCAGGGCGCTGGGGAAAGCGTCTGTCTGCACTGCAGCTGCCATGTCCAGATGGCGCTGCCAAATACCAGTGCTCACATCCCAGACCTGTACCACAACCAGCAGAATCACTGCCAACAGGGAAGAGGGCAACCGGCACAATCCCGCAAAGGCAGACAGAACCAGCAGATCGTAGACAGGCCAGAACAGCCGTCCTCCCGACCGGAATACCGAACACAGTTCAATGACCTTGCCCGGTAGAGGGATCGTAAAAAGTGTAGCGCCATTGGCGGTAACGGTGTTGCTGATAGCAAAGACTGTCAGGAGAACACAGACGATTGTCAGGGCCCAATGCCTGGCAAGATGTGTTCGGATACGTTTTCGTGCCAGAATCAGGACTATCGGCAGCGCTACGAGCACGCCCAAGCCCAGATAGGCAAAGGCATCGTAGTTTCCGTTGACCTGATTTTGTGCGGGAAGCAGGCGGCTGTAGAGGGTTCCGTTGACGCCTGCCGGATTCCACAGAGCATTAAGGTTCATGGAAAAATAGCCGTACAGGGCCTGTCCGCCGCTGGTGGCGATACCGTAGAAAAAACCGAGCAGCCATCCCAGCCCCAGCGTGCAGAGCAGATCGGCAGCAAGATACAGGCAGGGACCTTTCCATTGGCGTTTCTCTGCCGAATGCTGCAGCAGCAAGGCCAGGGTGATCCCATAGGTCATGGGCAAAAAGTAGGGATGGATTCCGATGGCTGCCACATTGAGCATGAATAATCCCCGGGAGGCATAACGACCCTCGCGTCGCATGCGGAAATACAGATACAGCGCTGCCAGAACCATCCATTGTGCCCCCAGAGAGGTATGGCGGAACGCCCGTTCGTACAAAATGGGGCTGGAAACAAACAGGAGGATCCCCAGCACCGGGCGGAGTGTGCCCTGGGAGAAAAGGCCGCAAAGCAGTGCGCCGAAACCGCCCTGCAGCGCAAAACAAAGCAAGGTGAACCATCCGAAATACTGGAAGGTACCACCCAGCAAACCGGCCAGTGGCTTGCAGAGCAGCGCTACCAGCGGGATGGAATCGGTATACGCAATACTGATGCCCTGGGGCGCATTGATGGCCGTGGTAACACACAGGGGGAAGGAAAGGGAACTCTGCCGATAGAACAGCCAACCTGCATAGTGCTGCTGGATATCCTTTTCCACATAGCCGCCGCGGCAGAAAGCATCGTTTGTAACATCCAGCGGTACAAATCCGTAGACCAGTAAAAATGCCGCAATACCCAAAAGCGCTCCCAGCGCAAAAAGCCGCAGCTGCCGGTTGGATGATAGTTTTTCCTGGAGCATTCTCGTAGCCCTCGTCTGAATTTTTTTATCAGTATACCATATCTGAGCGGTCCTCTTCAATCCACATTGACATTTACCCCTTGCTGTTGTACAATAAACACAATCTGCCGCCGTGGCGGAACTGGCAGACGCAAGGGACTTAAAATCCCTCGGTAGCGATACCGTACCGGTTCGATCCCGGTCGGCGGCATAGAAAATCCCGCAGCGATACCCCATGTATCGGCTGCGGGATTTTTTTGTGGATCAGTAGAATTTCAAGATGTCTTCCGTAGATTTGCGCGGGGGATGCACGGCAGGCTGGGCCGCATAGCCTACAGCAATGACCGACACAATGGTTTCCTCCTCGGGAATCTTCAAAAGATCCCGGATGGCCCCTGCATCCCGCAGTCCCATGACCAGTGTGTCCAGTCCCAGTTCCTTCGCTTTCAAAAGAAACAGCGCATTATGCAGACCGAGATCATAGAATCCCCAGCCGTCCGCACATTCATTGTCCGGCTGCCCCTGGGTAAATCCGGCGGTTCCCTTCACAAAGGTAGTCACCACCAGTGCGGCATGTTCCGCTTTCTTGGCATTGCGCTCAGGCAGGCATTGCTGCAGAAACCGTGCGCGCATCTCTTCGGAAAGAACCGCATGGTACCGCGCCGTCTGGGAATTCTTCCAGGAGGGAGCTTCGATGGCCGCTGTCACAATGGCGGAAATCTGATCTGCCGTCACTGTTTTGGCCGGATCATATTGCCGGATACTTCTTCTCTCTTTAATAAGCGCATCAAATTCCATGTTGCAACCTCCTGTGTTTGTAATTTCTACTTTCTAGTATAAAGAAAATCTGCCAAAAATCAATATTTATATAATTTTTGCCTGCCACGCTTTCGTTGCCTTTTCATTTTTTTATCTTTTTATAGTCAAATGCTAAAGAAAATGCTTGTTTCTTTCGTATGAATCGTATATAATGTAGTGTATGCCTGCGATTGCGTCAAAATAGAGGGGATATCGCGGGAAACTATACTATAGGGGGAAATGATATGGCAGACTATTTTGCAATGGACCGTGCTGCGCTCACCGCTGAGAAGGATCGCCTGACAGCGGAGTACAAGAAGTTTCAGGATATGGGACTGAAACTCAACATGGCGCGCGGCAAGCCCGGCCCTCATCAGATGGACCTGGCGATGGATCTGTTGAAAATGGACGACTATACCACCGATGACGGTGTCGACGCTCGCAACTACGGCAACCTGGAGGGCCTGCAGGAAGCGCGGGAGCTCTTTGCCGATGTCATGGATGTTACGCCTGCCGAAGTTTTTGTGGGCGGCAACTCCAGCCTGCAGCTCATGTACAATCTGGTTGCCATCGGCTTTATGTTCGGGTATCCCGAATCTCCGTGCCCCTGGTCCCAGGTGGAGAAGCGCAAGTTCCTGTGCCCCGTGCCCGGCTATGACCGCCATTTTGCCATCACGGAAGAGATGGGCTTTGAAATGATCAACATTCCCATGTCCGAGGACGGCCCCGACATGGATATGATCGAGAAACTGGTGGCGGAGGATGATACCATCAAGGGTATCTGGTGTGTGCCGCAGTATTCCAACCCTGATGGCTACACCTACAGCGACGAAACGATCCGCCGCTTTGCTGCCATGAAGACGGCCGCTCCCGACTTCAAGATCTTCTGGGATGAAGCCTACATTGTTCATCATCTGACCGACGAAATCATCGAGACCCCGGTGCTCCTCAACGAGAGCAAGAAGTACGGCACCGAGGACCGTGTTTTCATGTTCACCTCGACGAGCAAAATCACCTTCCCCGGCGCCGGTGTCTCTGCCATCGCCTGCAGTGAGAACTCCATGAAGTACATCTGCAAGCGGTTCTCCACCATGATCATCAGCTACGACAAGATGAACCAGCTGCGTCACGTTCGTTTCCTGAAGAACAAGGAAGGCGTTCTGGCGCACATGGCAAAGCATCGCCGCCGTCTGGTGCCCTGCTTTGATGCCGTCAAGACCACCTTTGCGGAAGAGCTCAGCCCCTGCGGCAACATTGCACACTGGACCAACCCCAAGGGCGGCTACTTCATCAGCCTGTATGTGATGCCCGGCTGTGCCAAGCGTGTGGCGCAGCTCTGCAAGGATTGCGGCCTGACCCTGACGGGCGCCGGTTCCGCTTACCCCTACCACAAGGATCCCGAAGACTCTCATCTGCGCATCGCGCCGACGTATCCCAGTCTGGATGAGGTCGAAACTGCTTCTGCGCTGCTGTGCGTCTGTGTGCGCCTGGCGGTCGTTGAAAAACTGCTGGCTGACCAGCAGTAATAAAGTATCCCGCCCGCCGGTGCGGGCATGTTGTTGGAGGTTTCTATGAACAAGAGAGGGAAGTCATGGCCGCTGTTTGTCGTGGCAATTTTGATTGTTGTATTTTCCCTTACGGCCATCTTCGGTGTAAGCTATCAGTACGGTGACACCAAAAACGTCTACGTAAAGGGCGCTTCGGACATCCGCTTCGGCATCGATATCCGCGGCGGCGTGGATGTCACTTTCATGCCCGACGGGGATGTGGATGCCACGCCCGAACAGATGACAGCCGCCAAGACGGTTATCGAAGACCGTCTGGTGGGCCTGGGCATCACCGACTACGAAAGCTACGTTGACAGCAATAAAGATCGAATCATTGTTCGTTTTCCCTGGAAAACGGGGGAATCCGATTTCAATCCGCAAACGGCTATCGATGAAATCGGCACCACCGCCAAGATGGTGTTCCGCAAGGGTTCGAGCTCTACCGGAGAGGAAATTCTAAGCGGTGACGATGTAACCTCCGCCAACGCTGCCTACAGCGAAACCGACGGCTGGGTGGTTCAGCTGAAATTCAGCAGCGAAGGTGCCCAGGCTTTTGCCGACGCCACAACGGAACTGGCTTCCAGCGGGGATCCGATTTCCATCTGGCTGGATGACGAAAATATCTCCACCGCCTCGGTGGATGAGGCCATCACCGGCGGAGAAGCGATCATCAAGGGCAACTTTGATCAGGACAGTGCCGCCACGCTGGCCAACCAGATCAACTCCGGTGCGCTTCCGTTCGCACTTTCTGCAGAGAGCTACTCCACCATCAGCCCGACGCTGGGCGCCCGGAGCCTGGAAGTCATGGTTCTGGCCGGCATTGTGGCCTTTGTCCTGGTGGCGCTGCTCATGATCCTGTGCTATCGTCTGCCCGGCACGGTGGCAGCGTTCTCGCTGCTTGGCCAGGTATGTGCCACACTGGCAGTGGTTTCCGGCTATTTTGCCGTGTTCCCGGGTTCTACGCTGACCCTGCCCGGTATTGCCGGCATCATCCTCGGTATCGGTATGGGCGTGGATGCCAACGTAATCACCGCGGAACGTATCAAGGAAGAACTTTCCAAGAACAAAACCCTTGATGGCGCCATCAAGAGCGGCTTCAAGATGGGTCTTACTCCCATCATTGACGGCAACGTTACCATCGTGATCGTAGCCGCCATCCTGATGGGTGCCTTTGGTCCCACCGATGGCTTCTGGGCCAAGGTCTTCAACCCGATCTTCTTCTGGTTCGGACCTTCCACTGCCGGTACCATCTATTCCTTCGGCTTCACCTTGCTCACCAGCGTTCTGCTCAACTTTGTCTTTGGCGTGTGGGCTACCCGTGTGATGATTCGCGGCGCCTCCCACTGCAAGGTGTTCCGCAATCCCTGGCTGTACGGCGGCAAGAAGGAAGGCGGCGCCGAGTACAAAACCCCGGCCATCAACTTTGTCGGCAACCGGAAGAAGTTCTACACCTTCTCCTGCTGTGTGATCGCCATTGTTCTGATCTTCTCCGCCGTGTTCGGTGTGAGCATGGATGTCGAATTCAAGGGCGGCTCCATGATCACGCTGGCCTATGAAGGGGATGCGGATCTGGATGCCCTGAAGAGCACCATCGGCACCGAATTGAACCAGAGCAACCTGACGCTGCAGACCGGTTCGGATATTTCGGGCGGTCAGACGCTGACCATCACGCTGCCTGGCAGCGAGACGCTGTCCACCGATCAGCTGGATGGGCTGCTGACCACACTGAATGAACAGTATCCCGACAGCCAGTTCACCCAGAACGAAGTCAGCAATGTGGATGCAACCATTGGCAAGGAGTTCCTGCTCAAGAGCCTGGTTGCCCTGGTGGCTGCCTGTGTCCTGATTCTTCTGTATGTGGCCTATCGGTTCCGCCGCATCGGCGGCCTCAAGGCCGGTGCCACGGCTGTGGTTGCCTTGCTGCACGATATGTTCATCATCTTCGGTGTTTTCGTGCTGCTGCGTATTCCTCTGAACGGCAACTTCATCGCCGCCATGCTGACGATTCTGGGCTACTCCATCAACGATACCGTCGTCATTTATGACCGTATCCGGGAGAACAGCGCCCTGTTCGGCAAGCGTCAGATGGGCCTGAAAGAACTGGTCAATCTGTCCATCAACCAGAGCTTCTCCCGTTCGCTGATGACCTCCATTACGACCTGCCTTGCGCTGGGCGTGATCTGCGTGGTCTCGGTGGTGTACCGCCTCGACAGCATCTATACCTTCGCTTTCCCGCTGCTGTTCGGTATGATCAGCGGTGTCTACAGCACGATCTGCATTGCTACGCCGCTGTGGGTCGACTGGAAGACCCATAAAAAGGCCGCTGCCAAGAAGAAAGCCTGAGCCAGGAAAGAGGAGGAATCCGCTATGAAGTGTCCCTACTGCGGTGCAGTTGATTCCAAAGTCATCGATTCCCGCCCCACCGAGGACGGCGAAAAAATTCGCCGCCGCCGTGAGTGCCTGAATTGTAAAAAGCGCTTTACGACCTACGAGATTGTGGAAACAGTTCCGCTGATGGTCGTCAAGAAGGACCATTCCCGTGAAGTGTTCGACCGTCAGAAACTGCTGAACGGTATGCTGCGTGCCTGTGAAAAACGGCCGGTCAGCTACCAGCAGCTGGACGATGCGGTCAGCCGCATTGAGCAGATGCTGCTGAATTCTTATGACCGGGAGGTCACGTCGATCCATATCGGCGACCTTGCCATGCAGGAACTGAAAAAGATGGATGACGTTGCCTATGTGCGTTTTGCGTCGGTCTATCGTCAGTTCAGCGATGTGAACACTTTCATGGAAGAGCTCAAAGATATGCTGGATACCCGTTCAAAACCAGCTGAAAAATGAAGCTCGTATCTGTTGTGCCTGTGCGCGGGCGCGTGATGTCTCTACTGCCAGGTCTGCCATGTTCTCTGCAGAGACATAGGATGGAATGGTAGCCAGCGTCTGGTTGAGTTGGTCTACCAGGCTTCGCCGGACCAGCAACATCCAGACGGTACTGCTTTGGGCGCTTTGCTCGGCTGTCTCTTCGTAGACCTGCTGTGCCTGCCTGTAGTTGCCTGCCTCTGCAAGGCTGTAGGCAGTGTCCAGTTGCTGTGTCAGCGCTTGGACGTTTCGGTCCAGATAGATTCCTGCACCATACAGGGTCAGGAACAGCACAGCCAGCAAAATTGTTGCATACCAATTGCGATTCAATTACAGGATCCTTTCCGGACCACCCTTCGGGGTGGTCTTTTTTTGTACCAGAAGCAGATGGGTTCCATTATACAGCAAAAGAAGAACCTCCCTGCGTGAAACTCCCTTTGACGCCAGAATATCTTTCAGCCACTTTTCGTCCAGTCGCAGGGCTTCCAGGTTTTCATGGTAGATCTGATCATCCACCAGAATCGGAAGCATGGGTTCTGCTGTGTTACTGTTACCAACCGTTGCCGTACTGATATGTCCGTTCGGTTCCACCACCGCCCAAAGGACTTCCTCGGGGGAAAAGATATCCTTTCCCCGCAGCGCTTCCATCAGATCTCCGGCAGTAATGCGCAGGCGGGGCAGCGCTTCCTGCACGATCTTTCCGTCACGGATCACGGTGACCGGTTTGCCGAACAGAATTCTCGCATAATTCGGATTCAGATAGGCAAGGGTAGAGCTGAAAATTTCCAGAGAAGTCAGCAACACAATCAGAACCAGGCTGGACAGCAACGGCAGATCCGGTTCATCAATGCAGATGGATGCCACATTGGACACCAGCAAAGTCGTTACCAGTTCGGAAGGCTGCAATTCTCCCAGCTGGCGCTTTCCCATCAGGCGCAATGCCGCCACAACGGCACCGTACACGATGACGGTTCTCAAAATGGACGAGAGCAATCTATCCTGCCTCCTCATATTTTCTCTCATTCCCGGCAACACTAATGGCGGAGATGAGGGGGAAATCGTATGCAGCGAACAAAGTTGAGCCGCTCCCTGCGGGAGAATCTACAGATCCTGAAAAGCATTTTTGGCGACTCGGGAGACTTCTATACCAAAGAAATCATGATCAGCGGCATTTCCTGCGCCATTGTCATGTTTACGGGGCTGTCCTCGCCGGAAAAGCTCTGCCACCTCGCGCTGGACATGCTGGACCACGATCTGCTTCTTTTGAATGGCAGCGATGATCTGTGCGACTATCTGCTCACACAAAGTATGGTGCCCTCGGAACCGGCCCCCGCCGAAGACTGGAATTCTGCCGTGGAGTTTCTCTGCAACGGCATGACGCTGCTTCTCATGGATGGCTGCCGCCGCGCCGTGGTGTTTTCCACCCAGGAAATGCCCCAGCGTTCCGTCAGCACCCCCACCGGGGAAGGGAATATGCGCGGCTCACAGGAGGCCTTCACGGAACTGCTGCGCAACAATATTTCGCTTCTGCGGCGTCAATTCCGAACCGACACGCTGGTGGTGGAGATCATGACGGCGCATACACGCGCCAAAACGGAATATTGCATCTGCTATGATCGCTCGCTGGCCCCCAAGGAAACGGTGGATTGTCTGCGGGACCGGCTGGCTCATGCGGAACTGCCGGTGCTGCTGGACAGTGCCTACTTTGCCTCGTTTTTAAAGCAGGATAAATTGAACCTTTTCCCGGCAGCCGCCTACACCGAACGCCCTGCCACCGCTTGTGCCCGCCTGTGTGAGGGGAAAATTGCGGTTCTGGTCAGCGGCTGCCCCTATGCGCTCATTGTGCCGAGCTTTTTTGCCGAGCATTTCGAGTGTCTGGATGACTATGCCTCCGGGGCAGTCTTTTCGGGTCTGATCCGTATCTTGAAATATCTCGCTTTCCTGCTTTCGGTGTTCGGTCCGGGGCTGTACGTGATGGCGGTCTCTTTTGCACCGGAAATCATCCCCATTCAGTTGCTGACCAAATTGGCCCAGGCGGAAATCAGTACGCCTTTACCGCCTATGCTGGAAATGCTGGGTGTGACGCTTCTGCTGGAGATCGTCCGGGAAGCCGGACTCCGGGCCCCCCAATCCATCAGTCACACCGTGAGCCTTGTGGGGGCCTTGATCATCGGGGAGACCGCCGTCTCTGCCGGAATCGTCAGCGTCCCTATCCTGACCATGGCTGCTGCCGCAACCATCGCCACGCTGGCGGTCCCGTCTCTGTACGAACAGTCCATCCTGTTCCGTTTCGCAGTGATTTTGCTGGCCGGTGTTTTCGGTGTTATGGGCCTTGCCGCCGCAGCGCTTGTCATCCTGGCCATGGCCTGTGGCAGCGAACCCTTTGGATATGACTATCTCTACCCACTGATGCCCTTGAGCCGTACAAGCTGGCGCGACGGATTCGTGCGGAGTATCTGGTCAGAGCTGTCAAGATTCGGGGAGGTGATCGGCAAGGATGAAACGTGAATGCCCCAGCCTCCTCGCTGCCCTGACAGTGGGATTGCTGGTCAATGTGCTGTTGCGCAGCCAGAGCGCGTACTGGCCCCGTGCAGGAGCCGCCACCGCACTGCTGTGTGTGCCCTTGCTGGCCAGCATAGGTGCCCTTTTTGCACGCGCCTGGCGAATCGGGGAGAGCCCCTTTTTCCGACTGCTGTTTGCCGCGCTTCTTTTCTACACATCTGCCCTTGAGATTCTGAATTTCCGGGTACTGGCGCAGCGCTTGTATCCGGGCTTCTTCTCCCTGACTGCCGTCTGTCTGATGACGCTGCTTCCTGTTCTGTATCTTCGCAGAGTCTCCGCTATCTCACAGACTGCCCATGTGGTGTTGTGCCTGCTGCTTCTGGCCACGGGGTTCATGCTTCTTACGCTTTTGCCCCGACTTCATATCACCAATCTGCAGATAATTTCCTTGCAGCGGGATGACTTTATTGCCGCTGCCAAAGAACAGCTGACCCTGTATCCCGAATATCTTCTTCCGGCCTTGCTGCCACCTGCCAAGACCAAGCACCATCACCCGTTACTGCGCCTGGCTGCCGCCGCGTTGTGGTTCGATGTGGGTATGCACCTGGTTCTGGAACTCTTCTATGGAGCTGCCATGCCGCTGCGTGTCGACCCTATTCACGCCGCAGCCCGATGCGGTGCCCTGTCCATTTTCAATCGTCTGGAAAGCCTGCAGCTGATCCTTTGGATCATGGCCATCACCCTGAAGCTGTCACTTTATCTGTATGCGATCTGTCTGTTGCTTCGTCGGGGAGAGCACAAAGGACTTTCCGTATCGCTGCGCAATTTTCCGCTGTATCTGGGCTGTCTGTGGCTTTTGTGCGCCTTGCTGCAAAAAATCGATGTTTCCTCCGCTATGCAGCAACGCAGTATCCTGACATGGGCCCTTGTCCTGCTGGTAGGAATGGGAGGTATCGCTGCATGGCTTTGCCAAAAACTAAAAAAATGCTTATAAGCGGGTGCTTGCTGATGAGTTTGATTCTGTGCAGCTGTGGCGGACAGTCCCTGGCCGAACGGGAGATTGTGCGTGGCGTTCTCTTTGCCCGCCAGGGGGCATTCTATTCCGCCTGCCTTGTTCTGGCCGATCAAAACGCCCCGGAGGGCACTGACGGGAACAAAATTTCTGCTGCGCAGGGCTCAACGCCGGCTCAGGCTTTGGCGAAAGCGGAGGAGTCTTTGCAGGGCGAGGTATACTACGGTCTGCTGGACCTTGTGGCACTTCCCGGCGACGCCGATCTTTCCGTCGTCCGGTCAATCGGCGAACTTCTCTACCAAAATGCCCAGCCGGCCCCGGAACTGTCCGTCTTTGCGCTGGATTCGGATTCCGTGCAAAGCTGGGCAGAAGAGGGAAGTGTTCTCTACCGAAATATGAAGGCTATGGAAAAGACCTATAAAATCCATTGTGGTCTGCAGCAATTATTCAGTCAGGAAGATGCCTGTTGTATGCCTGTGTATCAGTCAGACGCCGGATACGATTTTCTTCTCTTGGCGGAAAACGATTTTTCCATCCGTTGTACAGGGCTGCAAGCGCAGCTGGCCGCCGTTTTGTGCGGACAGGCTTCGGCAATACGGGAAACCATTGCCTCCGGCAGGATTGCCTGTGAGGCACGGACACAAGTCCTAGCAGATCAGAATAAAATTCAGATTCACCTGCGCGATACGGCACTGACGGCGCTGGAACCATCCGTGGATTCAGCTTCTTTGGAACAGGCCCTCCCGCAAGCGTTCCAGGAATCCTTTGCCAGCCTTCGCCATGATACAGAGCAGACCTCCGCCGACTTGTTTCATTTTCATTTCTGGCAGGCCTCCCTGTACGGACCGGCAGGTTCCTACCAAACGCCCACGTTGGAAGTCTTCTTTGATTGAGCCACGCACAAAATGCAGGCGGCCTCCGCAGAAGCAATACGTTTCTGCGAGGACCGCCTGCATTTGGTTTGTCAGAAATTTTCCAGCGAACTGGGACGAATGATATTGATCAGATTCTTGTCTGCAATAAACGTCTGGAAATTGTACAGAATCAGTATCTGATCATACCCTTCTTTTTCTATGGTCGAATCCAAACCATACCGAAAATTGCGGAAATCAATCACGCCGATTTTGGCGTAATTCTCAGTCAGATAGGGAACAAAACTGTTGGCGTAGCTGTCCTTGACCACCAGGATACTGCCGGTGCCATTCCCGTCAATGACAGAATAGCCATTGTTACCGTCCAGAAAAGCTGCATACTTATCCCGTGTTTCAAACTTTTCGGTATTGATCAGGTTCTCCGTGCGATTTGCTTCGTACTGCGCTTCGGACGGCACATCAAAAATGGTCATCTGGTTGTCCAGCGGATAATAGGTAATGGAGTCGTCCTCCACGTTCCAAAGACGTGTCGCCGAATAATGGGTTCCCTGGAACCCCTCCACCGTAGCCGGTTCATGGGCATCACGGTCAAAGGGCGTGAGCCCCTTCAAAGAGCAGAACTGCTCGTATGCACGATAGGCGCCATTGGGAGTCCAGTGGTGGTCTGTCTTGAAATAGAGATACTCATCCTTGCTGGCCGTGAAACTGTCCCGCAGATCCAGTACGCCAGCCGACTGGCTGACCTGCGAGAAAATGTCATCCAGCATGGCGTTTTCATCCACCATGGGCGCACCGGCAGGGAGCATCTCCGGATAAATCACGCTGGCAGAGGGTGCCAGCAAAAAGGTGACCTTGCCGGGATATTTTGCTGCGAACTCCACCACGGCCTGTACATTTTTATCCAGCTGCTTCCGGGTGGCATCATCCACAGTGAACAGTTTGGTGAACATCCAGTGGTCCTTTCCCAGCAGGATCCCGCCTTCCTCCACCTTTTGAAAAGCCATCTCATCCGCAGCGCGTTGGGTATTGATCCACTGATCCCGAAGCATAAACTGGTCCTGCATCCAGGAGGAGAAGGATTGCTGCCAGGTTCCATCCAGTAAATCGGAGAGAACCGGGGCCTTCAGCTGTGCAGCGTTCCGGTTTTCCAGTTCAATAAGTTTTCTCTTCGGCCAGAAGAGGTTCACTAGAGAAAATCCAAACAGCAGCAGCGCCGCGCACAGCAGGAGCGGGTAAACCGTCCGCCGGCCGGATTTCCGATAGATTACTTTTGCCATACGGTTTTCCCCCTTTTCAGAAATTGGCGTACAGCGCCGTGGAATTGGTCGCGGCCACCACATAGGCAATGCAAAGAAGCGTCAGCCCCGCAAAAAGCACGACCTTCAGCGGCGCAAAGCGGCTGACTCTGGCCCAGAACCAGCGGGGCAGGGCAGAGGAGCACAGGCACCCCATCAGCAGGAACACACCATAATTGCGCAGATAATAGACCGGGGAAATCCCGCCCTGAGGCACAAAGAGTTTCTGCATCAGAAGGCCCAGCGGTGCACCGGGCTGGTTGGCTGTAAAGATGCCCCATCCCAGCACCACCAGGAACAGGGTATACAGATGCGGCCAGATGCGGCCTTTCTTCAGATACTTGAGAAGGAACAGTTTTTCGATGGTCAGCAGCACAAAGTAATACAGACCCCAGCAGATAAAATTCCAGCTGGCGCCATGCCAGATGCCTGTGGCCGCCCACACCAGCAGCATGTTGAAGAGCTGCCGGGCCTTTCCCTTGCGGTTGCCGCCAAGGGGAATGTAGATATAATCCCGGAACCAGCCGGACAGGGTGATATGCCACCGGCGCCAGAATTCCGTGATGCTCCCCGAAATATAGGGAAGATCGAAGTTCGCCGGGCAGTCAAAGCCCAGCATGGCAGCAAGGCCGTTGCTCATTTCGCTGTAGCCGGCAAAGTCAAAATAGAGCTGCAGGGAATAGGCCAGGATGCCGAGCCATGCCAGCGGCGTGGAAACGTTCGCAAGGCCTACACCGCCGTTTCCGATCAGATCAGTCCACAACGCACCGATGGAATCTGCCAGGATCACCTTTTTGGCAAGGCCGAACACGAACATCTCCGCGCCCTGCTCAATCTGCGCCAGATGGCACCGGTCACGGTTTTTGTGGAACTGCTCTGCCATATCCCGGTACTTCACAATCGGTCCCACAATCAGCTGCGGGAAGAAAAGCACATAGCTGGCAAAGGTGATGGGATTTTTTTCTGCCTCGATTTTCCCTGTATAGACATCTACCTCATAGCTGATAATTTTGAAAATATAATAGCTGATGCCCAGGGGCAGGACATCTCCGATATCCAGCGTGGCCAGACCGAATCCCGAGATCTGGTTCAGTGTCTCAATCAGGAAATTGGTATATTTGAAATACACCAGAACTCCCAGATTGACAACCACTGCCACAAGCGGCAGAATCCAGTGCAGCCGGGGCTTTGCCGCGGCCGTTACCAGCGCCCAAAGATAATTGAAAACGATCAGGCAAACAATCAGCGGCAGAAAGGCAACACCCGTCCAGCAGTAGAAGATCAGACTCTCCACCAGAAGGACGGCATTTTTTGCACGGCCGGGCGTTATGTAATAAAGCAGCAGCGCCAACGGCAGAAAGCAGAACAAAAACACTACACTATTGAAAACCATAAGCGCTCCTCTTTTTTCAAAATAAGCGGGCCGTTACCAAAGCAGGTAACGGCCCGATGAGCTT
>ERZ1090865.413-NODE-413-length-25380-cov-10.831115_pt1 | contig 25380 bp, 33 predicted proteins | sample MGYA00478478_ERZ1090865 | MGnify/ENA primary metagenome ERZ1090865 (study PRJEB33644, sample SAMEA5815715) | chicken gut metagenome | biome: Chicken; feature: Gastrointestinal Tract; material: Caecum | place: Ireland | collected 2019-01-01 | study: A study of the... | reverse complement strand
CTATGACTATCAACGAATATGTTGGCCCGGATACCGCTGTCATTCCCACAGATGGTGGAGAATGATAAAAAGGTAAACAAATAAACGGGAGGAATTGTTATGTATAAAGTTTTAAACATTGAAGGAAAAGAGTTTCATCTGGAGTACAGCATCGAAGCGTCATTATATGCGGACTGTGTGTCCAGCCTTACAAGCCTGATGGTAGAAATTGAAACAGCATCAAGCGAAAAAAATATCAAGGATGTTCTGAAAGGAGTATCTAACATTCCGCAAACCGCATTGGTTCTTTTCTACGCAGGATTGATGGAAGCACATGGGGATCATTCGGACGGTGATGGAACAGTTAGAAGTATGCAGGATGCAAAGCATATTCTGTCCGCATACCTGAAAGAACATAAAGATGATGGAACCGGAAACTTTTATTCTGTATTGGAAATGTGCATTCAGCAAATGACCGAAGATGATTTTTTCAACCTGGTCGGGCTGAGCGCAATGATAGCACAGAAGTCCAAAACCAGGAAGATGCCCCAGGATCACAAAAGACCTTCCGAGAAATGATTCTAAATGATATTTATCCTATTGCGGTTCGGGCGGGAATGTCAAAAAGGGAATTTTTTCATTCCACGATGCACGATGTGAACGTAAGGATAGAAGCGTTTGGAAAGTCACAGGAAGAAACTGTAAAGCGATTGGAATATCAATCCTGGCTAACCGGAATGTACGTTATGCATTCTATTTCCTGCAATTTTAGTAAAAAAGCAACTTATCCCAAAAATCCGATTGAAATTGACACGAAAGATATTAAACAAGTGGCAAAGAAAACCGGAAAATCAGAAGAAGAGTTGCGGCAGGAAGAAATGTATATGGCGCTCAGAATTCGGCAAGCAAATGCCAATATACAGGAAACAAAAGAAAGGATCAAAAACGAAAAGGGCGGATAAGGGTCAAATCTTATCCGCTTTTTCTGGTTATGCAATTGAACATAATCATTTACCTCAAAAAGTTTGGAGGTGGTTAAATGGCAGACGGAACAGTCGATAATCTTAATATACAGATTTCGGCAAATGCAAGCCAAGCGGAAAAAGCACTTGATTCCCTGGCAGATACTCTTCTTAAATTAAATAAGAGGTTTGGTTCCTTAAACACATCTGGTCTTGGAAGCTTTTCTAAAAACATCGGAAAAGTTACCGGAGCATTGAAGCAAATTTCTTCTGTGGATTTTAACGAAACAGGAATCAATAAGACAATCAATGCTTTAAAGCGTCTTATGAGCGCTAGTGGGAAAATCAATGTATCGGACAATTTTAAAAAAATAGCAGATTCCATCAAAACGTTATCGGATATACCGGATGTTTCTTCTGGAGTAAATCGCTTTGTGGCATCACTCGCAAGGTTATCCAATTCGGGAAGCAAAAGTCTTGTTGCTGCTTCTGCGATTCCTAAATTAACATCTGCTTTAAGATCGTCTGTAATCAGCTTTCAACAGTTGTCTGGTGTTTCAGATTCTGTTTCTAAATTTGTTTCCAGCATCGCTCAGCTTGCATCTGCGGGAAGCAAAACGTCAGAAACGGCCAGCGGGCTGGAGAATTTATCAAAATCTGTCATAGAATTCTTTACATCTATGAAGGATGCCCCAAAAGTCAGCGATAATACAATCCGAATGGTACAGGCAATGGCAGACCTTGCTTCTTCTGGAGCCCGTGTGGGAACAGCGGTACGTGGAATATCCAGCGCAATGGGAAGCTTGTCGAATGTGGCTTCAAAAGTGCAAGGGACACTATCAACGGCGTTTTCAAAAATTAAAAGTTCGATTGCTGGACTTGGGAAATCGACGAAAGACGTAAATACATTCCGTCTTAGTCTTTCCAATCTTTTGCAGACCGCAATCGGATTCCAGGCCGGTCAAGGGATTGTCAGTTTTGTAAAACAAGCATTTAATCTTGGCTCTGCAATCACAGAGGTTGAAAACGTAGTGGACGTTGCGTTTGGAAGCATGTCACAAGTCGCTTACGACTTTGCGGAAAACGCTACAGAACAGTTTGGGCTTTCAGAACTTGCCGCAAAGCAATATGCTGGAACGATGATGTCCATCATGAATTCATCGGGAGTTGCGAAGGATGCGGCGTCTGAAATGTCGACAACATTGGCTGGTCTGGCTGGAGATTTGGCATCGTTTTATAACACCAGTACAGATATTGCGTGGCAACGCATTGTCTCTGGTATTGCAGGAGAAATCGAACCACTTAGGCGTTGGGGTATTAATATGTCGGTTGCAAACATGCAAGCCTACGCATTATCCCAAGGCATAACAAAATCCTGGCAGTCGATGACTCAGGCCGAACAGGTTATGCTTCGGTACAACTACTTAATGTCGGTCACTGGGGCGCAACAAGGAGATTTTGCTCGTACAAGCGGTAACCAAATGGCAGCGTAATAAATGCATAGCTGTCATTTTGCCGTCTACAATGAAATCACCAAGTAGATTGTAGAAAAATCAGTGAGGAAATAAGCTGGAAATCCGTTTGCAACGGTAATCAGAGAGTGAAGGCTATATTTAAAAGTATAGTCAACCGCAACGCGTAGGAAGTGAACCTGTATCTGAGACGATACAGAATATAATCTTCCCAAGAGTCCTCGCTATCGGGTGATACGCTCGCAGAGAGCGTGATAAAAAGGTACGCTGGACTGTATTGTAATGATACAGAAGTATAGATAAAAAACTATGCGATAACATATCGACATGGGCAAACCAAATTCGTCTCCTTACTCTAAACTTTCAGCAGTTGTCAGCAACACTTGGACAAGGCCTTATTGCGGCAGTTTTGCCCGCAATTCAGGCTCTTAATGCTTTGATGGCGAAACTGATCCAGGCGGCTGAAACATTTAGGAATTTTATTTATACACTTGTAGGAAAGAAGGTAGAAGGAAGCCAAAAAGGAATAGAGCAGGACTTTGGCGGCATTGGAGACTATTCCACGGGGTTGGAAGATATCGGATCAGCCGGTGATACAGCAGCCGGTGGATTAGATGATGCAGCCAGTGCAGCAGAAAATCTCAAAGACGCATTATCTGTTCTTCCATTTGACCAGCTGAATCAGCTTACCAGTAATTTAGACTCGGCTGGAAGCGGAGGTTCTGGCGGCGGTACCGGTGGATCAGGCGGAGGCGTAGGAGGCCTTGGAGGCTATGATTTCGATGACCTCGGAAGTGCTTTTGATGATCTGGCGAATGCGGATGTCACACCGATTAACGAATGGGCGAGAAGGATTCGGAATGCTTTCTTGGATCATGATTGGGACAGATTAGGTGATGAGATTGCCTGGGGAATCAATGTAGGCCTCCAGAAAATCTATGATGTCATTAATTGGAAAAATGTAGGCCCGAAAATTGAAGCATTTACAGACGCCTTTACTCAAACATTTAACAGCCTTGTGGATCATATCAACTGGGATTTACTTGGAAGAACCGTCGGAGCTGGTTTGAATACCATCACAAATACTGTGAATGGATTTGTGACTGGTATTAACTGGGTGAATATCGGAAATAAATTTTCAGAAGGTATTAATGGATTTGTAAGAGAAGTAGACTGGTACGCTTTAGGAGATACCATCGGAAATTACTTTATGATTTCCTGGGATATTTTCCAAGGGATTGTAACTGGTTTAGAGTATGAAGAAATTGGTCATTCCATCGAAAATGGAATTTCAGCGGCAATTAATGCAATCAATCTCAACGATATCGCATTTACGTTGGCAACCGGTATGAACGGGATTGTTACAACAGCTATTACCATTGCGGATGATTTTGACTTTTCAGGATTCGGAGAAAGAATCGGAAATTCCTTAAACACATTTTTTAATACGTTTGATTTTGGCTCCATAGGAACTGCTATTAATAAGTGGGTAAATGGAATCCTGGATGCTATAATTTCTTTTGTCGATACAACAGACTGGGGAAAAATCGGAGATCAAATTGGAGATTTCCTTGCCGAAATTAATTTTCTTGAGATCGTGAAGAAAATAGGGAAATCCATATGGACCATATGGAAAGCCATAAATGCCGGATTTGAAATTTATGAGGGGATGTTTGAGACTGCTCCTCTTGAGACAGCTTTGCTATCTCTTGTGGGAATCACAAAGGCAGTAAAGTCCACAAATATCAAGAATTTTATAAAGGCAATTAAAAACGGGTTGGTAACCGTTAAGGATTTTGGAAAAGCGCTTGGCGGAAGTACGGATGCCATGGAAAGCCTACAAAAAACAGCTCCAAAAGTTTCAAAAGTTGTCGGCGCATTGCGAGATACATTTAGTGCGTTCAAAACCGGAGTGACAAAAGGAAATTGGCTTACAGGAATAAGCAGTGTATTTGATAATATACGGCAAAGTATGAGTAAAATGCAAAAAGGTGTCGTAACTGCTGTTTCTGCTTTCGCAGAATTTTCTGTTTTAAAGGATACGTTTAAAGACCTGATTACCGGTTCTGGAGATTTGGGTACAAATATTGCAGAGTTAGCTGTCACGGCTGGAACCACAGCGGCTTCTATGTATGCTGCTCTTGGCCCAGCTGGACTGGTTGTTTCGGCAGTAACAGGATTGATCGGACTTTTTTCCGGAATTGGAGACGTAATTAATCAAATCGAAACAGAACGATTTTCGGAGAATGTAAAACAAGCATTAACTGAACCAGGTGGTGTTACGCTTGAAGAAATTTCTACACAATACGAAACAATGATTCAGGGAATTTCCGAAGGATTTACAGGTATATCGGAAGCTTCTGCTAACTTGGATACAGCAAACAGAAATATACAATCTACTCAAACAGAAATCCAAAGAATCCAAACATCTATGGATAGTGGTGTTATTTCTGTTGAAGAGGGTACTCAAAGACTTTCAGAATTGTTCGGTACGCTTGAAACTGTTGTGTCAGAAAAATTTCAAGCTATGGAAACGGTTTTAGTTTCTGCATTTGGTGAAGGAGGAACGCTAGAAAAAACTTATCAGAATATGGGCATAAATACGCAAGAGTTGGTTCAGACCACTATGCAGATAAATGACCAAGCGATGGAACGAATCAAGGAAATTACGCAGGAATTATCGACTATGGATCCATCCAATCCAAAGTATTCAGAACTGCAACAGGAAATGTATAATTTGATGGGAACTACAGATGAACTAGAAACTGTAATACAAAACTATCAAACATTTGTTGATTCCACAAAAATCAATTATGGAAATCTTGTTGCAGAAGACGGAAGCTTAAATACAGAATACTTAGAAACAACATTGGGACAAATTGTTACATCAACACAAAACGCTCAAGGAGATGCATCTGAAGCGATTTCAGGGATCAAAGAGACATTAACAGAAGGGCTAAATCAGGCAATTGCTATTGACGATAAAGAAGCTATAGACGTTTTTCAAAAAGCAATAAACGCCCTTCCGGAAGCACTTAATACTACAAATACTACTCTATCGACTCGGGCACAAGAAATCACTGATACAATCCAAACAGATATGATTGGAAATATCAATGATATTATTGCGCAAGCGCAGGAAGACTGGAATAATATGGAACCACTTGACCCAATTAAACTCCAGTATACCAGCGCCGGACTTGGAGGGGATAGCTATGTAAAAGATAAAGTATCACAATATAAATCTGAGGTTATAGACCCGTTAAGCGAACAGATCGAAAGTACTCTGAATCAGCTAGGAATAGATGGTGCTGGATGGTCTAATCAGGCGACACAAGAAATCATAGATGGATTGTTTGATACAGATGTTATAACGTATCCAGGTGGCTCTACGATTGTAACAACATTAAATGAGAATTGGAGGAGTATTATCAACGATGCAACAGATGGGTTGAAAGAATTGTCAGAACAGCGAGGAGCTGACGTTATTAATGGATTCAATAATGGAATAGAAAGCAACGACGATCTTGTTGGGCCAGTGCAAACGTGGCAAGACAAAGTTAATGCAGCAATTCATGATTCCATTATGGATTATGGAAGCCCATCTAAAAAGGCCGAAGAATATGGTGAAAATACAATTATTGGTTACAATAATGGAGTAGAAAAGAAATCAGATGCTACTAAAGTTACAATAAATAATTGGATGAATAAAATCGAATTAACAATGAAGTCCAAATTAGAACAGTTAGTTAGAACATCCCAAATTTTCGGAGAAGATTTTGCCAAGTCAATAGGCCAAGGATTTGATAGCCAATTCTTCCATATCCAGAACATGATCCAAAACGTAGTAAACACCATGCGGAGCATGAACAATGCTTTATGGAACGCCGGATATGACGCTGGACAATCGTTTGCGAACGGTTTTCAGTCTGTACATATTCCTACACCGCATTTGTACGTTTCAAGCTGGAGCAATCAGGACTTGGGGAACAATCAGAGCATGTCAGTTCCACGTTTTGATGTGGATTGGTACGCAATCGGCGGACTGTTCCAGCGACCCACCATTGCAGGTATTGGAGAGAAGGGAAGAGAAGCCGTTCTCCCGCTTGAAAATCGTCGCACAATGGGAATGATTGCTGACAGCATTCTCGGAAATGGAAAATTCGGAATAGACGAAGAAACCATGACGAATGCAGTAGCCCGTGGCGTGGCTATGGCAATGATGAATAATCAGGGAAATCAGCCAAACATCACGGTTTACGCAGAACTAAAAACAGAGGATGATGAAGTCCTGGCCCGTGCTGTAACCCGTGGACAGCGGAAGATGGATTATCGGATGCACGCAACCCCGCAGATGGGGTAGAAGGAGTTAAAATGGAAAAGCAGGAATTTATAGAAAAGATCGCAGGATATGTAAAGAAATATGCACCGTCTTATGGAATTCTGGTGTACAGTCCAATTATTGCGCAGGCAATTTTAGAAAGCGGATGGGGCGAGTCTGTACTCGCCTCTTCCTATCACAATTATTTTGGACTGAAATGCGGTTCTAGCTGGACAGGGAAGTCCGTAAATCTGACAACGAAAGAAGAATATCAGCCCGGCACACTTACTACGATCAAGGACAATTTCCGGGTGTTCGACAGCATGGAAGACGGAGTAAAGGGATATTTTGAATTCATTCAAAATCCGAGATATGCAAACCTGAAAGGAATTAAAGATCCAGAAACATATTTGAAAGCGATTAAATCCGATGGGTATGCTACTAGTTCCACGTATGTGGAAAACAATATGAATCTGGTTCATGTATACAATCTGACTGCATATGATGTTCCTAATAAATCTATTGATGAGATTGCAAAAGAAGTGATCCGTGGCGTTTATGGGAATGGAGAACAGCGGCGTCAGGCCCTGACTTCTCTTGGGTATGATTATGATACAGTTCAGGCACGGGTTAGAGAACTGTTAAACACTTCTAATGGGAAAACCGTGCAGGAAGTTGCAAAGGATGTAATTGCCGGAAAGTACGGGAACGGAACAGAGAGAAGAGAACGGCTTTCCGCAGCAGGATATGACCCGGATGAGGTACAGGCGGAAGTCAACAGAATTTTAGGTGCTGTGCAGTACTATACCGTTCAGTCTGGTGACACGCTTTCCGGGATTGCAAAACGATATGGAACATCGGTTGAAAATCTTTCAAAGATGAACGGAATACAGAATCCGAACCTGATTTTCACAAGCCAAACTTTGCGTGTGAAATAAGCAGAAACATTGACTTTATGCAAGAAATTTCGTATAATATAAAAAACGTACACGAAAGATAAGCAATGTAGAACCGTCTTTTAGTGTGCGTTTTTTTAACTAAAAATTTGATTGCTTCTAACACGGAATTAAGAAAGAAGTTTGTTTGATTCGGTAAATTCAGCCGCCTAGCGAGCGCGACGCGAAAAGCAGAACCTACGACTGCCTGGTGGCTGTTTTTATAAATATGTAGGAAATTATCAGACGTAGGAGGTAATTTTATGGACTTCAAGGAACTTTTTATTAACAAATCTAAAACTCTTATTATAAACACAGATTTAGCAATGGTGCTTAGTGATTTAAACGAAAGCATTGTGCTTAACCAATTGAACTACTGGTTGGAGATAAATAAAAAGGCTAACAAACATTTTATAGATGGACGGTACTGGGTTTATAATACATATAGCGATTGGAGGATAAATAATTTCCCATATTGGAGCGAAAAAACAATACAGAGGGCTTTTTCAAGACTGGAGAAAAAGGGTATTGTTGTTTCTGCAAATTATAATAAATCTGGGATAGATAAGACGAAATGGTACACCATTGATTATGATGCGCTTAACAAGATTGCAAAGGAATATAATGGCGAACAGGACAAGTTGTCACCACGACAGGACAATAAGTCCTATCGACAGGACAAAATGACCTGTCCAGCAGGACAAAATGACAGAGCAATACCAGAGAATACTACAGATATTACTAATAACAGAGATTACAGTTCAGAAATTACTAATATCAATGCTTCTAATTCTAACGAATTAGAAGATACTATAAATGCGTCTTTTTCAGAAGAAAAAGAACGAGTACGATTTTTAGACATGAATAACTGCACGTTAGATGAGATAAAGAACCATTACGCTATCAGATGTAAGAAAATCGCTAAAAGACATAATATTACAGATCCACAAAAGATTGATGATATGACAAAAACCATTACATATTTCTGCCAGAAATACTATGAAACATTCCGGAAACATCATCCCGTATTGTCGGAAAGGGCATTGGAGCGTGTATTTATAAATTTCTGTTTCCCGCCGGAACTATTGTATGAGTTTGAATTTACAGATTTTGATTCGTATAAAGAATTGATTGATAGATATTTTAAAACTGAGTATGGAAAATACCAGATGTCTGGAATTGTGCCGGATTATTCCATATCGCATTTCATGTCAGAGGAGATACTGACGAGTTTGTGCAAAAATGAGTTTGGAATCCCACATGTGTAAACCGGAACTGATAATCACTCAAATCTGGGTGTAACGCATACTGATGTACGCTTGATTGATGATATGAAGGTTACAATAAATGAAACTCATGTTATGGATTTTGTTTCCTAACTACGAGTAATGGATGGATATGATAAGTACCATACCTCTTTCACCAGTGATGGGGCTGGTTACAATCGAACGGAAGTACGCACATGTGATGGCGCATGTTACAAATGGACGGACAGACTGGCTCCGGGGCGATTTGCTCCGGGGCTAAAATCATATCAATCATTTTTACGAACCCTAACAATGCTGAGGTTGGATCAAACATATAGTTTTCAACCTAGGATGGTTTATACGAAGTCCTTATGCAGAGCCGGAAACCGATTGCAAAGCAGACCAAGAAAAACAAGCTAAATACATCTTAAACGTACACATTATTTTTACCCATAATAATTATTTTGTGGTACAATCTAAGAAAACAAAAGAGGAGGACTGTGTTATGGCACGTACTAAGAAAAATGCGAACATTACGGAGCAGATCAAAAATGTTGAGGTTCAGATCGAAAAGGCAGAAAAAGAACTGAAAGACCTGAAAAAACAAAAGGCAGAACTTCTGGATCAGAAAAAGAGACAGAATTTGGAAAGCCTATATCAAATGATTTCCGAAAGTGGCAAGACCATTGAGGAAGTGAAAGAAATGCTGAAATAAGCTTCCGCACACGAGGGGAAGGGAGAATTACAAATGAAGAAAATTAGTGTGTTGGCTACATGTTGCATATTAGCTTGCGGCGTGGTATGTGTTTCCGGATGCGCAGGAGAAACCGTATCGCAAGAAGAATACGATTCACTTAAATCAGAAAAGGAATCGTTACAAGCGGATTATGATTCTATTTCAGAACGAAAAGATTTTGAAATCAAACTGACGGAATATATGACAAGGGTAGATGAGCAATACGAGAATGCTCAGTTTGTATTATATGTGGTTGGACAAAGTGGAGAAGCCAACGCATCTGAAGCATTAGACGGAATTCAAGCATTATATTATCAAGTTTATGGAGCTATGGAGACAGTTTTATCAGTTGTGCAGTCAGATGTGGAATTAGAGGTTTCGGATTACGTAAACCAAGTTGATTCTTTATATGAATCTTGGGAAAATTCCTATAGCTTAGTTACCGAACTTGAAGAAAATTTAATGAGTGGTACCGTAGATCATAATCAAGAAACTGAAGCGCAGCCAGACAGATAAGGCACTGGAAATTGTCAGAAGCTATCAACCACCGCTGTATTTAAAAGAGCGGATTCATAAAGAGAACTCAGGAGACGCAACGATATGAAAAAAGGAGACAAGGCGTATATCATTGAGAACAACCGGATCATAACACCAGTGACAATTATAGGAATCCATGGGGATCTGTATACATGCGGCATTCCATCGGGCGGAGCGATACGGTTAAAACGTAGCAGGATGTATGAAACTGAGGACGAGGCCAGAAAGCACATCCCAGTGGAGAAACCAAAGTATAGATCACCATATGATTACATGTAATTTAATATTTTGATTATGCGAAAGGCACTCACTGAATTGTGGGTGTCTTTTTTATGCTCAAAATAAGGAGGAGTCGCTACCCTCAAAAAGTTTGGAGGTTGATTTTATGGCGATGATAACTGTGGACGGGGTAGAGATGCCATGCCCGTCTACTTACACATGGGGATTGAGTGATGTGTCTGCTGCTGAATCTGGGAGAACAGAAGACACAACTATGCACAAGAACCGAAAGGGGCAAAAGAGAACCATCAGTTTAGGATGGAATGCTATAGGATGGCAGAAAACGTCCCAGATTTTGCAGGCCTTTAATCCTGAATATGTTAGTGTTAGATATCCTGATATGTTGTCCGGGAAGTATGAGACCCGGACTTTTTATGTGGGAGACCGGTCAGCGCCGGTGAAATACTGGTGGGTCGGAAATGAGCTGATTGAATCTGTAAGTTTTGACATCATAGAACGGTAGGTGCGGCGCATGATTAATGTATCAAATGCATTTAGAAAAGAATTGTATACGGGAAACCGGAATTGGTTGGAGTATATAGATGTTACTTTAAAAAGCGGCACCATTCTGCATCTGACCAACGAAAATATTTGGAGCGGGGGATTGACCATAGAAGACGCTGTTTCGTCAGATAATTCTTTTGATATTGGCGGAACGGTAGTAAATCAATGTACCGTAGTAATCAATAATATCTATGATGAGTTTTCGGATTATGATTTTTCGGATGCAAAAGTGATCGTTTATGTGGGACTGAATCTCCCGAATGGAACCACAGAACGAATTAGAAAAGGAACGTATACGGTAAATGAGCCGAAGTACAACGGATCGCTGATTACACTAACATGCTATGACAATATGTCAAAGTTTGACCGCCCTTATTCTGAAAGTACTTTATCTTATCCGGCGACATTAAATCAGATTGTACGGGATGCTTGTTCTACATGTGATGTGACCCTTCAAACTTACGATTTTCCGCATGACGATTTTGTTGTAACAGAAAAACCATCTGGTGAATCAACGACATTCCGTGAAGTGATTGGATGGGCTGCACAGATCGCATGTTGTTTCTGCCGATGCGATACACTGGGAAGGTTGGAAATTAAATGGTACAACGTAGAAGCTATGGAGGCCGACCCATCTCTGGATGGGGGATATTTTGATACAGATAATCCTTATTCATCCGGAGCAGACGCAGACGGGGGAAACTTTAATCCGTGGAATGCGGGATATGAATTTGATAGTGGGGGTTTTGAAAAACTAGAGCATTTCCACCATATTTATTCTACCTATTCCATGAATGTGTCTACAGATGATGTAGTAATAACCGGGGTGAAAATACTAGAAAAGGCACCAGATACTGAATCCGGAACAGAGATAGTCACCTATATGACCGGGCAAGAAGGATACGTTATTACAATAGAAGGGAATGAATTAATCCGAAATGGTTCCGGTGCTTCTATCGTAGGATGGATTGGGGAAAAGATTATTGGAATGCGATTCAGAAAGGCAGACTTTACCCACGAAAGCGACCCAACCATAGAAGCTGGGGACGTGGGATTCCTGACGGATTGGAAGCAGCGGTCTTACGATATTATTATTTCTTCTACAAAATTTACAACTGGAGGAAGCCAGTCCACAAAATCCAGCGCAGAAGATCCTTTAAAGAATAGCGCTACAAGATTTTCAAATGCCACAAAGAATTATGTGGAATACAGAAAGGAAATACAGAAAGAAAAGACAGATCGGGAACAAGCGGTAGAAGAACTCAGTAACCGGCTAAACAATTCATCCGGAACATTCACAACGGTACAAAAACAGTCTGACGGTAGCAACATTTATTATCTCCATAACAAACCAACGCTTGATGAATCAGACATTATTTGGAAAATGACCGCAGAAGCGTGGGGAGTCTCCACCGATGGCGGCAAAACGTACAACGCAGGAATGACCGTGGACGGAGATACCATTGTGCGGATTCTTACGGCAGTCGGCATTAATGCAGACTGGATTAAGACAGGAACCCTTACAGTTGGAGGTAAAGGAACCAGTTATCCATATTTAAAAGTCTTAAATAGTTCGGGGAAACAAATTGGAATTATCAATGCAAATGGAGCGCAGCTAGAAGGAATATTTATTAATCGAAACGGAGAGGAATGGATCGAAATTGATGAATCTGTTCTTAAGGGTGGGTACGGTCAATCAGAAGAAGATGGAATTTTGGATTTATCCGCTCAATATGCTGGAGGTGAAAGAAATGTAGTATTAGAAGCAATAATCGGAAAGGTGATTTTGAAATCTCCAAACGGAGAAATTGCAATCGAGAAAAGCAACGGAACTCGATATGGATTTGCTGTGGCGAGTCAAGATTCAAATTACGGGAATAGAATTACTACAATTTATACGTCATATGTTGACGGAGATTATTATATGGCGTTTCAGCCTACAAGTGGTACAACGAGATTTTGCATATTAACCACATCCGATGAAAAACTAAAGAGGTGCATAAAAGAAACAAAAGAAAACGGACTGAATGTAATCAACGCTATCCATCATAAGCAATTCGATATGGCCGAGGGAGGACATAAGGATTGCGGATACATTGCTCAGGATTTGCAGAATATCAAAAGGAATTTTGTTGTGGAAACTCCGGATTCTGATGGCGGGAAAACGTTGCAGGTAAATACGTTCGCAATGCTTCCATATATTACAAAAGCTATCCAGGAGCTTTCACAGGAAAATAAGAAACTAAAAGAAAAACTTGAATTTTTAGAAAGGATGGTGAACAAAAATGGCGATACAGTATCGCAGGGGGCAATGGAGTGATTTTGACCCGGCAAAGTTAAAACCAGGGGAAGCGGCCTTGATCCTGTCAAACGATCCAGCATCTTCAGATGGAAAATCGGTATATTTCTGCTTTTCAGCCGGAGATGTAAAGCGCATGGCTACATATGACGACATGAAAGATGATATAGAAAATGTCACATCGGAGATTCAATCGCAATATACACAAGAGATTGAACAAACGCTGGAGGATGCCCAGACGCAAATTTCGAAGATTCAAGATGCCACTACAAATGCAAATAATGCGGCTTTGCAGGCAAATCAGGCCGCATCATCAGCCCATCAGGCTACAGCAGCGTTTGAACAGGCAGTAGAAGGAACGGTTATCAACGATAACACGCCATCGCTGAACACAACCTATTCAAGTCAGAAAATAAGTCAACTGCTTGAAAGCTTTGAAATTCCGGAAAATGTGCTTACAACAAATGATCTGTCAAATAGTTTAACTAGCGGTGAGCCAGATAAGGCTTTAACTGCGCAAATGGGAAAACAATTAAATGACAACAAAATTGAGGTTGATTCCCCGATTGCGTTTACAACGCCATCAACGAGAAGTTTGCCCTCTAGTGGAGATCATCTAAACACACTTTTCGGAAAAATGAGAAAATATTTTTTGGATTTGGGTGAATCTGCATTTTTAGATGAGAAAGATATTGTTGATTTGATCTATCCTGTCGGAAGTATTTATATGTCTGTTAAAAGTACTAGTCCTGCTACACTTTTCGGAGGCACATGGGTAAGGTGGGGGAATGGGCGGGTACCGGTAGGCGTGGATGCATCTCAGAAGGAATTTAACAGCGTGGAAAAAATCGGAGGAGAAAAAACACACCGGCTCACGGAAGATGAGATGCCGGCCCATCAGCACTTTGCAGATAACAATAACGGAGAAGAAAAGCTGACGGGGAACATAGGAAACATGGGATTTTCAGCTGGAAGCGATGAGGGAGCCGGAAGCTGCTATGGATTAAACTGGGCATACCGAAGCAGACGAATCGATACGGGAATCAAAACAGCTGCGGCCGGCGGCGGGGATCCGCACAACAATCTGCAACCCTATATCACCTGCTATATGTGGAAACGCACAGCGTAAAGGAGGCACACATGGAAAAACTTATTTTAAAAGACAACACAGAGATTGAGATTGAGCCGGGTACCGGAATCAGCCGGATAATTGCTTATGTAGAGGATTACGCCGCTTTGGGAGACCTGGCGGAGAAACTGACCCGTGACAACCTGTCGGAGGTTAAAAACGAAGCAGAAAACGGTTCTGGAACTACAATTTATAAAAACATGGAATTGACAGAACCAAATTTTAAAGTGACTAAACAAGAACAAGGATTAAAAATAATGTTTGGACTCCGGTATCTTACAGAAGATGAAATCAAAGAGCCGATAATAAATACAGCAATCGAATACTTAACAGATGAACAGGCTTTAACAGTAAAAACGCTGTATTCGGCCTATGAATATGGAAAATTATACGAAGAAGGACGTAGAGCTATATATAATGGAATTTTATTTAAATGTAGACAGAAACATACTTCTCAAGAAGGAAGCGAACCTGGAGTAGCCCCGTCTCTTTGGGTAGCATTAGAGTCTGGTGCTGAAGCTGGAACACTTGAAGACCCGATTCCTGTACCAGAAACCATTTCAATTTCTGGAATGGAATATGAATATGGAAAATACTATAAGGAAGGAAATTCGGTTTATCTGTGCAAGCGGGGAGGTATTACAGATGAACAGGCCGAAGCTATGTACGGACAAAAAGAAATTCTATCATTTCCACCGTCTGACTTAGTTGGACAGTATTTTGAGTTGGTAACTATTTAATTTATTCACTAATATATAAAGGAGTACATATTATGGCAAGAATTGACACAAGCAAATTACACCCGAGATTCGCAAATCTTATTTTACAGTTGGAAAACCAGTGCGCTGCCAAAGGACTGGCGATTGAATTCTCAACCGGATACCGTTCTGCAGCGGAACAGGATGCGCTGTATGCGCAGGGGCGTACTACCGCTGGTTCTATTGTCACAAATGCAAGAGGCGGTTATTCACAGCATAACTGGGGAATTGCAGCTGATTTCTTCCAGAACATCAAAGGACGGGAATGGGAAAATTGGTTTTTTGACACCGTAGGCCCTATGGCAGAATCTCTTGGCATGGGATGGGGTGGACGTTGGACAGACTTCCCGGATCGCCCGCATTTATATCTTCCGGACTGGGGAGATATGCCTACAGCACTGATTAATGCTTACGGTTTGCATGGATATGATGCGTTTAGAGCAGCCTGGGGAGGATCGTCTGTAACACCTTCTCAGCCTTCTCATGGCGGAAGCGTAGATGGTTGGAAGGCCACAGGGACAGCTACCGCAACGGATGATGGCGTGTGGTTTGTTGCAACACCCGGAGATAAAAGCACGTTAATCCAGTATTTCAATACCGGGAATCGGTTTGAGGTAGATGGACAGAAAAGCGGTCATTGGATTCACGCTATGTCTGGAGGAAGAACTGGATGGGTAAGTGAAAATTATGTGGCTTATGATGGCCCGTCTCACGATGAGGTTTCCGGTTCTACATTGATTTCTGCTGGACAGATTCATGCGAATAATTACGTTAATGCAGGTCTGATCGTAGATGGCGTGCGTGGAGATTTAACAAAGCACGCTGGAATCAAGTGCGTACAGCAGGCTATGAACATGGATTATGGTGCTGGACTGGCTGTAGATGGTGAGTGGGGGCCGAAATCGGATTCAGCATTAAAAGGACATTATGTAGAACATGGAGAAGAGCAGGAAATGGTTCGGGCGCTTCAGATTTTATTGTATCTCAACAATTATAATCCGAATGGCGTGGATGCGCATTTTGGAGACGGATGCAAGGCGGCTGTCGGAGAAGCGCAGCAGGATCATGGCCTTACACTGGATTATGTCGCTGGATACAATACTTTCAAGGCGTTAATGGGTGTTTGAGTGGATTTTTGACTCTGTTGTAGTAAAAAACATTCAAATTTCTATTGAAAAATGTATCAGAGAAGAAGGGCGGGGTTTTCCCCGCTTTCTTCTTTCTATTTCACATCGCTTTGAAAAGCGATTGCTTTTCCCAATACATGGACTTCATTTAATTCTTCATTTTGGAAGATCAAATCTTCATACGCCGGGTTTTCGGGCTTCAGTATCAGCGTTGATCTCTCACGGTAGTAGTAAAACCGTTTCAGCGTGGCTTCGCTGTCATTATTTACGACAACTGCGGCGATTTCACCGTTTTCTACGATATCTTGACTTCGAATAAACACAATGTCTCCATCATGTATTCTTGCGTTTATCATTGAGTCGCCTTTTGCCTTTAAGCAGAAGTCAGCTTTCACATCTGTTCCTGCATCTACATAGCTTTCCCTGTCCTCGTTGGTAAATTTTGGAACTCCGCAGGAGATTTCTCCGAGCATAGGAAGCCTATGAACTTCAATCGAATAAATATTACTAATTTTATTTATACTGTTTTTACTTGAACTACCATATTCAAAAAAATGAGACGGAGATACACCAAGTGCATTTGCTAATTTCTCTATCTTGTCACGCCTCATATCTTTTATCATACCGTTCTCCCATTTTCGAACGGTACTTTTCCCTACACAACATTGATTTCCAAGCTGTTCTAAGGTCATTCTTCTTTCGGTTCTAAGGCGTTTTATTTCTTGCCCTATATTCATACTAGCACCACCTTTTTCTCTTGAAATTTCGTTTTATTTTATGTATATATAGTACCATTAAGGTGTCCAAAACGCAACAAAAAAGTAATAATGTCAATAAAAAGTGTCGTAAAGTATAAAAATAATATTGACACAAGGCAGAATAGGTGATAGATTATAAGTGTCTTAAATGACATAAAAAAAGAAAGGAGAATTACATGGATAAACTATTACTTGAGTACACAATTAAGGCAAAAGGGCATACCATTGACGAGTTTTGCAAGGCTCTTGGGATTGCACGATCCACCTACTATAAAAAGGTACGTGGAGAATCTGATTTTGACCAAGAAGAAATCCAGAAAGCTATATATTTTCTGGATTTAGACAGTCCAGTTCCTATTTTTTTTAAAACAAAGGTGTCCTAAGAGACACTGAAAAGGGGGAAATATGAAAATTCAAAAGAAGAGATGTTGCAAACACGAAAATTTGGAATTCATTCGAAACATTTACGGAGATGAAATTAATAGAATAAGTCTGAAGCATATATACCGCAGTATCTGGCAGTGCAAAGACTGCGGGAAAATCATTTACAAAGGAAAAGAAGGGTGAGAGAAATGAAAGCTTTTTATGCAGAGTTTAAAACCGTTGACAGAAAATCAAAAGATATTTTTATAGGCGATGGACTGGTAGTTTTTGCCGAAAATGTGGAATCGGCAAAAGAAAAAATAAAAAAGCAATTAAAATCCGAGGAAGGACAATGGGTAACCTGGTGCGGCGACGAATTCTATGAAACCTGGGATGGAAACGCTGTGGAAATCGTAGGATTTCGTTTAAAGCGGGATCCGAATGGCGGAGAATATACTGTACCAGTTCTGGAATCCGGAAAAACTGTATATTAATGGGGGGAAATACACGATGAGACTTTTCTTTGACATGGAATTTACTGGGCTTCATAAAAATACAACTCCTATCAGCATTGGAATTGTATCTGAGGGCGGGAAGACGTTCTATGCGGAGTTTACGGATTATGATGAAAGCCAGTGCGATGACTGGATAAAGGAAAATGTAACCTCTGAACTACTGCACGATACAGAAAAATGGTATGAAGGGATTGCCGATAGGCAAATACATGGAATTAAAAAGATTATTTCATACGGATTAAAGGATTGGCTCCAACAATTCGATGAAATCCAATTTGTTTCCGATGTCTGCCATTACGATTTTGTACTTCTGATTGATTTGTTGACAAACGGCGGAACGGCCCTTGACTTGCCGGAAAATATTTCGGCGGTATGTCATGATTTGAATATGGACATAGCAAGACACTTCCACGTTTCAGACCGAGAAGCCTTTGATATGAACCGGGAAAAAATTATGAACGATTTGTGTGGGCCGGAAGATATTGTGACAGGAAACAAGCACAATTCTCTGTATGATGCACAGATTATCAAAACTATTTATGATTTATTAAATCGATAAAATAGATGGAGGGAAAATGGGGAAAATAACAATCAAAGAGATTGTGGATGTAATGGATCACATCTCAAGAAAAGCAAAAGAATTTCTTGGCGAAAACCCAAGAACATCAGAAGCGACAGATAAAGTTTATGAAGATATCTATAGGCAGGCATTACGAGAGTCCGGTGAATACCAGATGGAATATGTAAAGCCGGAATATCTATACGCCATGCACGAGGCTATAGATGAATACGGTATTCCTGCTGTATTAATGGATGAATTATCGGAGGAAAACAATTATGCCAAAGACAATAGCACAGCTGGCAATCATGAACTGGATTGAATCTCATTTAGGCATTTCAAATATGTCAGTGAAATTTACCGATAAAAGAGAAGCGTTTGTCACCGATTCAAATGGAGATACCATGACACTGCGATACGACAGCGTCACAAGAGAGGTATACGCTATATGAAGGTGAAAACAGTGATTGGCGTTCACACTGTAAATGAAATGATAAGAAATGGATGGGATTTATATAACGTGAACACCAGTAAATCAAAGCCAGAATTCATTATGGTAAAAGATGATAGCAAACAGCCCCAGCAGGAGATTAGGCCCTCCCGCCGGGACGGTGTAACCAACTAAACCAGTCTTAGTCAGTTACAGAGAGATTATACCACAATTCTCCTGTGATTGGCAAATATTTACAGGAGGATTTTTTATGGAAAAATCAACGTGGGACGATGCGGGAAAAATGGTATCGGAGCTAATCCATGATATCAAATCACAGTCAAAGCGGTGGTTTATAGCGTTTTTGATGACACTCGCCGCTTTAGTAGGGACAAACGCCTACTGGATATATCAATGGAATAGTTACGATTATGTCTCGCAGGATGGTGACGGATACAACTACTATAACTCAGATGTAGAGGGAGATATTGACAATGGGGCAGAGAATTAGAAGAAAGAAGAATAGAAAGAAATCGAAAGGGACAAGGAGAAGGAGAAGATGAAAAAAAGATTCTTTGCAACCATACTCGCTATATTTTCGATGATCGGCGTGTTCAGTGTGATATTTTCACTTTTATACACTTTCTCGAAAATGGATGTATTAGTAATTATATCTATAGGCGCATTTTCGGCTTGGGTTTTCGGAACCTTAGCTTTGTTAAAAATTGAGGAGAATACAGATGAACAGAGCGATTATTACGGGGACGATTGATTCCGCATTTGAATTTGATACTCATAGAAATGGGGAAGATTATTTTCTTTTCTATGTTTCTTGTGAGAGGTTAAGCGGAGTTATTGATAGAATTCCGTGCTTGGCTCCAGAACACATAATCAAAAATTCATTTGGTATGGCAAGCAAAATAACTATAAAAGGCAGGATTTATACATATAACCATAATCGTAAACTTGTGATCCGTGTACTAGCTGAAAAAATGCATGATGCAAAAAAAGAGGATAATAACTATGTAAAAATTAATGGATTTTTATGCAAGACTCCAATTTTACGCACAACTCCTATGGGACGGTATATTTCGGATTTGTTGATTGCTTCAAATCATTCGAAAAACAAATCTGATTATATCCCGTGCATAGCGTGGGGAGAAAATGCGATGTTTGCACCAAACTACAAAGTCGGTGATCGCATAAAATTAGAAGGTAGGATCCAGAGTCGTGAATATATCAAGAAAATTTCAGAAGAGTATTCAGAACAAAGAATTGCTTATGAAGTTTCTGTATCAAAAATGGAGGTAATAGAGAGTGAAAAATATAAAGATCAAGTCACTGACGCTGAATAATTACCGCTGTTTCAGCGGAGAGCGTGAGTTTCACGCAGATTTCGGAGAAAAAACCAGAGTATCCGGAAAGAACGGATCCGGCAAGTCCACGGTAATGAACGCTGTTATGGAAGTTCTGACCGGAAAGAACGCAGACGGTACACAGGCTGACAATGTTCGACCGATTGTAGACGGACAGGAAGTCGAGGGCGTGGACGTAGAGAGAACCGTGGTTCTGGACATTGACGGGAAAGAGACGGAGATCAAGAAAATCACGAAACAGAAACGTGAACGTGTGGACGGCGTAATGCAGTACGTTCCTGGAAGCAATGTGAATAGCTACACAGTAGATGGTATCAGTTTTAACCAGAAGAAACTGGATGAATTTATCGCTGAAAGCATCTGCCCGCCGGAAACGTTGCTTGCATGTTGTAACCCGAACGCTTTCCTGTCTCTGAAATCCACAACGGATATGCGGGCGTTTCTGGAGAAGATGGCAGGATTTGACCTGAACGAGTACATAAAGTCTTTGGGTGACGAGTTCGCAGAGGTTGAGGAAATCACGAAAGGTCATCCGATTGAGCAGGTGCAGAAAACGCTTAATAAGCAGTTGACCGATCAGAAGAAAGCGACCGCAAAGGCAGAGACGGAATGGAAATATGAAAAGGGAAAGGAGATAAGCGGAAATGACGAAGAAGTGGATAGACTGCAAAAAGAAAAGGCGGGGTATGAGAAAGAAATATTATCCTTGGATTCACAGGAGAGATCACTGGATGATGTGATGGCTGCCTACGACCAGAAGTCAAAGGATATTCTGGATTTGAAATTTGAACAGTCGGAGATTGTGCGGAAAGCGAACGAGGGGCTTATTCAGCAGAGGAAAGCACTTGATGGCGAGATTTTCTCTCTGGAACAGGACAAGAAATCCGCAGAGAACGACCTGCGGATGGCTGAAATGGACTTGAAACACGCCAATATGGGAATTGAACGTCACACAGCAGAGGTAAAGAAAGCACAGGAAGATTGGGAAAAATGTTCAAGCCGTGAGTATCCAAGGGAAAGGCTAGAACTGATAAAAGCAGAAAAATTTAATGCAAAAAATCTTATTTGTCCTACTTGCGGAAGAGAATTTCCGGAAGAGCAGAAACTTGAAATACGCAATTCATTTGAAGCTAAAAAGGCTGAAAGAATTAAGGAAGAAGAAAAATCTGTTCAGATATTTGAAGACGGAAAGAACAAGGAACTTGAAACCATCGCAGAGACAGGTAACAAAGCCGCCGCAGACCTCAAAGAAGCGAAGAAAGCGAAGTCGGAAGCAGGGCAGAAAATTTCCGAATTGAAGCAGAAAATCGCATCGCTTGCTATAGAAATTCAGCAGAAGCAGACAGAACTTTCCAAACTGCCGGAGTCGGTTGACCTGTCCGACAATGCGGAATACCAGAAGATTACCGCAGAGATTGAAAAGGCGGAAGAAGCCTTAAAGCAGATGAATAACGGTTCCGAACAGCGCAGAGAGATTGCAGAGAAGCGGAACGGCTTTATCCGTGAGTCTGCCAAGATTGACGCAGAAATCAACAATATAAATAGGAAGAAACAGGCGCATGAGGAAGAAGTCGAAAAGCTGTATCAGGCGTTCCGGGAGAGTTCTCAGAAAGAAGCGGATATTCAGAGGAAGAAAGACATTCTGAAAAACTTCTCTATTAAGAAGAACGAGCGGATCGCAAGCATGATAAATCCCGTTTTTAGAGAGTTCCAGCTTGAATTTCTGGAATTTACACAGGACGGAAACCCGGTTGAAACGTGCCGTATGGTATCGGATGGAATTGAATACCGAGATATGAACCACAGTAAGAAAATTCTGGTTCAGGCTGATTTGCTGAGAGGATTTCAGGAGCTTTCCGGGTTAAATCTTTTTGTGTTCATAGATGATACGGAGTCTGTGAATGACGAGAACTTGCCGGATATGGATAGGCAGATGATTTTGCTGAAAGTGACGGATGGGGATTTGAAAGTGGAGGAAATTTAGATGTATGTAAAAGTTAAATTTATCAAAAACGGAGAACCGCACGGCAGAGAATACACATACAAAGCTACATTTCCGGTTGAAGTCGGACAGGAAGTTCTTCTTCCGGGCGGTGGAAATGGTGTTGTGACAGAAATCAATGTGCCGGAGGGAAGCGTGGAAAGTTTTAAGGAAAAGATTAAAGAGATTGAGAGCACGGTGGAGGAAAGTAAACAGTGAACATTCCGAGAGAAACTCTTATCAAAATAATAAATGGAGATCAAGAAGAAATCGAAAAGATAAAAGAAAAACTTGGCTTCAAGGGAAAAAGGCACTGTGCTTGTTGTGGAAAAGAATTTTATCCACAACATCGTTCTGACGAAAAGTATTGCAGTGAATGTAGGTTTTCTGGATACAGTCAAACAATGTCGGAAACGCAAAAAAGAAATAGACGTGAATACAAACGTCTCCACGCTCTTTATAGGAGAGGAAGAATTTCACAGGAAGAAATGAAACAAATGTATCAAAAATTTGTAGAGAGAGGGCAAGGAATAGGAACAAATGAGACAAAACCCATGTAGATACTGTGCCCTGTCCACAAAAACCAGATACGGCCATAAGCCGTCGCACGACAACGAATGTGTTGATTGCGTAAATCTGAAAAAGCATGTGGCGTATCTGGACGAGCACAGGAAATTCATTGAGGGCGAACCTATTACCGATATAAACGAACTTCTGGAGAAGGAATGGGTGATGTGGTATCACCACACGAAACATATTGAGGTTTTCAAGTCCACGCAGTTGCGGATTGTTCTACGGTGGATTGAACATGGTGCATTTAGGAAAGCAATTAGGAGAGAGGAAATGAACAATGTCTCAGATAGTGACAGTCGACTACATGCTTAGATTATTTCAAGGACTTCATGACTACGGATATGGGGACATGAGAGTTAAGTGCAAAGACAATTGCTTACATGAAGATGAAATTTCGATTGATTATTCTGATAACAAAATGGAACTCAGAGGATATCTATATAATTTTTCAGTAGCAGAAAAGGTCAAAGAGTTCTGCGCTGATATCAGAAAAGCAGAAACAAAATTTTATGAAACTATTTATTTGGAAAGCGAGGAAAAGTAAATGGCAACAAAACAGGAAGTAGCAACACAGGGAAAACAGCAGGCAGATTTAGTTATCAATAATGCGCTGATTGACGGTTTGACTGCACAACTTAATGAGAAATGCAAGTATGGAATGTCGTTTCCGGCAGACTACAATCTTGCCAACGCTTTGACGGGTGCATATTTAGTTCTCAAGGAGACAACAGACAAGAACGGGAAGCCGCTTCTGGAAACCTGTTCGCAGATCAGCATTGCAAACAGCCTTATGGATATGGCGACCCTTGGACTCTCGGTCCAGAAGAAACAGGGTTATTTCATCGCCTACGGCGGCAAATGCCAGTTCCAGCGGTCATACTTCGGAAATATCACGATCGCTCGCCGGTTTGGTCTGAAAGACATTCATGCGGAAGTGATTTACGAGGGCGATAACTTTGTATATCACATTGAGGACGGCAACAAGGTTTTGGACAAGCATGAGCAGAATATTATGAACATCGACAATGACAAGATTATCGGTGCTTATGCTGTGGTTATCATGCAAGACGGAACGAAAATGCTTGAAGTAATGAACATGAAGCAGATTAAGCAGTCATGGCAGCAGGGATACGGATACAAAGAGGGGTCTGGCACACACAGCAAGTTTGCAGACCAGATGGCAAAGAAAACGGTTATCAATCGGGCATTGAAGCAGATTATCAATACTCACGGGGATGTGTTCGTGCAGGAGGCAGACGAGCGAACAGAGGACGTTGACCGCATGGAACAGGTTGAAGCTGATGTTACTTATGAAATCGAAGCCAATTCCAATAAGGAAGAATTTGTTGTAGAGGAACCGGCACAGATCGAGGAAAAACCCGCTCCGAAAACCGTTGCTGATGTGACTGCCGGAGTGAAAGAGAAAGAGGCGGTTGGTAAGGACGCAAATGTCCCTGCCAAAGAGAAGAAAGAACAGACGTTGCCAGACTTTATGAAAATGAGTGAATAGGAGAAAAGTATGAAATATGTATGTTTAGTTGGATTTGTTTGCGCCTTTATTACATGGATTTTTATTATGATTCAGTCTTTTAAAAGGCACCGCAACATGGTAATTCCGATGTGGATTTCAATAGCTTTTCTTTGGATTTTTAATATCGGAATGAAAGTTTATGGATAATAACATATAACATCCCCGGCGGCTGAAAGTTTTGCCAATAAGTGAACGGAATATGGTTCTGCCGGGAGTGAAAGGAGAGAGTAAATGAATGAAGATTTAATTTGCCCTTATTGTGGGGCAATACAGGAAACACATGAACCAGACCAGATAAGCGCAGATATGTGCTGGACACAGTGCGAGGAATGTGGAAAGGATTTCTGGTATTCGGTCAGTGTGACAAGGGATTATGAAAGTTGGGAGGAAACAGAGGAATGAGCGAAATACCGGAAGCGAAATCCCTCCGATGGTTATGCAACCAGTTCCCAATTACAATTCCTCCACAGGACGATGGAGATAAGATTTGCAATGCTTCCATGTTTATTGTGAAGCCGGAGCAAAAAAGATTGATGAATTGCAGAAGGAAGTAGAGCGGTTAAAAATATATGAGGAATATTGCGAAAACATGAAGGAGTTAAAGCCATGAGATACACTCTTGAAATTTCCGAAGAGCAAGCCGAAATCATCAAGATTGCTCTGGAAGAATACTTCCGGTTGAGGATGAATCAGACATGGGATTTTGCGGATGACATTTGCTTTGAAGGGTTTAATTATGACAAGCGTAGGCCGGAAGATTTTGTCGAACGAATTGAACAAAGAAATATGTTCCGGGATGAACTGGAAAAACTTATGAATACGGTACATCCGTTACAGTGTAAAGGAAAGTTCCGGGAGCAGACAATCGAAATACGGCGGGCACAGGATATTTGGCAAGTGATACGGCATAAGCTGTGGATTGACCGTCATGGAGACGAAGATTCGTGGTGTGTGGATTCGAGGAAGCCTATGTGCTTGACGGGCGAACCGTTGCCGAAGATGGAGAGGA
>ERZ1090865.404-NODE-404-length-25789-cov-15.410663_pt1 | contig 25789 bp, 19 predicted proteins | sample MGYA00478478_ERZ1090865 | MGnify/ENA primary metagenome ERZ1090865 (study PRJEB33644, sample SAMEA5815715) | chicken gut metagenome | biome: Chicken; feature: Gastrointestinal Tract; material: Caecum | place: Ireland | collected 2019-01-01 | study: A study of the... | reverse complement strand
ATATTATGAATTGAAATGATTGTAAAGACAACAAAGAAATATTGCGATAATATCAAAAGGCGCTGATTGGATTCAGCGCCTTTTATATATAAGATATTATTTTTATATCAGATTAGATGTCCAGCAGATCACTGAAGGCTTTTAATGCTCCGTCAGTGTCATGAGCAAGAACGCGTGTTGCAAGGACTTTACCAAGCTGTACGCCTTCCTGGTCAAAGCTGTTTACGTTCCACAGGAATCCCTGGAACATGATCTTATTCTCAAAATGAGCAAGCAGTGCACCTAATGATTCAGGTGTTACCTGGTCTCCGATGATGATGCTGGAAGGACGTCCTCCTGCAAATCTCTTGTTTGGATTCTCATCATCTTTACCACATGCAAACGCAATGATCTGGGCAGCCACGTTAGCGCAGAGTTTCTGCTGGCTTGTTGTTCCCTGGATTTCTACGTCTACACCTAACTGATTCTTTCTGTATCCAACAAACTGTAATGGAACGATGTCGGTTCCCTGATGTAATAACTGATAGAAAGAATGCTGTCCGTTTGTACCAGGCTCACCGAAGATGATAGGTCCTGTTACGTAGTTAACAGGTTCTCCATCACGGTTGACGCTCTTACCATTGGATTCCATGTCACACTGCTGTAAATGTGCAGGGAAACGGTTCAGCGCCTGTGAATATGGAAGAACAGCAGTTGTAGGATATCCCTGTACGTTGCGCTCGTAAACACCGATCAGGGCATCTAACATATCAGGGTTCTTACGGATATCTTTGTTCTTGGCAAGTTCATCTTCATCAGCAGCACCGTTGAGGATTCGTGCGTATACATCCGGTCCGAATGCAAGAGAAAGGACAACGCCGCCAACAACGGAAGAAGAAGAATAACGTCCTCCGATAAAGTCATCCATGAAGAAGGATTCAAGATAGTCATCACCCTGAGCCAGAGGAGAAGTCTCACTTGTAGCAGCAAGCATATGGTTCTTTGGATCTAATCCAGCCTTTACCAAAGCGTCTTTTACGAAGGCTTCGTTTGTAAGTGTCTCTAATGTAGTTCCGGATTTGGAAACCACGATGAACAGAGAACGGGATACATCAATAGAGTTAAGAACGGCAGCAGCATCATCTGGATCGACATTACTGATGAATTTTGCTTCCATCTTAAAGGTATCATTTGCTTTTGCCCAGTTCTCAAGAGCGATATACAGAGCGCGAGGACCTAAGTCACTTCCGCCGATACCAATCTGTACAACGGTTGTGAATTTTTCTCCAGCGGCGTTTGTAATCTCTCCAGCATGAACTTTCTTTGCAAATTCAGCAGCTTTTTCCTGCTGAGAAACATAGAATTTACGTTTGTCCACTCCGTCAACGATAACAGGATCGCCCTGCTGTCTTCTTGCTAAGTGATGAAGAACACGGCGGCCTTCTCCTGTATTGATGATTGCACCGTTATATAATTCTTCATATTTTTCAACCAGCTGCTGTTCCTCTGCCAGATCAGCAAGAGCGTCTAAAACAGTGTCGTCCACTTCTTTTGCAGCGTAGTTGTAATTGAGTCCGGCAGCCATTGGTGTGTTGTACTCAGCCACACGTTTGGCACCGTTCTCGCCGGACATTGCTTCCACAATGTTTACACGGCCTTTTAATTCGGCAAGCTTATCAAAGGATGCCAAAGTGTCAAGATTCTTCCATGTTGCCATAAGTAATTCCTCCTTAATATGGGCATTGATTAATTAGATGTCACACATGCAAATACAAATGTTGTTCTGCAAAACCTAATTTATCTCAATTATACTAAAAAAATTGTGCCATTTCAATGGAATACATTCCTGGGTCTAGAAATTTAGCATAAATTTGCCAAAAGATTCACAAAATACGGAGGAGGAGAACAGAAAAAATATATGCGGAGGGATTATGATTTCTGGCGGTGAGCCGATGGTACCGGTGGATTTTGAAGAGTGCTGTGGAGAAGGAAAAGCAATGTTAGATTTAAAAAAAAGGTAAAAAGAACATTGTAGTGAAAAAATGTGCACTTTCTATTGACAGATTAGTAGAGGAAAACTATAATAAGACCATAAAGAACAAACGCACACTATGATGGAATTATGAACAAACAAAGAAAGGAAGAGGAACAGTGAAGTATTACAAACCAGAAACAGTGAATGAAAATCTGCCGGGGATCATATTGCTGAGTCACGGCCCGTTTGCGGTATCGCTTCTGGATACGGCAAGAATGCTTTTTGGAGATGCTGAGAATCTGGCGGCTTTTTCTTTTGAAGAAGGGGATGATGCAGATCAATATCGGGAAACTTTTGAGGAAACCATCGATGCTTTTCCTGAAGGAACCCTGATTCTGGTAGATTTGTTTGGCGGAACGCCATGTAACCAGGTTATGCGGTATGTACAGGAAAGGGAACGACCGCTGGAAGTTGTCGGTGGAATGAATCTGCCGATGCTTCTAAATGCAGTAATTGCCAGAGAAAAAAAGAACGGAAAGGAATTCAGTCTGGATACTGTGGAAAATGGGAAAAACGGAATTTTCCGGGTTGATGTAGAAAGATTTCTTCAGAGTGATGACGAGGATGAAGATGAATAAGAAGACGTTTGCGGAAGGAGATAGTGTATATGGCAAAACAGTTAGCAGTCAGAGTTGACGACCGGCTGATTCATGGACAGGTTGTGACACAGTGGGTCAAAGTATTTAAGGCACAGAAGATAGTTGTAATCGATAACAATGTGGCGAAAGATAAGATGCAGAAAAATATTTTGAAATTTGCTGCTCCGCCTGAGATGAAAGTTAGCATTTTTTCTGTAGATAAAGCAGTGGAAGTATGGAATAAAAATCAGTTTGGCAACATGAATGTTTTCGTTCTGTTTAAAGACGTAAAGCAAATTAAAGAACTGGAAGAAAAAGGCGTGAAATTTAATGAAATAACAATTGGAAACATGTCTGTTGTGGGAGATAGAAAACTAATTTATAAATCTACAGGCTTTACAGAAGAGGAAGCTCAGGCTTTATTTGATCTTCAGAAAGATGGAGTGAAGATATATTTTCAGACCCAGCCGACTGATCGCAAGGAGTCTTTGGATATTATGACGAAGGTATTTCCAAATCTCGATGCATGAGCAGATAATAAAAAGATAAGGAGGATAAAAATATGACAATTACATTGACACAGGCAATTTTACTTGGACTGTTGGGTGGAATTGCAAAATGCTGTATCCCATATACGCCAGGAGCTTTTATGTTTAATACTGTTATTTTTAATGCAGTTGTAATTGGAGCGGTTCTTGGGGATATGAGTCAGGCAATGATTATAGGAGCGTCTTTACAGTTGATTTATTTGGGGGTAATTGCGGCAGGAGGTAATCAGCCGACAGATCCATGTCTTGCAGCTTATGTGGCAATCCCTGTAGCAATGGCTTCTGGACTCGATACGAACGCCGCAGTAGCTCTTGCAGTTCCGGTTGGTCTGCTCGGGGTTCAGATTACTAATATTTTGTATCTGGCAGCAGGATTCTTTGCGCAAAAAGGTGATGCGTGTGTAGAAAAAGGAAATGCAGCCGGAATGATACGCTGGTCTATTGTTACAGTGGGACTTCTCCGTCTGCTTTGCTTTGGCGCATTAATTTCGATTGCGCTATATTTTGGAAGCAGTGCACTGCAGGGAGTACTGGATGATATTCCGGGATTTGTAACTAATGGACTTGCGGCAATGGGGGCTTGTCTGCCGGCAGTAGGATTTGCAATTATTGCAAATCTGATTTCAAAACCGAAATATGTACCATTCTTCTTTGCTGGATTTTTTCTGATTCAGTATACGAAGATTGGAACAATTCCGTTGCTGATGATTGGAGCATTTATCACATTCCTTTATATTACATTTACAAAAAATGAATATGCAGGAAATGCCGATTATGATGAGGATGAAGACGAGGATGAGGATGAAGACGAAGATGAGAAAGCGGAATCAGGAGAGAAGATTCTGACTAAAAAAGATGTTCTAAAGGCTTATCTGATTTACTGGGTGACAGAAGAGATATGTCATAGTTTTGAAAGAATGCAGGCGCCGGCTTTCTGCGCAGCTTTGGTTCCGGCTCTTAAAAAGTTTTATCCGAATCAGGAAGATAAACCAAAATATATCGAAGCTTTGAAAAGAAATATGACATTCTTTAATACAGAGGCTCACTGGGGCGGAGGTCCCTGCCTTGGATTGACTCTGGCGATGGAAGAAAAGAAATCCAGAAATTATGAAGCGATTCCTGGAGAAATGATCATGAACCTGAAAACAGGTCTTATGGGACCTCTGGCAGGAATTGGAGATACGATTTCATGGTCTACATTGATGTATTTGCTGATTGGATTGTTCCTGCCTTTGGCACAGAACGGAAATCCGCTTGGAGGAATTGGGCCGATTGTACTGTTGACAATTATCTGCTTTGGAATCGGAGGGTTCCTGACAACAAAATGTTATACTTTTGGTTATTCTTTTGCAGAAAATATGCTGAAATCCGGATTGGTTAATATGATTATCGCAGGTGCAAGTATACTTGGATTGTTTATGATGGGAGGGCTGGCTTCTACATATGTTACAGTTTCAACTCCACTTAAATTTGCAACCAGTGCTTACACAACAACACTGCAGTCCATCCTGGATTCTATAGCTCCTGGACTGCTTCCTCTGGCAGTTGTTCTCCTTGTATGGGGATATCTGGCAAAGGTAAAACGCAATTATTTTGTAGCAACTCTCGGACTTACGATTCTCTCTCTGGTTTTGGGATGCCTGGGAGTGATTGCCGGTTAAAATTAGGAATTCTGGCACTTGTGATTGACGGACTCTTCCAGAATTTTTATACTATATTATAGAAAAAGAATTTTTAGAAGAAAGGCGGATAAAACGATTGAGGGAAGAGCGATTTATTATTAAAGTGGTAGAAATGCACTACAAGCAGGGACTGTCACAACAGGAAATAGGAAAGAAGCTGAATGTATCGAGGACAACTATTTCACGAACGCTTGCACAGGCAAGACGGGAAGGATATGTGCAGATTAAGATCAATTATCCGGAAGGTTCTGCGATTAATCTGGAGGGGATGTTAGAAGAAAAATTCCAATTAAAAGAAGTTGTGATTGCAAGTGCACAGAATGAAAAAGAATTAAAAGAAGAAGTTGCTTTTTATGCCTCAGATTATCTATTGAGAACGCTGAAAAATCATGTTACCCTTGCTCTGACCAGAGGGGTAACTTTACAGAATATGGTAGAATATCTTGGAAAAGATATCCGCCTGAAATTTTTAAAAACCGATGATGTAAATGTAGTGCCATTACTGGCGGCAACAAATATTTCAATATCTGCACCGAAAAGCTACCGTATGGCTTACTCTAATTATTTGATTGAGGAAGTCGCGCGGATATTAAATGGAAATAGTTATCAGATGCTGGCACCGCAGTATGTAACTTCGCCGGAATCGAAAGAAGTATTTATGAATGAAAAAAGTATTAAAGAGGTATTTGATCTTGCAAAAAATGCGGATATCGCAGTTGTGGGTATTGGTACCTTGGATCACAATTCAGCTTTGATCAATGCAGAATTGATTCCTATAGAAGAGTTTCAACGGCTGCAGAAAAAAGGTGGTACTGGAGAAATCTTATCGCATGTAGTCGATAAAGATGGAAATGTAATACGCGATCAGTTTGAACAGCATTTGCTTAGTCTGGATTTGGAAGATTTCAAGAAGATACCAGTTCGGGTTGGGGTCACTTATGGAATGGACAAGAAAGACGCGATTCTATCGGCACTGCGGGGAGGCTATGTTAATGTGTTGATTACAGATGAGAAGGTAGCAAGATATCTAATAGAAGAAAATGAGAAATAAGAAAAAATCCCAGAGAATTTAATTCTTTGGGATTTTTTATGCTTAAAAACGCAGATTCTGCAGAAAGAAGGGTGAAATTATGAATATTACGATTAAGAAAAAATTGGAAGAGGACAGACCGCACGCATTTGATAAAAAAGTCCTGCAGAGAGAGATGGCAAAAGGGGAGCCTATGGTGAAATGGTTTTATAAGGAAGATCCGGCACCAATTGAAGACCTGGATCTGGAGACCCTTCGTACTGATATGACCAAAGGAGGAGAAGATATTACATCGACACCGATGGAAGAATTCAAAAAGCTGATTCGGGTTGGAAAACACATGATTCAGGTAACTGTATACAAAAAGGAAGGAGAAGATATTCAAAGACCGGGAATTTTATTTATTCATGGCGGTGGATTTTTTGGAGGAGCTGTAGAAGCCAAGGGAAATCAGTGCCGTTATCTTGCGGAACAGTCCGATGCAGTTGTTGTATCGCCGGAATATCGTCTGTCGCCGGAGACGCCATACCCGGGAGCCATCGAAGATGTACTTGGTACACTGGACTGGATGACGGATCATGCGGATGAACTTGGTATGGATCGGAAAAGAATAGCGGTTTCGGGTGAAAGTGCCGGTGGAACATTGGCAGTGAATTGCTGCCTTTTGGATACAAAGAAACGTATTAAACTGGCAGCAGTCATATACGGAGCGCTGGATGTTCTTCCAGCGGAACAGACGGCGTATCATTGGGATTATTCTAAATATGAGATGGATGAGAGTCAGAAAGACTATATTATGAATCGATTATATCGTTTTAAAAAGCTGTCTAAGTATATGGAAAAATTGTATGTTCCGGAAGGTTTTGATCCAGGGGATGGGAATATTTCTCCTGTGTATGCAAAGGACGTTACAAATATGCCGAAAACAGTCATGATCGAAGCAGAATTTGACTATTACAGACTATCCAATGAGGTATTTGTGGAGAAAATGATACAGGAGGGGAAAGATGTGGAAGTCATACTGTACGAAGGATTGGATCATGGATTTTTTGACCGGCTGGGCAGATTGCCGCAGACAGCCGACTGTATTGAAGAAATTGCCCGGCGTGTGAAGGAAATGTAAAAAACTTGTTGACATTCATAAACCTGTATGATAATATAGGAAAATGCTTTAATGTGGGTTTGTGTGCCCATAGTCTAAGAAAAAATAAGCTTTGAATGTCAGAAAATCCATCGAAAACAAGGGGATTTTCTGCAATGTGTAGTATATAAACCAGGTTTAGATCAAGAGGTGAAAAAACGTCCATGGAAAAGAACAGAATACAGCCAATAAAATCAGGTACCGGAATGCGTATCAGCTATGCCAGGCAGGATGATGTCCTTGAAGTGCCGAATCTGATCGAAATCCAGAAAGATTCTTATAATTGGTTTCTAGAGGAAGGATTAGCGGAAGTCTTTGAAGACATTTCTCCGATTGAAGACTACAGCGATCAGTTGAGCTTGGAATTTGTTGACTACCAGCTGTGCAGGGATGATATCAAGTACTCAATCGAAGAGTGCAAGGAGAGGGATGCGACATATGCGGCACCTTTGAAGGTGAAGGTAAGGCTTTACAATAAGGAAACAGAAGAAATCAAACAGCATGATATTTTTATGGGCGACCTTCCTTTGATGACTGAAACTGGAACATTTATTATCAACGGGGCAGAGCGTGTTATCGTCAGCCAGTTAGTGCGTTCCCCTGGAATCTATTATGGAATTGCTCATGATAAGATTGGAAAGAAACTGTACTCAGCAACTGTGATTCCGAACAGAGGAGCATGGCTGGAGTACGAGACGGATTCCAATGACGTATTTAACGTACGTGTGGACCGTACAAGAAAAGTTCCGATCACTGTGCTGATCCGTGCTCTGGGCATCGGAACCAATGCAGAAATTAAAGAATTATTTGGAGAAGAGCCAAAGATCCTCGCAAGTATTGAAAAGGATCCTTCTGACAATTATGAAGACGGTCTTCTGGAACTGTATAAGAAGATCCGTCCGGGAGAACCATTGTCTGTTGACAGCGCACAGAGCCTTGTAAACAGCATGTTCTTCGATCCGCGCAGATATGATCTCGCGAAGGTCGGCCGTTATAAATTTAATAAAAAATTAGCGCTTAAAAACCGTATCGCAGGATTTGCTCTGGCAGAAGATGTTATTGATACATCAACTGGAGAGATCCTGGCAGAGGCAGGAACAGTTGTAGATAAGGAACTGGCAGATAAGATTCAGAATGCAGCTGTTCAGAGCGTTGTAATCCAGACAGAGACTGGAAATACAAAAGTATTATCTAATATGACCGTAAATCTTGCGGAATATGTAGATTTTAATCCGGAAGAAATTGGAGTACATGAAAATGTATTCTATCCGGTGCTTGAAAAGATTCTGGAAGAAGGATATGAAGGAGAAGAATTAAAACAGGTACTGAAAAAGAATGTACATGAGTTAATTCCAAAACATATTACAAAAGAAGATATCCTGGCTTCCATCAACTATAACATTCATCTGGAATACGGAGTTGGAAACGATGATGATATTGACCACCTTGGAAACCGTAGAATCCGTGCGGTAGGAGAACTGCTTCAGAATCAGTACCGTATCGGCCTTTCCAGACTGGAGAGAGTGGTACGTGAGAGAATGACAACACAGGACATTGAGTCCATCACACCGCAGTCCCTGATCAATATCAAGCCTGTTACAGCGTCTGTAAAGGAATTCTTCGGAAGTTCCCAGCTGTCACAGTTCATGGATCATAACAACCCGCTGTCTGAACTGACACATAAGAGACGTCTGTCTGCACTGGGACCGGGAGGTCTGTCCCGTGACCGTGCCGGATTCGAAGTACGAGACGTTCATTATTCTCATTATGGAAGAATGTGTCCGATCGAGACGCCGGAAGGTCCGAACATCGGTCTGATCAACTCACTGGCAACTTATGCCCGTATTAACGAATATGGATTTATCGAGGCGCCATACCGTGTTCTGGATAAAACTGATCCGGAAGATCCGGTCGTAACCAATAAAGTTGTATATCTGACAGCAGATGAAGAAGACAATTACGTTGTAGCTCAGGCGAACGAACCGCTGGATGAAGAAGGACATTTCGTTCATGCTCATGTATCCGGACGATTCAGAGAAGAAACATCCGAGTTCGACAAGGCGAGACTCGATCTGATGGACGTTTCTCCAAAGATGGTATTCTCTGTTGCTACATCTATGATTCCGTTCCTGGAGAATGACGATGCGAACCGTGCCCTGATGGGATCTAACATGCAGCGTCAGGCAGTGCCGCTTCTTTCTACAGAAGCGCCGGTTGTCGGAACAGGTATGGAAGCAAAGGCTGCTTATGATTCCGGTGTCTGCATTACGGCGAAAAACAGCGGTGTGGTAGAAAGATCTACCAGCACAAAGATTGTCGTAAAGAATGATGACGGCGGAAGAGACGAATATAATGTCATCAAATTTGCCCGAAGCAACCAGGGCAACTGTATGAACCAGAGACCGATCGTATTTGTGGGAGACCGTGTGGAAAAAGGAGATATCCTTGCAGACGGAGCTTCTACCTGCAACGGAGAAATGGCTCTTGGTAAAAATCCTCTGATTGGATTCATGACATGGGAAGGTTATAACTACGAGGACGCGGTACTGTTAAGTGAGCGTCTCGTTCAGGAAGACGTATATACATCTGTTCATATTGAAGAATATGAGGCAGAAGCCCGGGATACAAAATTAGGACAGGAAGAAATTACAAGAGATCTGGCAGGATTAAGCGAAGACGCGCTGAAAGATCTGGATGAAAATGGAATCATCCGTATTGGTGCAGAAGTTCGTGCCGGTGATATTCTGGTCGGTAAAGTAACTCCGAAAGGAGAGACAGAACTGACAGCAGAAGAAAGACTGCTGCGTGCTATCTTTGGTGAAAAAGCAAGGGAAGTAAGGGATACTTCTCTGAGGGTTCCTCACGGCGCTTATGGTGTTGTAATGGATACCAAAGTGTTTACAAGGGACAATGGAGATGAACTTCCGCCGGGAGTTAACAAGAGTGTTCGTGTCTATATTGCTCAGAAGAGAAAAATCTCTGTAGGTGATAAGATGGCCGGACGACATGGTAACAAGGGTGTAATTTCCCGTATTCTTCCGGTTGAAGATATGCCGTATCTGCCGAATGGACGTCCGCTGGATATCGTACTGAATCCGCTGGGTGTGCCATCTCGAATGAACATCGGACAGGTACTGGAAATCCATCTTTCCCTGGCTGCAAAAGTTCTGGGATTCAACGTTGCGACACCGGTATTCAACGGAGCGGACGAGAATGATATCGCAGATACTCTGCAGATGGCAAATGACTACGCCAATACAACATGGGAAGAATTTGAAGCAAAATGGAAAGATAAAGTCAATGATGATGTAATGAAGTATCTCTATGACAACAGAGATCATAGAAAAGAATGGGAAGGCGTTCCGATTGATACAACAGGAAAAGTAAGGCTGCGTGACGGACGTACAGGAGAAGAATTTGACAGCCCTGTAACCATTGGATTCATGCATTATCTGAAACTGCATCATTTGGTAGACGATAAGATCCATGCACGTTCTACAGGTCCATACTCTCTCGTAACACAGCAGCCGCTGGGTGGAAAAGCTCAGTTCGGCGGACAGCGTTTTGGAGAGATGGAGGTATGGGCTCTGGAAGCTTATGGCGCAGCTTATACACTGCAGGAAATCCTGACAGTAAAATCCGATGATGTTGTAGGAAGAGTGAAGACTTATGAAGCTATTATCAAGGGCGACAATATCCCTGAACCGGGTGTACCGGAATCCTTCAAAGTACTGCTGAAAGAGTTCCAGTCTCTGGCTCTGGATGTTAAAGTACTGGATGAAAATGCTTCAGAAGTTGAAATTAAAGAAAATGTAGACGGCGGAGATGTAAATCAGGATCTTGCGCCGATGATTGAGGGCGACAGCGTCTTCAATAATTATGAAGAAAGTGAGTCCGCGCTGGGTGCCCTGGGATATAAACAGGGAGAACTCTCAGAAGGCGAAGACAATACAATCTTATAGAAATGGATAAGCAATAGATAGTAGGAAGGAGCAGCCTTAATGATAGAATCAAGCAACGAATATTCAAGCAGCAAAATTTCATTTGATGCAATTAAAATCGGGTTGGCTTCTCCGGAAAAGATCCGAGAGTGGTCAAGAGGAGAAGTAAAAAAGCCTGAGACGATCAACTATCGAACATTAAAGCCTGAAAAAGACGGACTTTTCTGCGAAAAGATTTTCGGACCTACCAAGGACTGGGAATGTCATTGCGGAAAGTATAAAAAAGTACGTTATAAAGGCGTTGTCTGTGACCGATGCGGAGTTGAGGTAACAAAATCTAATGTCCGCCGTGAAAGAATGGGTCATATCGAATTGGCAGCACCGGTTTCTCATATCTGGTATTTCAAAGGAATTCCAAGCCGTATGGGATTAATGCTTGACATTTCACCTAGGACCCTGGAAAAAGTCCTGTATTTTGCCTGCTATATCGTGCTGGATCAGGGAGACACAGATCTTGCATATAAACAGGTTCTGACAGAGAAAGAATACAGAGAAGCATATGAAAAATACGGAGATACTTTCCGTGTTGGCATGGGAGCTGAGGCGGTCAAAGAACTGCTTCAGGCAATCGATCTGGAAGCAGAAGCAAAACAGCTGAAAGACGAATTCAAGACTGCGACAGGGCAGAAGAGAGCAAGAATCATCAAGAGACTTGAAGTTGTGGAAGCTTTCTGCAACTCTGATAATAAACCGGAGTGGATGATCCTGGATGCAATCCCGGTCATCCCGCCGGATATTCGTCCGATGGTACAGTTGGACGGAGGAAGATTTGCAACATCAGACTTAAATGACCTGTACAGAAGAATCATCAACCGAAACAATCGTTTGAAACGGCTTCTTGAACTTGGAGCACCGGATATTATCGTGCGCAATGAAAAGAGAATGCTTCAGGAAGCAGTAGACGCCCTGATCGATAACGGACGAAGAGGCCGTCCGGTCACTGGTCCGGGAAATCGTGCATTAAAATCTCTTTCTGATATGCTGAAAGGTAAGCAGGGACGTTTCCGTCAGAACCTTCTTGGAAAACGTGTTGACTATTCCGGACGTTCTGTAATCGTCGTAGGACCGGAACTGAAGATTTATCAGTGCGGTCTGCCAAAAGAAATGGCGATTGAGCTGTTTAAGCCGTTCGTAATGAAAGAACTGGTAGAAAGAAAACTTTCTCATAACATAAAGTCAGCTAAGAAGATGGTAGAAAAACTGCAGCCGGAAGTATGGGATGTGCTGGAAGATGTTATCAAAGAGCATCCGGTTATGCTGAACCGTGCACCGACACTGCACAGACTTGGTATCCAGGCATTTGAGCCGATCCTTGTAGAAGGTAAAGCAATCAAGCTTCATCCTCTGGTATGTACAGCGTACAATGCCGACTTCGATGGAGACCAGATGGCCGTGCATCTTCCGTTGACAGTAGAAGCACAGGCAGAATGCCGTTTCCTTCTGTTATCTCCAAACAACCTGCTGAAACCGTCTGATGGTGGTCCGGTAGCCGTTCCTTCTCAGGATATGGTACTTGGTATTTACTATCTGACACTGGAAAAAGAAGGAGACAAAGGAGAAGGAAAATACTTCAAATCCGAAAACGAAGCTTACCTTGCTTATGAAAATGGGGTTATTACACTTCATGCCCGTATCAAAGTAAGACGTACCGGAGTCGACAAAGATGGAAATCCGATTTCTCAGATCGTAGAATGTACACTGGGACGTATCCTGTTTAATGAAATCATTCTTCAGGATCTTGGATTTGTTGACAGAAGCAAACCGGAAAATGCTCTGGCGCTTGAGATTGACTTCCATGTAGGAAAGAAACAGTTAAAACAGATTCTTGACCGCTGCATCAATATTCATGGAGCGACAAAATCTGCGGAAGTCCTGGATGACATCAAAGCAATCGGATATAAATATTCTACAAAGGGAGCACTGACTGTATCTATTTCCGATATGACAGTGCCGCCTGAGAAACCTCAGATTCTGGAAGATGCTCAGAAACAGGCAGAGTTTATTTCAGAACAGTATAAGAGAGGTCTTATGACAGAAGAAGAACGTTATAAGGCTGTTGTAAAAACATGGTTTGATGCCGATGAGGAGCTGACAGATAAGCTGATCAATGGACTGGATCGTTTGAATAACATCTTTATGATGGCCGATTCCGGAGCCCGTGGTTCTAATCAGCAGATCAAACAGCTGGCTGGTATGCGTGGATTGATGGCGGATACATCAGGACGTACGATCGAACTGCCGATCAAGTCAAATTTCCGTGAAGGTCTTGACGTTCTGGAGTACTTTATTTCTGCTCATGGAGCTCGTAAAGGTCTGTCTGATACAGCCCTGCGTACAGCCGATTCCGGATATCTGACCCGTCGTCTGGTTGACGTATCACAGGATCTGATCGTTCGTGAACAGGACTGCGCAAAAGATGGAGAAATTCCGGGAATGTATGTGGAAGCGTTTATGGACGGACAGGAAGTCATTGAAAGTCTGGAAGAACGTATCAGCGGAAGATATGCCGCAGAGGAAGTAAAAGATCCGAATACAGGAGAAATTATCGTAAAAGCAAACCATATGATCACGCCAAAACGCGCGAAAGCAATCGTTGACGCAGGATATACAAGAGTGAAGATTCGTACTATGCTTACATGTAAATCCCCAATGGGCGCATGTGCAAAATGTTATGGATCCAACATGGCAACAGGTCAGGCAGTACAGGTAGGAGAGGCTGTCGGAATCATCGCGGCTCAGTCTATCGGTGAACCTGGTACACAGCTTACCATGCGTACGTTCCATGCCGGCGGAGTTGCCGGTGATGATATCACCCAGGGTCTTCCTCGTGTCGAAGAGCTGTTTGAAGCCCGTAAGCCGAAAGGACTGGCAATCATCGCAGAATTTGGCGGAGAAGTCCAGATCAAGGATACGAAGAAGAAACGTGAAGTTATCATCAGCAACCGCGAGACTGGAGATGTTAAGACATATCTGATTCCTTATGGATCCAGATTGAAAGTGCAGGATGGACAGATCCTGGAAGCCGGAGACGAGCTGACAGAAGGTTCCATCAACCCTCATGATCTGCTCCGCATCAAAGGAATCCGTGCAGTTCAGGATTATATGATCCGTGAAGTCCAGAGAGTATACCGTCTCCAGGGTGTAGATATCAACGATAAGCACGTAGAGGTGATCGTTCGCCAGATGCTGAAGAAAGTCCGCATTGAAGACGGTGGAGATACAAGTTATCTTCCGGGTGCTATGGTTGATGTTCTGGAATATGAAAAGACGAACAAAGAGATGGAAGAGAAAGGACTTCAGCCTGCGCAGGCTGAACAGATTATGCTTGGTATTACCAAGGCATCTCTGGCAACAGATTCTTTCTTGTCTGCAGCATCATTCCAGGAGACAACAAAGGTACTGACAGACGCAGCAATCAAAGGAAAAGTAGATCCATTGGTAGGATTAAAGGAAAATGTAATCCTTGGTAAACTGATTCCGGCAGGTACCGGAATGAAACGTTACCGCGATGTCAAGATCAGCACAGATGTAGAAGACTTTACAATCGGTGATGAAATTGACTTCGAAGATGAAATTGATTTTGAAGAATCAGATCTTCAAAAATAATTCATAAAATGAAATGAAGGGGAAAGCCGGGATATGTCCTGGCTTTTTTCTTTTTGGAAAACAACGAAAAGTTTTTAGCGAACAAAGCGAAAGAAAATTATGTGTACTGTATTCAGTATATTACGATAGAATATCTTAAGAAATCAGAAAATACTTTTAACTTGACAAATAAATCAGAAATTGATATAATAAAACCATCAAAAGAAAGACAACTTAATAAAGAAAGAAATAGCTTAAAATGCTCCCGAAAGTTCGAAAAGAACTTTCTAAACCGGCAGTCGGTGGATGTATTAATTGGAAGAATGAGACTGACTTAACAAGATATTGCGATTCCCGGACGGAATACAGCAAGTCTTTGAACGGAAAGAACGGTAAAGGAGTCAACCTCATCAAAAAAGATACAAAGGAAGTAATTTAAGAAGTCAAAGATTTTCAGTACCGGAACAAATCATAAGAATCAACAGCTGGATCATAACAACATCCTGGGAAGGAAAAGGAAGATTCAGATGTCCGCATGGATTCCAAAGAGAAAAGAAGGTTCAAAGAATTCTTGGGATTCAGAAAATCAGGAAAAGACTTTTAAAAGGAGTTTCAGAAAGAAACTTCAAAGAGATTTCAAAAGGAGTCTTAATTCTTTAAAGAGAAAGGAAATTCGAAAAGGATTTCAGACAGGAACTCAAAAGAGATTCCGCAGAAAGTTTAAAGGATAGAAAAAGACTTTGAAGAACTCTTAAAACGATAATTTCCGAAAGGAGGAAATTTTAAAAGATACACCGACTGACCGGTGGGGCGTTTTGATAAAAGGAACTCATTAATCAATTCTCCAGAATATGTTATAAATCGAAAAGATGATGTAAAGAAATCATTTTTTTAAAGAGAAGCAGTAGGAGATGAGAAGACGGAGATAGCCATGAGAACGAAAAAGTTGCTGCAGAACGAAAGAAGGAATGATGTGACGAGAAAGCATGATTCCGGCAGCTGGAAAGATGGCGGTGATTTTCCCGATATCCATAAAAGTACTGTAAAAGATTTATAATAATTCAGGAGAAAGGTATTGACAAAGACACGCTGGAGTTATATACTAACCTAGCGTGTCTTTTTGGGTGCAAAAAAACACGTGAGTCACTAGGTGAAATGAAGTAACCAAAAGTAGAAAACATGTATGGAGGTGAAATCAATGCCAACTTTTAACCAATTAGTTAGAAAAGGGAGAAAGACATCTGTAAAGAAGTCTACAGCACCAGCTCTTCAGAGAGGATATAACTCCTTAAAGAAGAAAGCTACAAATACAAGCTCTCCGCAGAAGAGAGGTGTTTGTACAGCTGTTAAAACTGCAACTCCTAAAAAGCCTAACTCAGCTCTTCGTAAGATTGCCAGAGTTCGTCTTTCTAACGGAATCGAAGTAACAAGCTATATCCCAGGTGAAGGACATAACTTACAGGAACATAGCGTTGTTCTGATTCGTGGTGGTCGTGTAAAAGACTTACCAGGTACTCGTTACCATATCGTTAGAGGTACACTGGATACAGCTGGTGTAGCTAACAGAATGCAGGCTCGTTCTAAATATGGAGCAAAGAGACCGAAGAAAAAATAGAGTAAAACTAAATTGGTACAAAGCAGCGTAAAGATTTGATCTTTCGCTACCTTGTATAGTTGTGCCGGAACTTTATTGTTTCCTACAAAAGGTTACAGGAGATATATAGGTCCTGCACGAACATACAGAATTAAAAGTATGAGTACCGATGAATTAATTATTATTAAGGAGGGAAGAACCGTGCCGCGTAAAGGACATGTTGCGAAAAGAGACGTATTGGCAGATCCTATTTACAACAATAAGGTTGTGACAAAGTTAATCAACAACATCATGTTGGATGGTAAAAAAGGAATTGCTCAGAAAATCGTATACGGAGCATTTGCCCGTGTAGAACAGGAAGCTGGAAAACCAGCTCTTGAGGTCTTCGAAGAAGCTATGAACAATATCATGCCAGTTCTTGAAGTAAAGGCCAGACGTATCGGTGGTGCTACTTATCAGGTGCCAATCGACGTAAGACCGGACAGAAGACAGGCATTAGCACTTCGCTGGCTGACAACTTTCTCCAGAAAAAGAGGAGAGAGAACAATGGAAGAGCGTCTTGCAAAAGAAATTCTTGATGCATCCAACAATACAGGTGCATCTGTAAAGAAAAAAGAAGATATGCACAAAATGGCAGAAGCAAACAAAGCGTTCGCACATTACAGATTCTAATCTTATCAAAAGATTTATTCTGCGGATGTTTTACTTAAAAACAATAGGAGGAAAAAACCTTGGCTGGAAGAGAATATCCATTAGAGAGAACCAGAAATATTGGTATTATGGCTCATATCGATGCTGGTAAAACAACATTAACAGAGCGTATCCTTTATTATACTGGTGTTAACTATAAAATTGGTGATACTCATGATGGTACTGCTACCATGGACTGGATGGAGCAGGAGCAGGAAAGAGGTATCACAATTACTTCCGCTGCTACGACATGCCACTGGACTCACCAGAAAGAAAACAAACCAGAGCCAGGTGCGCTGGAGCATCGTATCAACATCATTGATACACCAGGCCACGTAGACTTCACAGTAGAAGTAGAGCGTTCCCTGCGTGTACTTGACGGTGCAGTTGGTGTGTTCTGTGCAAAAGGCGGAGTAGAACCTCAGTCTGAGAACGTATGGCGTCAGGCTGACACATACAATGTACCAAGAATGGCATTTATCAATAAGATGGATATCTTAGGTGCAAACTTCTACGGAGCTGTAGACCAGATCAAAGAACGTCTGGGCGCTAATGCGGTTGTACTGCAGCTGCCGATTGGTAAAGAAGATGACTTCCAGGGAATCATCGACCTGTTCGAGATGAAAGCCTACATCTACAATGATGAAAAAGGTGAGGACATCTCTATTGTTGATATTCCTGAAGATATGCAGGAAGATGCAGAACTTTACCATACAGAGCTGATCGAAAAGATCTGTGAGTTAGATGATGATCTTATGATGGAATACTTAGAAGGAGATGAGCCATCTGTTGAATCATTAAAAGCAGCCTTAAGAAAAGGAACATGTGAATGTACAGCTGTTCCAATCTGCTGCGGATCTGCTTACAGAAACAAGGGTGTTCAGAAATTACTGGATGCAATCCTTGACTATATGCCGGCTCCAACAGACATCCCATCTATCAAAGGTGTAGATGAAGATGGAAATGAAGTCGAGAGACATGCCTCTGATGAAGAGCCATTCTCAGCACTTGCATTTAAGATCATGACAGACCCATTCGTTGGAAAACTTGCATTCTTCCGTGTATATTCCGGAACATGCAAATCTGGATCTTATGTATTAAATGCTACAAAGAACAAAAAAGAGCGTGTTGGACGTATCCTTCAGATGCATGCCAACAAGCGTGAAGAATTAGATACTGTATACTCAGGAGATATCGCTGCTGCTGTTGGATTTAAGACAACAACAACAGGTGATACAATCTGTGATGAGAAGTATCCGGTTATTCTGGAATCCATGGAATTCCCAGAGCCGGTTATCGACGTAGCGATCGAGCCTAAAACTAAGGGAGACCAGGGCAAGATGGCAGAAGCACTTGCTAAACTGGCAGAAGAAGATCCTACATTCAGAGCTCATACAGATCAGGAGACAGGACAGACGATCATTTCCGGAATGGGAGAACTTCATCTTGAAATTATTGTTGACCGTCTGCTTCGCGAGTTCAAAGTAGAAGCAAACGTAGGTGCTCCTCAGGTAGCATACAAAGAAACATTTACAAAAGCAGTCGATGTTGACAGCAAATATGCAAAACAGTCTGGTGGACGTGGACAGTATGGACACTGTAAAGTACACTTTGAGCCAATGGATGCCAACGGAGAAGAACTGTTCAAGTTCGAATCTACTGTTGTCGGTGGTGCGATTCCAAAAGAATACATCCCAGCAGTTGGAGAAGGTATCGAAGAAGCAGCTCAGTCTGGTGTCTTAGGTGGATTCCCAGTACTTGGTGTAAAAGCTACAGTATATGATGGATCTTACCATGATGTCGACTCTAGTGAGATGGCATTCCATATTGCCGGATCTATGGCATTTAAAGAAGCAATGCAGAAAGCAGATCCAATCCTTCTTGAGCCAATCATGAGGGTTGAGGTTACAATGCCGGAAGAATACATGGGTGATGTAATTGGTGATATCAATGCACGCCGCGGACGTATCGAAGGTATGGATGACATTGCTGGCGGTAAGATGGTTCGTGCATTCGTTCCACTTGCAGAAATGTTTGGATATTCTACAGACCTGCGTTCTAGAACACAGGGACGTGGTAACTATTCAATGTTCTTCAGCAGCTATGAGCCAGTGCCGAAGAATGTACAGGAAAAAGTACTTGCAGATAAGTAAGAAAACACGCTTTTTTCAGGAAAATAGGCTTGAAATATTTATGTAAATGAAATATAATCAAATTTAGGACAGCCCTTATACGGGCGGCTATATAGAAGTAGTAAATTTTATTATTTGTAATTGCCCGTAGGGCGAATAAGGAGGACATTTAAAATGGCTAAAGAAAAGTTTGAGAGAACCAAACCTCATTGTAACATTGGTACCATCGGACACGTTGACCATGGTAAAACAACTTTAACAGCAGCTATCACAAAAGTTCTGGCTGAAAGAGTAGAAGGAAACAAAGCTGAGAACTTCGAAGATATCGATAAAGCTCCAGAAGAAAGAGAACGTGGTATCACAATCTCTACAGCTCACGTTGAGTATGAAACAGAAAAACGTCATTACGCTCACGTTGACTGCCCAGGTCATGCTGACTATGTAAAGAACATGATCACTGGTGCTGCTCAGATGGACGGTGCTATCCTTGTTGTTGCTGCAACTGATGGTGTTATGGCTCAGACTAAAGAGCACATCCTGCTTTCTCGTCAGGTAGGTGTTCCTTATATCGTTGTATTCATGAACAAATGTGACATGGTAGACGATGAAGAATTATTAGAATTAGTAGAAATGGAAATTCGTGAATTATTAAATGAATACGAATTCCCAGGTGATGATATTCCTGTAATCCAGGGATCTGCTTTAAAAGCTCTTGAAGATCCAAGCGGAGAATGGGGAGACAAGATCATGGAACTTATGGATGCTGTTGACAGCTACATTCCAGATCCACAGCGTGACACAGACAAACCATTCCTTATGCCAGTAGAGGACGTATTCTCTATTACAGGACGTGGTACTGTTGCTACAGGTAGAGTAGAGAGCGGTGTTCTTCACGTATCTGACGAAGTTGAAATCGTTGGTATCAAAGAAGAAACAAGAAAAGTTGTTGTAACTGGTGTAGAAATGTTCCGTAAACTGTTAGACGAAGCTCAGGCTGGTGATAACATTGGTGCATTACTTCGTGGTGTTCAGAGAGACGAAATCGAAAGAGGACAGGTTCTCTGCCAGCCAGGATCTATCACATGCCATACAAAATTCACAGCTCAGGTTTACGTATTAACAAAAGATGAAGGTGGACGTCATACTCCATTCTTCAACAACTATCGTCCACAGTTCTACTTCAGAACAACAGACGTAACAGGTGTTATCGAATTACCAGAAGGAACAGAAATGTGCATGCCTGGTGATAACGTAGAAATGACAATCGAACTGATCCATCCAATCGCTATGGCTCAGGGATTATCTTTCGCTATCCGTGAAGGTGGACGTACTGTAGGATCAGGACGTGTTGCTCAGATCATCGAGTAATTATATCTGATAACAGAATATTGATGTAAATACAGCCCTGGAAACTTCGGTTTCCGGGGTTTTCTGTTATCATAAAAAAAGCCCCAATAGTTTCTTTCACTATTAGGGCCCAGATTTTGACAATCCTTTATTCAACAACAACAGCGGTTCCACTTGCAGTTACCATCAGCATACCATTATCAGCGCCGAGAACCTCATAATCAATATCTACTCCGACGACGGCGTTGGCTCCAATGGATTCTGCTCTGCTTTCCATTTCCTTAATTGCATCTTCTCTTGCCTGGATCAGTTCTTTTTCATAGCTTTCTGAACGGCCTCCAAAGAAGTTGGTAAAGGAAGCTGCGATATCTTTTACAAAATTGACACCGGAAATTACTTCTCCGAAGACAATCCCTTTATATTCGATAATTCTTTTTCCTTCTACGGAAGGTGTCGTTGTAGTAATCATAACAATTCTCTCCTTTCTCTATTAAATATATCACAATAAAAGTATACCATATCTTATCCAATTGACAATCGGATGCAGTTCCTTTTAGTAAATTCATTACGACTTTTTTCTTCCTTTAAAAATCAACATTTGCGGCATTGCTGCATCACTTATTTTATTTCCACTTTTTGCGCAAATTTCGTGCAAAAATGTGTACTGAATCCCTGTTTTCTCCACTTGGAAAATTCATTATAATAAAAGTAATGGAAAAGGAGGGACCAATAATGATTTATATGAATGAAAGATGCAAGTCCATTCTGCAAATGCTGCTAAATCAAAATAGCTATCTTCAGCCGGCGCAGATTGCAGAAATACTAAAGGTATCAAAACGAAGTATTTATTATGATATTTATAGAATAAATGATTGGTTATCTTCTTACAAGATATCTGAATTAGAGACTGTGAGAGGAAAAGGAATTTTGCTGAGTGATCTGCAAAAAGCGGCGATTGAAGAAGCGTTACAGGATTCATCGCAGGAAGAAACGTATATATATTCTCCCATGGAACGTATTCCGATTATCTACTGCAGCATCTTAAGTAAAGAAAAACCAATATATATTGAACAGTTAATGGAATATTGTGATGTTAGCAGAAACACAGTTTTTAATGATTTGAAAGTTATGGAAACTCAGCTGCTGAATTATGATCTCAAATTGCGGTATGAAGCAAAAACAGGATATTACATTGCCGGAGATGAGATTAAAATCCGGGCTGTGTTTATTTCATATTTTAATAAGCTGCAGGTACTGTATAAAAGAGGTAATTTGAAATTCTTTTCCAGGGAAAAAATTAAAGTGACGCTCGATACTTTAAAAAAGATTGAAAAAACTCTAAAAATTCGGTATGTGGAGGGAATTCTGCTTTCTCTGGCCGCGTTATTTCCAATCATTGAACGATCAGAGGTTACGCTGGATTTTGCAGATCTGAAATTTGATGAGATACAGAGTACGTTGGAATATCAGCTGATTGATCACTATTTTGAAACTCTGAAGGAATGTGAAAAGATTTATTTGTGCCTGCATCTGCTGGGATCCAGAATTACGGTTTCTTCAGATGATATTTTTGATGTACGGCCGAATCAGGCAGTTTATGAGACGACGAAGGCGCTGGTGACAGAATTCGAAAAGGTCGCGTGCGTCCAGTTTGGGGATCGTGAGAAACTGGAACAGGCGCTGTTTGTTCATATCAATGCGTCTCTTTACCGGTATCAGTATGGAATTCAGATCGGCGATGAAATGTGTGAAGATATCATGAGAGAATATCCGGATCTGTTTGAACTTACGAAACTGGCCAGCGGCTATCTGGAACAGCAGGTGGGGCTGCCGATACCGGACAGTGAAATTGCTTATCTGGCGCTGCATTTTGGCGCCCATCTGGCTATACCGAAAACATCTGAGACGGCGCTGCGCATTCTGATCGTGTGTGTCAACGGAGTGTCCACCGGAAACATGATACGAAGAGAAATACAGAAACTGCTTCCGGACGCGAAAATCGTAGGTGTTGAGTCGGTGACGATGGTGAAAAATGCCCAGAATCAGTGTGATATCATTATTTCCACGGTAAAAATGAAAAGTGTTGTGCCGGTGATTCAGGTTCATCCGATCATAACAAAACAGGACCGCCAGACAATCCTGAATCATCCGCTGATTCGGAATAACAATATCCGGTTCAATGTAAACCGGCTTTTCAGTGAAATCAAACCCTATGTTCCGCCGGAAAACTGGGAGATGGTGGAAAAGAAAATTTATCTGTGCTTAAATACAGAAAGCGGCGACCAAAATGAATATCATGCGGAGAAAAAGAAATCCCTGCTTGATGTGCTGACCGTTGACCGAATAAAGATGAAAGAAGAGGAAGATAAATGGATACCGGCACTCTGGGAGGCAGGAGAACCGCTGCTTGAGGCAGGGAGCATTGAAAGAAAATATTTGGACCAGATTATTTCACAGATACAGTTTTATGGACCATATATGTTCATTACTCCGAGGGTTATTCTGGCGCATGCGAAACCGGAAGACGGGGTGAATGCACTGGATGTATCAATGCTGCTGTGCAAAAAAGAGATTGCATTTTCAGATTTTCACAAAGCCAATGTTATTTTAATCCTGGCGGCAGAGGATCAGGAAAATCATTTGAGAATGTTAAAAGATATTGCCGATGTTTTCTCGATTCAGACCAGGATAGACGAGATTCTGGAATGCGGCAGTCCGGAAGAAGTCAGAGAGTTTATCTGCAGAATAAAACAGAATCAAAACAAGGACTTGTGATGAAAGAATCACAGGTCCTTTTTCTTATGGAAAGCACACTGATTTGCACAGATAATTGACATTTCCTGGACTTCTGTTTCCGGCCGGTTCCTGCTATGATGATATCAGAAACAAAGAAAACGCAAAGCTTTGCCCGGAAGATTACAATATGAAGGAGGAAGATCAAATGGATCTTTTGAAACAGGAAAATGTACAGATTATTGATCAGGTTTCGGATTGGAAAGAAGCAATACGACAGTCAGTGGCGCCTTTGGAAAAGGGAGGATATGTGCAGTCATGCTATAAAGAAGAAATTATAAAAAATGCGGATGAACTGGGACCATATTTTGTAATTTCTGAAAAAATTGCCATTCCTCACGCAAGACCGGATCAGGGTGTGAATGAATCACAGCTGGCGATTACACTTTATAAAGAACCGATTGTTTTCAGTGAAAAGTGGAAAAATGTCAGACTTTTTATTGCCCTGGCTGCGAAGGACGGGAACAGTCATTTAGATGCACTGAGGAAGATAACAGAAGTTCTTCAGAATCCAGAGACAATTAAAAAAATAATTGAAGCGAATACAGAAGAAAAAATATATGAATATTTTCAGTAGAAAAGAAAGGAAAGGAACACTATGTTAGGTATTTTGAGTTTTATACAGCAGGTATTGTCAACACCGGCAATTTTTGTAGGATTGATTGCGCTGTTAGGATTGGCACTTCAGAAAAAAGACGCACAGACTATGGTAAAGGGAACTATTAAAACAATTTTAGGATTTCTGGTATTAAATGCGGGATCTACGGTTGTACAGGATGCAATCATTCCTTTTGGGGATTTGTTTACATTAGCATTTGGAATCGAAGGAGTCGTGCCAAATAATGAAGCAATCGTATCTCTGGGATTAGATCAGTTCGCTGTGCAGACAGCATCCATCTTTGCTCTGGGAATGGTAGCCAATATTATTCTGGCCCGTTTCTCAGGAATGAAATACATATTCCTGACCGGGCATCATGCCCTGTACATGGCGTGCCTGATCGCTATTACCTTATCCATCGCAGGATTGACCGGAACGCCGCTGATCATCGGAGGAGCGCTGCTTTTAGGATTTATTATGGCGGCATTTCCAGCTTTGATGCAGCCAACAATCCGTAAAGTAACAGGAAATGATATGCTGGCTCTGGGACATTTTTCAAGTACAGGTTATTTTATCAGTGCCCAGATTGGAAAATTATTTGGCAGAGATGAAAACACAAAAACAACGGAAGATGTAAATTTCCCACAGGGGTTGTCTTTCCTTCGCGAAAATACGATTTCTATTGCCATCGCTATGTTTATCTGTTACCTTCCGGTCGCAGGAATTGTGAATTTTACAAATTATGACGCAGGAGCAAAAATATTTGCAGGCGATAATTGGTTTTTATTCTCTGTTATTAAGTCTATTACATTCTCTGCCGGTATTTACATTGTACTAGCTGGGGTTCGTATGCTGATCAATGAAATCCTGCCGGCCTTCAAGGGGATTTCAGAGAAGCTGGTTCCGAATGCAAAACCGGCACTGGACTGCCCAACGGTGTTTCCATATGCGCCAAATGCAGTGTTGATTGGATTCCTTTGTTCCTTTATAGGAGGTATCGTAGGTCTGATTGCTCTGGCTCTGATGGGACAGGCGGGAATTGCAGCAGCTATCATTCTTCCAGGAGCAGTAGTACATTTCTTCTGCGGAGCAACAGCAGGTGTATGCGGAAATGCTACTGGTGGATTAAAAGGAGCAGTTGCGGGATCTTTTGTCCATGGAATTATTGTTACTTTTCTGGCAGCGGCATTGTATCCGATTCTGGGAGCCTTAGGATTTGCAAATACAACATTCTCTGACGCAGATTTTACTGTTGTGGGAATTATTATTGGAAACTTAATGAAAATTATCAATGGAAATACATTACTGGTTGTCATTGTTATTCTGTTTATTTTACCGATTTTATTTAATTATACAATCGGAAGAAAAAAAGCTGAGAACTAATAAAAATTATCATACTATTTTAAAGAAAAGGAGAAACGATTATGAGTAAAATTAGAAAAATCATGTGCTTTTGTGGATCAGGACTTGGAACATCATTTCTTATGGAGATGAATATTAATACGGCATTAAATAATCTGGGAATCACAGGGGTAGAAGTAATGCATAGTACCATTGATGATGTTATGCCGGGAGCAGCAGATCTCTTTGTATGTAGTCAGGAACTGGCACCGAGAGCAGAAAGTGCAGGCAGGACAATTGGAGTGATGGATATGATGTCTGTACCGGAATTAGAGGAAAAACTGAAAGCAGCATTTGAAGAGGCAGAGCAGTAAAAATATTAAGGAAAATAAGAATTTCCTCACATTTGTTTAGAATCCTTTTAGAAATGTTTATAAGGAGAATATTGATGAAGTGTGGAATTCTGCTATAATAAAGACATACTTTTTCATATATTTTTTAATCCTCTCTTTTTTGAACCCCGCGAAAGCGGGGTTTTTTATTTCATAGGAAGCTGCCGATTGACACGCTGCAGGAGGAATCCTGCCAAAAGGGGTGCTTTCTTGTATAAGAAAACGGTATGAAAAAAGCTTTTGACTTTATAAAATGAAAAAAGAAAGATATAATCCTGTCTTTGACAGTTGTTGGAAGGAAAAATCGCTGTATCCCTTGTATT
>ERZ1090865.401-NODE-401-length-25876-cov-10.974478_pt1 | contig 25876 bp, 26 predicted proteins | sample MGYA00478478_ERZ1090865 | MGnify/ENA primary metagenome ERZ1090865 (study PRJEB33644, sample SAMEA5815715) | chicken gut metagenome | biome: Chicken; feature: Gastrointestinal Tract; material: Caecum | place: Ireland | collected 2019-01-01 | study: A study of the... | reverse complement strand
TTGGTGGAGATGAGGGGGATCGAACCCCTTACCTCCTGCATGCCATGCAGGCGCTCTCCCAGGTGAGCTACACCCCCATAAGTTGTCAGAACCAATTCCTGACGACGTTTGCTATTATAGCAAACGAAAACCGAAATGTCAACAACTTTTTTTGCTTTTCTGTGAATTGTGGGGAAGGACAATTTATTGGCTTCAGGCATAGAATGGCGGGCACGGTTGCAAAAGGAGGTGCGGAGGCCATGCGTCGGACCTTGCCAAAGGAAAAAAGACGGTTTGCTTTCCGGCTGAGGCTTGGACTGTGGGGAATCGCACTGATGGTTGCGGCACTTCTTTTCAATGCATATGTGAATTCGGAAATTCGCCCGACCCTCATGGAATTGGCTGAATATGAGGCGCGTGCCATTACGCTGCAAGCCATTCACGAAGCAGTCAGCCAGACCTTGGAGGATACAGGAGCGAAATCTACGCGCTTTTATACGAAAACGGAAGCGGGTGTGCAGATTGATACCGCAGCGGTCAATCGTTTCCGCAGCAGACTGGTGCAAGCAGTTCAGGAACGGATGCAGGAATTGCCCGAACAGGAATGCAGAATCCCTTTCGGAAGCCTTACCGGGAATTCTTTGCTCAGCGGTCATGGCCCGGCGTGGAAAGTGTCTCTCCGGCCGGAAGGATATATGGAAGCTGAGTGGCAGGAAAAGACCGAATCGCTGTCCATCAATACCACGCGCTACACTGCCGAAATCCTTTTGCAGGTTACCGTCAATATGATTCTGGATGGCCGCACCGAAACACTCACGGTTACCGATTCGGTTCCGATGGTCAGCATCCTGCTGCAAGGGGAAACCCCTTCGGTTTATGCGCAGGCGCTGGATTGAAGTAAATACATGGAATGTGGTATAATACCCACATCTGAAATAGGGAGTGAAAATGTATATGGAGCGGGAACAGGCGCACAGGCGCGCAGAAGAGTTGCGTGCTGTGATTGAGAAAAACAATCGGTTGTATTATGATCAGGATGCCCCCGAACTGGAGGATTTTGAATATGATGCGCTGACCCGGGAACTCAAGGCAATCGAGGCAGAGTTCCCGGACCTGATTACGCCGGATTCCCCCACGCAGCATGTGGGCGGTACGGCCAGCAGCAAATTCAGCAAAGTGACCCATGCCGTCAAAATGGAAAGCCTGCAGGACGCATTCTCGGAGGATGAACTGCGGGAATTTGATGCACGCGTGCGGGAGGCAGGTATCCGGCCGGAATATGTGGTGGAAGCCAAAATCGACGGTCTGTCCGTCAGTCTGGAATACCGCGATGGCCGTCTGGTGCGGGGTTCCACACGCGGCGACGGTACGGTGGGGGAAGATGTGACGGAAAATCTTGCCTCCATTCGGGATATCCCGCAGCAGCTGGAGAATGCGCCTGCTTTTCTGGAAGTACGCGGCGAAGTGTATATGCCGCACGCTGCCTTTTTGAAACTGAAGGAGCAGCAGGAACTGGAAGATAAAACCCCTTTCAAGAATCCCCGCAATGCGGCAGCAGGTTCGCTGCGGCAGAAAGACGCAAAAATCACGGCGGGACGTGGGTTGTCCATCTTTGTTTTCAACTTGCAGCAATGTGAGGGGCGCAGTTTTACCACGCACCATGAAACGCTGGATTATATCAAATCCTTGGGGTTCCCGGTCTCTCCGCGGTATAGCGTGTTTTCCAATATTGAAGATGCCATCCGGGAGATCCAGACCATCGGGCAGCTGCGCGGAACACTGGAATTTGATATCGACGGCGCGGTGATCAAGGTCAACGACCTGGCCGCCCGCCGCGTTCTGGGCAGTACCAACAAATTCCCCCGCTGGGCAATTGCCTTCAAGTATCCGCCCGAGGTGAAGGAGAGCGTTGTGCGGGATATCGAAGTCACAGTGGGCCGCACCGGCGTGCTGACGCCAACTGCGGTGTTTGATCCGATTTTCCTGGCGGGTACCAGTGTGTCGCGGGCCAGCCTTCATAACGGGGATATCATCAGCAGTCTGGGCGTCGGGATCGGGGATACCATCCAGGTCCGCAAGGCGGGAGACATTATCCCCGAAGTGATTGCGGTATCGGCTCATGGGCCGGACAGCAAGCCCTTTGCGATGCCGACGGTGTGTCCGAGCTGCGGGGCGCCGGTGGTGCATCTGCAGGATGAAACCGCGCTGCGCTGTGTGAACCCGGAATGCCCGGCGCAGAGCCTGCGCAACCTGATTCACTTTGCATCGCGCGATGCCATGGCCATCGACGGTCTGGGCGAAGCGGTGGCAATTCAGCTAACCGAGAAGAATCTGGTGCACACGGTGGCGGATCTGTACTCGCTGCAGGAGGAACAACTGCTGACACTGGACAAATTCAAGAAAAAGAGCGCCCAGAATCTGTTGGCGGCCATCGAACATTCCAAGGCCAACAACCTGGATAAACTGTTGTTCGGCCTGGGAATCCGGAATATCGGGGATAAGGCAGCGGCTTTGCTGGCGGAGCACTTTGGCAGTATGGAGGCGCTTCGCACAGCCAGCGTGGAACAAATGTGCGAAATTGACGGATTTGGCGCCGTCATGGCGCAGAGTGTGCGGGAATTTTTCGATAAAGAAGGAACCAGTGATCTGCTGACCCGGCTGGAGGCGGCCGGGGTCAATATGAAGTGGACGGGCACCCCCAAGGGCACCGCTCTGGCAGGTAAAACGCTGGTGGTCACCGGCACACTGCCCACACTGTCCCGCCAGGAAGCGGAAGCGCTGATCGTGCAGAATGGCGGCAAGGCGGCAGGCTCCGTTTCGAAAAAGACAAGCTACGTGGTCGCCGGAACGGCGGCCGGATCCAAACTGACCAAGGCTCAATCCCTTGGAATTCCTGTGATTGATGAAGCAGGGCTCTACGCACTGATCCAGAATACCTGATTGCCAAGCACCCTCCTGGGAGGGTGCTTTTTTCTTTGGTTCTAACCTGGTGCTGCTGCACATACAGTGGCAGTGTGAGGTGAACAAAACGATGGACGAGTACTATTCCGTGGTCAATGCCTTGCCGCAGACGCTTTCGGACGAGCTGCGCAGGCTGGACGCCATAATAGCGCCGGCTGTGCAGGAAATCCGCCTTAGGGCAGAACAACCGGCCTACTTTACCATACGCGGAAAGCTGGTTCCCTGTACCCGGTATCTTCCGACGGCAAAGCATTGTGCATCTGTCGGCCAAGACCTCCTGCAGGACTGCTTTTTGCAGCTGTGCCGGTACTCGGCCTATGCGTACGAGGAGGAACTGGGTCAGGGGTTCCTGACCATCCGCGGCGGAAATCGGATTGGCGTGGCGGGCAATCGAAGTCTGGGAGGCTTCACACGCATCACATCATTGAATGTGCGGGTGGCACGGTGGGTCCTCTGTGAACTGCCGGATCCGGTCCGAAAATTCTTGGCAGACGGTGCGGGCGGTTTGCTGGTGGCGGGAACTCCGGGAAGCGGAAAGACCACTTTCTTGCGCAGTCTGGTGCACTTCCTTGGGGACACGGAAGAAATTGTTTGTGTGGTGGACGAGCGTGGCGAGCTGATGGCATCCGACAACGGAACAGTGACCAAGGGACAGCCAGTATGCTGCGATGTCTATACCCGCTGTTCCAAGGCGGAGGGAATCCGTATGGCGCTGCGCTGCATGAATCCGCGGTACATTGTCTGCGATGAATTGGGAACCAATGCCGACACGGAGGCGGTGGAGCAGGGGGTGGCATCGGGCGTATGCTTTCTGGCGTCGGTGCACTGTGATTCTCCGCGGGCCCTGCAACAAAAGCCACAGCTGGCAAAACTTTGCGCAACGGGCGCCTTTTCGGCAGCTGTGTTTTTGGACGGGCGGCAAAAGCCGGGTACGGTGGCACAATGGATACAGCTTTCCTGAATTTTTTGCTGCGCTGTCTGGGAACAGGCCTTCTGGTGGCGGCGGGCGGTGCGGGAGGTATGGCGGCCTGCGCGCACAAAAAGTCTGCCTGGCAGGAGGTCTACGCGGTATCGCGCCTGTTTTCCTATATGCAGCAGCTTCTCGCATATCAGGCACTCACGGGGGAGGAACTGTTGCAACGCGCGAAATCCTATCCGCAGTTTACACGCCTGGGCGTACAATCCTGTACGCGGTTGGAAACATTGCCGCTGCCTGATACGATTGTGCCCTCTCTGCGGGAGGAGATCCGGTCTGACTTGCAGCAACTTTCGATGGCGCCACGGGAAACGGCCTGCAGGACCTTGCAGCACTTGGCAACAGTATGTGAAGAGGCAGCGATGCAAAAAGAAAAAGAGGCTCAGATGGCAGAAAAACTCTGGCCGCGGCTGGGAATTTGCCTGGGCGCGCTGGCTGCCATTCTTATGTGGTGAGGGATTGACACAATGAACATTGATCTGGTGTTTAAAATAGCGGCAACCGGTATTATTGTGGCGGTCCTGAATCAGCTTCTGATTCGTTCGGGGCGGGAGGATCAGGCCATGATGACCACACTGGCCGGCTTGATTGTGGTTCTGAGTATGCTTGTGAGACAGATCAGCGATTTGTTTGTGCTGATCAAGGCGTTATTTGAGTTGTGATGAGGCAACATGCTGTTATACAAATTGGCCGCCGTGGCGTTTGTGGCGGCGGTACTCAGCCTGGCGCTCAAAAAAGAACAGCCGGCTTTTGCTTTTCTGGTTTCGGTCTGCGCCGCAGCAGGAATTTTGGCCACAATGACACAGCAGATGCGGCCGGTCATGGAATGGCTGCAGACACTGGATGGTATTTTGCCGGGTGGGGGAATCGATGCGCTTTTACGGGTGATGGGCATCGCGCTGGTGGCACAGCTCGCGGGGGACCTGTGTCGAGAGGCAGGCATGTCGGCGGCAGCGACGGCAGCGGAACTGTGCGGCAGGTTGCTGGCTTTACTGCAGGCGTTGCCGCTGCTGCAGGAACTGCTCAGCGCCTATGCGGGCTACTTGCAATAATCGGGATGCTGATCCTTTTCCCGCTGCATGCGGACGCGGAAGGGTTCTCCGCGAACGTGGAAGCGATACTCTCAGGTGGAGACGCCGCCATCCGGAAGGCGTCCGGCTGGCAACTGCAGGATGTGCTCCATTGGCTTGCGGGCCTTGTGGGGACGGACTTCTTTGACCCGCTGCAATTTGCATGGCGGGCGGGGGCGTACTTGCTCCTGGCAGGGGCATTGAGCCTTCTGGTGACGGGCAGTACCTGGCGGCGCTGCCTGGAGGCGATATCTTTGCTGGGATTCGGTACCATGAGCCTGAATGCCATGATGGATCTGGCGGACGCTGTGGTGACAACCGCACAGGATTGCCAGAACTATCTGGTGGCTTTTGTACCTGTATACAGCGGTGTGGCTGCCATGGGCGGGCAGGGGGCAGGAGCGCTGGTGTACAGCGGCATGTTTTTTGCTATGTCGAGCTTCCTGGCGGGGCTCATCCGCACTGTACTGCTTCCTGTGATGCAGATTTATTTCTGCTTTACGGCCTGTGCCTGTATCTGGGGAAACACGGGAATCGAGGAGGCTGCGGCACTGTTCGCCAGGTTGTTGCATTGGGCTTTGCGGCTGTGCGGCATTGTGTTTGGCGCCGTTCTGGGACTGCAGAATATCCTGGCCGGAAGTGTGGATAACGCGGCCCTGAAGACGGGGAAAAGCATGCTGCAGGGGTTTATCCCGGTGGTGGGGGATGCGGCGGCAGCGGCGCTGTCGGGGGCCTCGGCTGCCGTGCAACTGTTGAAGGGGTCGCTGGCGCTGGCTGCACTGGCCGCACTGGCAGTGGCCTTTGTGCCGGTGGTGGTACAGTGTCTTTTGTACACCGCTGCTTTTGCGGTGGTGGGGGTGGCCGCCTCCCTGATCGGTCAAAAACAGTGCGGCAGGTTGTGCCGGCTGTACGGAGAGGGAAGCCGGCTTTGTGTATCGGTGCTGGCATTGCATTTCTTCATGGTATTCTTGTCCACCGCGTTGCTTTTGCTGGCAGGAAATGGGGTGTAATTGATGGAATCGATTCGCCATGTGGCGCTGGGATGTTGTGTGATCTCCACTGTGGCAGGGATGATCCGGATTTTCTGGCCGGAGAACAGCCTGGCACCTGTCATAAATGCAGTCTTGGCACTGTATATTATAACGGCAGCGCTGCAGCTGGTCCGGGGGGCGGATTGGCAATCGCTGGCTGCGGAATTGTATGCGCTGACTGCCGCAGAGACCGAGATGTCAGATTCTTATGTAGAGTATGGGAAACAGCTGGGGCAGGAAGCTTCCGCCCAGGCGATCCGGACGGTTCTGGGGCAGGCGGGTGTGGATGCTGCGGTCCAGATCCGGGGAAATACCTGCGAGGTCACGCTGCTTCATGCAGAGGACCGGGAAAGAGCAGAAGCTGTGTTGCAATCCAGCTGCGGAACTCTTTCCTATACCATCACGGCGGGAGGTGATGCGTCGTGAAAACGGGGACGGCGTGGCTGGAGCGGTGGAGCGGGCGAATCAAAGCACTGGTAAATGACGAAAAGAAACGGGTCAATCTGGTGGTCTGCCTCGGTCTGGCGGGGCTGGTCCTGCTGGCCTTGCCGGAATGGCTGCCACAGGAAGATGCGTCAACCCGCGTGGAAGCGGAAGTTAGTGCTCCAGGCCCGGAGAACTACGCGGTACAACTGCAGGAACACCTGGAACAGCTCATTGCGCAGGTGGACGGTGCCGGTGCGGCAAGGGTCATGGTGACGCTTGCCTCCGGGGAGGAAAATATCTATGCCACAGACCGACAGACATCCGCGGATGGTCAGGATACAGTCAGCCATGTATTGCTGGATGATGACGGCCTGGTCGAAACGGTACAAACCCCGCAGGTGTTGGGGGTGGCAGTTGTCTGTGAAGGAGGGGGAGACGCCGCTGTACAGAATCAGATCAGTGAACTGGTGGAAGCCTTGACGGGCGTAGGGGCCAATCATGTCACAGTCGCCAAAATGGCGGCCGCAGAATAAGGGGGTACATGGGATGAAACAGACGGCAACCAAGCAAAGCAAACACCGCCGGGCAACCGCGGCCGTGATGGCACTGGCACTGGGGGCGGCAGTCTATTTGAACTGGTCGTTTGCGCGGCAGGCGCCGGAAGACCTGACGGCGTCGCCGGCCGAAGAAACGGCGGTAGAGACAGCTGCCGCAGCCATCACCGACCCGCTGGAGACATCGGCTGATGCCGGGGAGGTGTCGGAACAGACCGTGAACAAGAATTACGGGGAGGCACAGATGGTCAGCGTCACCCAGGACGCCGGCACGGAATTCTTTGAGGAGGCACGGCTGTCCCGCAGCAAAGCGCGGGACGAAGCGCTGGAGGCACTGAACGAGGCACTTAAAGATACCTCGGTCAGCGAAGCGGAGAAAAAGGCCCTGACCGACAAACTCAGTACGCAGGTCAACAATATCACCCTGGAGACCAAGCTGGAAACGCTGATCAAGTCCAAGGGGTTCGCGGACTGTGTGGTCAATCTGGAGGGGGAACGGGCCAATGTAACGGTCATGACAGAAAATGATGCGCTGACGGCCGAAGAGGTTGCCAGAATCCGGGATGCGCTGATGAGCCAGTGCAAGGACCTGGATGCGCAGGACATCACCATCGTGGAGGTAAAATAACCCTTTCATCAGTTGCAAATGGTATGGTTTTGTGGTAAACTAAACTATACTATAAGAAAAAGTGGCCCGCGGTAAGGGCTGCATGCAACGGGAGGGTACACAACATGGATGTGCAGAATACCATCGGGGGCAGCTTGCAGATTTCAACGGATGTTTTGGCCAAGATTGCCCGTCTGGCTGCGTTGGAAGTGGGCGGCGTTGCCGAGGTGACGACTGGAAACAGCCAGAACGTTCGCCGGCTGCTGAGCCGTACCGGCCTGCAGAAGCCGGTCAGCGTTGTGCTGGAAGATGGCGTCGCGGCCGTGACCGTGCATCTGACGGCAAATTATGGCCAGAAGATCATGCCGTTGTGTGAAAAAGTGCAGGAAAACGTCAAGCAGACCATCCAGAATATGACGGGGATTACGGTATCCCGGGTCAACGTTCTGGTGGTGGGCCTGGCGCAGCCCGAAGCACAGGACTGAAGAAGAGAAGGACAGGAAACCAAGTATGGGAAAAAAGCTCACCCGCCGCGAATCCCGTGAGGCGGCTTTTCTGACGGCATTTGCCGCCACATTCGAACCGGAGGCTCCCAGCCTGCCGACCGGCGCTGAACAGCCGGAGGCAGATGCATTTGCACACCAGTTGCTGGCAGCCATGAACGATCACGCTGCAGAACTGGATGCGATGATTGAGAGCCACCTGAAGGGATGGAAACTCAATCGTGTGCCGCGCGTCAGTCTGGTTGCGCTTCGGTTGGCATTGGCAGAAATGCTGTATGGGGAAGAACAAAAGCCGGGCGTTGCCATCAACGAGGCGGTGGAGATCGTCAAAAAATATGGCGCCGATAACGATTATCAGTTTGTCAACGGTTTGCTTGGCACGGTAGCCCGCGAGCGGGAAGAACACCCGGAAGCAACATGCTGACGCTGGGGATCGATACCAGCAATTATGCAACCTCTCTGGCTGTGTTTGACACAAATGCCGGAGAGGTTGTTTGCGATTGCAAAAAGTTTTTGCCGGTCAAGCCGGGACAGATGGGGCTGCGCCAGAGTGATGCCCTGTTTCACCATACCTGTGCTCTGCCGCCGATGCTGGCAGAGCTGGGAAACAGGGTGGATTTGACCCGCGTCGAAGCGGTGGGCGTATCTGCCAAACCCCGCCCGGTGGAAGGCTCCTACATGCCTTGCTTTCTGGCAGGCGTCAATGCGGCCTCGGCCTTTGCATTGGCCCGGAACCTTCCGTTACTGCAGACAACACACCAGCAGGGGCATATTGCTGCCGCACTGTTTGCCACCGGCGAGATCAGTCTGTTCACACAGGAAGTGCTTGTCTTTCATGTGTCGGGCGGAACCACAGACCTTCTGCTGTGTCAGGGGGCGGATGCCATTGTGCCGCTGGGTACCAGCAGTGACCTGTATGCGGGCCAGGCTGTCGACCGGCTGGGTGTGAAACTGGGATTCCCGTTCCCGGCAGGAACCTACGTGAGTGAGCAGGCGGCGCAGTGCCCGGACAAGATTCGCCCGAAGGTAAGTGTCCGTGGGATGGAATGCAGTTTGTCCGGGCTGGAAAATCAGTGCGCCAGACTTCTGCAGGAGGGCAAGACAGCTGCCTATGTCTGCAAATATTGTCTTTTGTGCATTGGGGAGACGCTGGTACGAATGGCGGATGCGGCGCTGCGGGAACACCCCGGCCTGCCGGTGGTATTTGCAGGCGGCGTGATGAGCAGTGAGCTGATCAAGACCTATGTGATGCATCGGGTACCCGGGGCTCATTTTGTGCCGGGAAAATTCGCCAGTGATAACGCAATCGGGATTTCCGTTTTGGCAGCCAAGGAGAATCAGGCATGGCCGATTTTATCAATGTAAGTACCTTAAACCGCCTGGCCAAGGATGTCCTTGCGCAGTGTGAGCCGCTGAACAATCTGATCGTATGCGGTGAAATTTCCGGTTTCACACGGCATTACAAGAGCGGGCATCTGTATTTTACCCTGAGGGATGAAAATGCCAGCGTGAAGGGCGTCATGTTCCGCAATCAGGCGCGGCTTCTGAATTTCGAGCCCCAGAATGGTATGCTGGTACTGGCATATGGACATGCCACGATTTATGAACGGGATGGCGCTTTTCAGCTTTATGTGGACTATATGCGCCCCTTCGGCGCCGGTGCAGCCCAGATGGCTTTCGATGCCCTGTATAAAAAGCTGGAGGCCGAAGGCTTGTTTGCGCAGGAGCGCAAACGTCCGTTGCCGCGTGTGCCCCACTGCATTGGTGTGGTGACCAGCAAAACGGGGGCCGCCTGGCAGGACGTACAGAATGTGATCGGGCGCCGCTGGCCTATGGTCAAACTGTTGCTGGCGCCGGTCAATGTGCAGGGACTGGAAGCGGAACGCAGCATCATTGCGGGCATCCGGGCACTGGACAAAGATACACGTGCGGACCTGATTCTGGTAACGAGGGGCGGCGGCAGCAAGGAAGACCTCTGGATCTTTAACAGCGAGCGGATCGCCCGTGCCGCCGCAGCCTGCCACAAGCCGGTGGTCTCCGCTGTGGGCCATGAGATTGATACCACCATTCTGGACTATGTGGCCGATCTGCGCGCGCCTACGCCTTCCGCGGCGGCAGAACTTTGCGTGCCTGACCGGGAAGAAATTTTGCAAAAAATATCCATTTTGCAGCAGAATATTCAAAATAATATACAGAATCGCATCCAGTTATGCTATAATAAATATACAATGGCAACGGTGCGGCAAGCACGGCAGCATCAAGTGCAAAAGATCAACCGCTATGAGCAGGAATGGCAGCGGGCAGCCGACCTGCTGCAGCAGGCACAGCAGCACCGGGTATTCCAAGCAGAAAGTACTTTGCGGTCCGCCGCGGCATTGGCGGAATCCCTGAATCCCTACGGTGTTTTGGCGCGCGGGTATGCCATCGTCCAACGGGACGGCGAAGTGTGCACGGTGGATAATTTGCAGCCTGATCAGCAAATCCGACTGCGGGGCGCCGGGGCGGTGGCTGACTGTCTGGTACAGTCGGTGCAGAGAATCGAAACACAGGAGAACAACGGTTTATGAAACAGCCGAAATCTTTTGAAGAGGGTATGCAGCGTCTGCAGGAACTGCTGACAGTTCTGCAGGATGATACGACACCCCTTGCCCAATCGGTGAAATTGTACGCAGAGGCCGCCGGACTGATTGCCTATTGCAAACAGACCCTGGATAAGGCAAAGCTTCAGGTCGAGGAAATTGATGCCGAACTGGCTGAAAAAACAGGAGAAACATTATGACGCAGGAAGAGTATCGTTCGCATTTTGCGCAGTGGGCACAGATGGCGGAAAATCGCCTGCAGCAACTGTGCGATATGTATCTTCCCGGGCAGGCGGAAATCGGGCAGGCCGCCCGTTACAGCCTGCTGGGAGGCGGCAAGCGCGTCCGGGCTGTACTGGCACTGGCAGCCTGCCAACTGGCGGGGAAGCCTGCAGACCTGGCTCTGGACTACGCCTGTGCCCTGGAGATGCTGCACTGCTATTCCCTGATTCATGATGACATGCCCTGCATGGACAACGATGATTTCCGCCGGGGACGCCCCAGCTGTCACAAACAATATGGGGAGGCCATCGCGCTGCTGGCGGCGGATGCCCTTGTGACGGCCGCTTTCGAGGTGATCGCGCAGGCAGATCTTTCACCGGAAAGCCGTTGCCATGCCGCGGCTGTGCTGTCCAGAGCCGGCGGCGCCCGGGGCATGCTGTATGGCCAGGAACTGGACAAGAAATACGAAACTCAGCAGGCGACAGAACAGCAGCTGCTGGAACTGCATGCCCACAAGACGGGAGCCCTGATCCTGGCGGCAGCGGAACTTGGATGCACGGCAGCTGATGCGGATCCCGCCATCCGGCAGGCGCTGAAACAGTATGCGGCTGAACTGGGACTGGTATTTCAGATTGTGGACGACATTCTGGACGTGACCTCCACAACGGAGGAACTGGGCAAACCGGTAGGCAGCGATGAGGCCAACGATAAAACGACCTTTATCACGCTTTACGGTCTGGAAGGCGCACAGCGTTTGGCACAAAGCCACAACGAGGCAGCGCTGGCTGCCTTGCAGGGCCTGGGAGAAAAGGCAGACTTTTTGTCCTGTCTGGCTTCCGATCTGCTGCGACGGAAAAAATGAGGATGTGACTGCATGACATTGCTGCATACTGCATTGAGTTGGAATTTTGTGCTGGTGACAGCGATTTGTGCTTCGTTGCTGGCGCAGCTTATTAAGGTTTTGCTGAATCTTTTCACCTTCCATCGATTTATTGCGGAACGGATGTGGGGCGCAGGCGGCATGCCCAGTTCCCACTCGGCCACGGTTTGTGCGATGGTTGTGGCGACAGGTCGCTATTGCGGCGTGAGTTCATCCCAGTTTGCCATTGCGGCTGTGCTGTCCATCATTGTCATGTATGATGCCATGGGTGTGCGGTATGAGACCGGCGAGCAGGCAAAACTGCTGAATCGCATGTTCAGCGAGTGGATGGATCAGGGAGCGGCTTCCTTTCCTTTTCTGGGAGGAAAAAAACTCAAGGAGATGGTCGGACATACCCCCATTGAGGTCCTGACCGGCGCTGTTCTGGGTGTTGTGCTGGGGTTCGCCATGCCTATGGTATAAATGTTAAAACTACTGCGAGGTGCTGAAAAATGGATTATCCGCTTTTGGAGCGTATTCAGGCGCCGGGCGATGTGAAATTTTTGGCAGACAACGATCTGCCGCAGCTGTGCGAAGAAATCCGTCAGTTTCTGATTCAAAGTGTTACCTCCACCGGAGGGCACCTTTCCTCCAACCTGGGTGTGGTGGAACTGACGGTTGCGCTGCACCGTGCGCTGGATCTTTCGCAGGATAAAATCCTGTTTGACGTGGGGCATCAGTGCTACACCCATAAATTGCTGACGGGACGTCGGCAGGGGTTTGCGGCGCTGCGCCAGAAGGAAGGCATTTCCGGATTCCCCAATCCGAAGGAAAGCGAATGTGATACCTTCGTGGCCGGGCACGGCAGCGCGGCACTTTCTACAGCCATTGGCATCGCCCGGGCCAAAAAGATCAAACAGGAACCCGGCAAGGTCGTGGTGATCGTGGGCGATGGTGCCTTTACCGGCGGCATGGTCTATGAGGGCATGAACAACGTCAGCCAGCTGAACAATCTGATCGTTATTCTCAACGACAACAAGATGTCCATCTCAAAGAACGTCGGGCAGATGGCCAACTATCTGACCAAGCTGCGCACAGATCCCAAATATTTCCACGCTAAGGCACAGATGGAAACCATGCTGGACAGCATTCCAGTGGTGGGAGATACGCTGGTGCGGGCGTTGCAGGGCGGAAAACAGCTGGTCCGCCGCGGCATTTACCATTCTACCATGTTTGAAGAGATGGGATTTCAGTATATTGGCCCGGTAGATGGCCATGATGTCGTCATGCTGGAACGTCTGCTGACCAATTTGCGGGAGCAGTTCGCCCCGATTTTCCTGCATGTGGTTACCCAAAAGGGAAAGGGTCTCAAACAGGCGGAGGAAAACCCGGGCGAGTTCCACTCGGTTACCTCCATTGACCTGAACCACCTGACCAATCCGGAACTTTCCCCCAAGGATTCCTTCTCCACGATTTTCGGCTCCACACTGGCAGAACTGGGGAAGGAAGAGCCGCGTCTGTGCGCCATTACGGCTGCCATGAAATACGGTACGGGCCTGAACTTCTTCAAACACGCCCATCCTGACCGCTTTTTCGATGTGGGCATGGCGGAGGAACATGCCGTCAGCTTTTCTGCGGGATTGGCCAGTCAGGGGTTGCTGCCCGTTGTGGCTATTTACTCCACCTTTTTCCAGCGCGCTTATGACCAGATCATCCATGATGTGAATCTGATGAAGCTGGATGTGCTGTTTGCGGTGGACCGTGCGGGACTGGTGCCGGGAGACGGCGAGACCCACCAGGGCATCTATGATACGGCATTTTTCAGCCAGATTGGCATCCCGCTGTATGCGCCGGCCAACTATGAGGAACTGAAATATTGGCTGCGCTATCTGGTCATGGAGGCCCGGGGCCCCCGGGCCATCCGGTATGCCCGGGGTGAGCAGAAGCCTGCCCTGGAAGCGTTGCCGTGCAGTGGAAATACCTTCGATAAAATCGAATCGCGGGATGGTGCCAGGGTGGCACTGGTGAGTTACGGTGCGCAGACGGAAGAAATTATTGCAGCCTGCGACTTGCTGCAGCAGAAAGGCGTGCCCACGGACTGCTTTAAGCTGGTACGGCTGTATCCGCTGCCGGAAGGCCTTTGTGAGGCGTTGAACGCTTACGATATGATCCTTTTCGCCGAAGATTCCGTCCATACGGGAAGTATCGGCGAGCAGTTGTGCTTTGCGTTGCAGCAGGCCGGCTGGAAAGGCCGCTATCTGTTGCATGCAGTGGACAATACGCATCTGCTGCACGCCAATGTGCCGCAGCTGCGCCGGGATCAGGGACTGGATGCTGCAGCTTTGGCTGCGGATGTACTGGGCAACGTAAAGGAGATTCAGGTATGAGCAAGATCCGGCTGGATCAATATTTGTGCCAGCACGGCCTGGTACAGAGCCGAGAACGGGCCAAGGCGCTGATCATGTCGGGCATTGTGTTTGTCAACGAGCAAAAGGTGGACAAAGCCGGTGAGATGATCGCGGAAGATGCCAAGGTGGAAGTGCGCGGGCATGATATCGGCTATGTGAGCCGAGGCGGACTGAAGCTGGAAAAGGCCATGCAGGTGTTTCCCATGCGGCCTGACGGAAAAGTCTGCATGGATATCGGTGCTTCCACCGGTGGTTTCACCGACTGCATGCTGCAAAACGGCGCGGTCAAGGTGTATGCGGTGGATGTGGGCTACGGGCAGCTTGCCTGGAGCCTGCGCACCGATTCCCGTGTTGTCAATATGGAACGCACCAACATCCGCAATGTAAAGCCGGAAGACCTTACAGAACCGATTGCATTCTTCAGCGTTGATGTCTCTTTTATCTCTCTCAAGCATATTTTCCCGGTGGCGGACCAGATCTGTACGCCGGATGCGGTGGGCGTCTGCCTTGTGAAACCGCAGTTCGAGGCTGGACGGGAAAAAGTAGGTAAGAAGGGCGTCGTCCGCGATCCCGCCACGCACCGCGAAGTGCTGGAGATGGCACAGCAATATGCCGTGGCCAACCATTTCACCGCGGCGGGACTGGATTTTTCTCCAATCAAGGGCCCGGAAGGAAATATTGAATTCCTGCTGTATGTGCAGCATTCTGAGGCGCCGCAGCCGCTGCCGGAAGGCAGAATCGCGGAAGTGGTCAGCGCTGCCCACACGGCACTGGACAAGGCGCCCAATTTACATTGACAGAAAGGACGACCCAGATGGTGGTCTTGCTGATTCCCAATGCAACCAAAGATCAGGGGCTGGCGGTAACAAGACAAGCTGCCGTTCTGTTGGAAAAGTATGGTCTTTCGGTTTTGATGACCGATGCAGTGGAGCGGCCGGATTCTTTTCCGAAGATACGGACGCTTCCGGAGGAACAGGCGTATCAGCAGGCGGATGTGGTCCTGACCATCGGCGGCGATGGTACACTTCTGCGCAGCGGCCAGGCTTGTGTTCGCCATCAAAAACCGGTACTGGGCGTGAACCTTGGCCGAACGGGTTTTCTTGCCACCTGCGAAGTGGAAGAAATGCCGGAAAAATTCCGACGGCTGGCAGAGGGAACCTATACAATTGTCAAGCGGGGGCTTTTGGAGGCTGAGATCTCCCAGGGAAATTGGTGCGCCCATGCTATCAACGATCTGGTAGTGTTCGGACAGACGCGGCTTCACCCGATGGATTATCGCGTCTATTGCGATGGTGCATTTGTCAGCAGTTATCGCAGCGATGGCCTGATTGTGGCTACCCCCACAGGCTCCACCGCTTACTCTTTTTCTGCCGGAGGTCCGGTACTGGATGGCATGGCGGATGTGATGGTGCTGACGCCGGTATGTGCGCACAATGTGCATACAGCACCGCTGGTGTTTGCAGCCACCCGCAGACTGGAGATTGTGGCGGATTCTGAAAACCGCGAGGTTTGTTGGGCCTGCGCCGACAGTGGTCCGCGGCACAGGATTCTGCCGGGACAGAAAATTTTGATTACAGCCGCGCCGGAAAAGCTCCGGCTGATTACCTTTGAAGAATCTGAACAATTCTGCGCCATAGAAAACAAGCTGATGAGGAGATGATTCCCTTGAAAAGTGCGCGCCATCAGGCGATTCTGGATTTGATTGAAAAGCATCCCATCGACCGGCAGGAAGATCTGCTGGCTCATTTGCGGGAAGCCGGTTTTGATGTGACACAGGCAACGGTTTCCCGCGATATCCGCGATTTACAACTGGTAAAAGTGGCCGATGCCGATGGACGCTATCGGTATATGCCGGCGGCAGCTTCCGGAAAGGTGACCCATTCTCCCAGCCGGTTTGAGATGATTTTTCGGGAATCGGTCCTCAAGGTGGATTACGCAGGTCACATGGTGCTGGTCAAGTGCTTTTCCGGCATGGCCAATGCGGCCTGTGAGGTATTTGACGCCAAACAATGGAACAACGTGGTTGGCACGCTTTCCGGCGATGATACATTTTTTATTCTGATGCGTACTGAGGAAGATGCAGCGGAGATCTGCCGGGCGCTGCAGCAATATACGCGCCGCGGATAAGGTGCCGCTGCGAGACAGGGGAGGGGCTGGCCCATGCTGGCAAACCTGAAAATAGAAAATGTGGCTGTCATTGAGAAGGCGGAAGTTGCATTTACTCCGGGACTCAATGTGCTGACGGGCGAGACCGGTGCCGGAAAATCCATTCTGATCGATTCCATCAATGCGATTTTAGGCAACCGTACATCCCGGGACTTGGTCCGCAGCGGTGCACAAAAGGCCTGCATCTGGGCGACTTTTGAATCCATCCCGCAGTCGGTGCAGCAGAAGCTGGAAAAAAGCGGCTACGAGGCATCGGAGGATCTGCTTTTATACCGTGAGATCAACGCAGAGGGAAAGGGCAGTTGCCGTATCAACGGAATGCCCGCAACGGCCAGCGTTGTACGGGATATTTCGGCAGGGCTCCTTGCAATCCACGGGCAGCATGACAGCCAGGGGCTGACGAATCCTGCCCTGCATCTGGGGCTTTTGGACCAGTACGCGCAGAACCGGGCACTTTTTACCCAATACTATCAGTGCTATCGGGAACTGGTGGCGGTGAAGCGGCAGCTGGATGCGTTGAATGCCAACGAGGCGGACAAACAGCGTCGCATGGATGCTCTGACAGCAGAAATGGATGCCATTGATGCCGCCGCGCTGCAGTCTGGGGAAGAAAAGACGCTGCAGGAACGCAAAAACGTCATTACCCATGCCCAGTCCATTTTGCAGGGCATCACCGCGGCCCATCTGGCACTGGCCGGAGATGAGGACGGGGAACAGCCGGGCGCTGCAGACCTGCTGGGCGGCGCGGTGGACGGCGTGCAGAATGCGGCACGCCAGGATGAGACACTGATGCCGCTGGCAGAGCGCCTGCAGGAACTGTATTATACCGCACGGGAACTGGCAACAGATTTTGCCGACCGGCTGGATGCCTATGATTTTGATCCGTCGGAGCTGGATCAGATTGAAAGCCGTCTGGATACCATTTATCGGCTGAAGCAGAAATTCGGCATGGAAGTGGAGGAGATCCTTGCCCGCCGGGAACAGGATGAAAAAGAGCTGGAGGCCTTCCAGTCGTCGGGAGAAAAGATTGCAGAGCTGAAAGCACAGATGCAATCCCTGTATGGAAAAGCCAAGGAGGCGGCGGAAGCGCTGACGCAGAGCCGTCTGAAGGGCTTTACGGCGATGAACAAGGACATGAAGGCGGCGCTGGAATTCCTGAATATGCCGGGAATCCGGTTCGCACTGCGCCATACACGGGGACCGCTGGCTTCCCATGGACAGGATACGGTAGAATTTCTGATTTCCACCAACCCGGGCGAAGATCCGAAACCGTTGGCCAAGATTGCGTCGGGTGGTGAGCTTTCCCGCATCATGCTGGCTTTCAAGAGCGCTTTGGCGGATCGGGACGCGCTGCCCACCGTGATCTACGATGAAATCGATACAGGCGTTTCCGGTCTGGCCGCAGGGCGGATCGGACAACTGCTTCACAAGACCGCACAGGGGCGGCAGGTCCTTTGCATTACCCATACACCGCAGGTGGCCGCGTTTGCCGACAACCAGCTGCTGATTCAGAAAAATGTGCGGGAAAATCGCACCTACACAGAAATTCATACGCTGGATCTGGAAGGGCGTGTGCAGGTGCTGGCGCGGATGATCTCCGGGGACAAGGTGACGGATCTGAGCCTGGCCAATGCCCGGGAACTGATCGAAAAATCCCGATGACGGCAGGCTGCCTTGACTTTCCCGGGGCAGTGTGCTACAGTATACAAGTAAAATGCAATGAGGGAAACAAGTACCCGCTGCAGGTCTGTCCCAGAGAAGTTCCGGTTGGTGCAAGGAACCGACAGAAGGCGGCGCAGGGAATACCTTCCGGAGCAGCAGGCTGAACGCAGAAAATGGCAAGTAGGCTGCGCCGTGTGCGCACGTTACAGCGTTTGGGTGTCGTGGCTCCCTTTGGCCGCTGCACCCGCGAAGGCTCATGACCGTGAGGTGTGGGCAAAACAGAGGTGGTACCGCGAGATTTCGCCCTCTGCCAAATTTCCATTTGGCGGGGGCTTTTTCTATGCCCTTGCCGCAGTCAACAGGAGGATTTTTATGACGATTTATGACGAACTCAAAGCGCGCGGTCTGATTGCGCAGGTGACCGATGAGGAGGAAATCAAGGAACTCATCAACAATGGCAAGGCAACTTTCTATATTGGTTTTGACTGCACAGCCGACAGTCTCACCGCCGGACATTTCATGGCGTTGACACTGATGAAGCGTCTGCAGATGGCCGGCAACCGTCCCATTGCCCTGATTGGCGGCGGCACGACGATGATCGGCGATCCTTCCGGACGCAGCGATATGCGCAAGATGCTGACGAAAGAAGACATCGCCCATAACGCGGAGTGCTTCAAGCGTCAGATGGAGCGGTTTGTGGAGTTCGGCGATGGAAAGGCCCTGATGCTCAACAATGCCGACTGGCTGCTCAACCTCAACTATGTGGAATTGCTGCGGGAAGTGGGCGCCTGCTTCAGCGTGAACAACATGCTCCGCGCAGAGTGCTACAAGCAGCGCATGGTCAACGGGCTCTCTTTCCTGGAATTCAACTACATGATCATGCAGAGCTACGACTTCTACTACATGTTCCAGCACTATGGCTGCAACATGCAGTTTGGCGGCGATGATCAGTGGAGCAATATGCTGGGCGGCACCGAACTGATCCGCCGCAAGCTGAACAAGGATGCCTATGCCATGACCATCACGCTGCTGACGGATTCCCAGGGCAAGAAGATGGGCAAGACGGCGGGCAACGCTGTCTGGCTGGATCCCAACAAGACCAGCCCCTTTGATTTCTATCAGTACTGGCGGAACGTGGGCGATGCCGATGTTCTCAAATGCATCCGTATGCTGACCTTCCTGCCGCTGGAGCAGATCGATGAAATGGATCACTGGCAGGGCGAACAGCTCAACCAGGCCAAGGAAATTCTTGCCTACGAGCTGACCAAGATGGTGCACGGAGAAGCCGAGGCCGAAAAGGCACAGCAGACGGCACGTGGCCTGTTCAGCGGTGCGGCCGATCAGGAAAACATGCCGAGCACGGTGCTGGACGCTGCCCTTGTCAAGGATGGGGCTGTCGGCCTGCTGGCGGCCATGGTGGCTGCCGGCCTTTGCGGCTCCAACCGGGAAGCCCGCCAGCTGGTGCAGCAGGGCGGTGTGCTCGTGGACGGCGAAAAGGCTACCGACCCCAAGATGACGTTAAGCGAAGAAGCGCTGCGCAACGGCGTCGTCATCAAGAAGGGTAAAAAGGTATATCATAAGGTAATGCTGTAACGAACCAAAGCGGGGTGCATCTGTGGTAGACACAGGTGCACCCTGTTTTGGTAAAAGATGCGGGCATCTCGGCGGACTCCCTTGCCCGGGGTAGGAAAATGGGATATAATAAGAGAAGTCTATAGTCGAGGAGGCTCTCATGCCCAAAGACAAACTGAAAACCATCTATGTCTGCACACAGTGCGGAGAGACCAGCCCGCGCTGGCTGGGACGATGCCCTTCCTGCGGTGCGTGGAATACCATGACCGAGGATGTGGTGGCGGAACCGGCCAAGGCGGCAACCTCCCGCGGAAATGCGCCGGCGCGTGTCCCCGGGCAGACGACCCTGACACCGCAGAAACTGAAGAACATCAGCACCACCGAGGAAAAGAGCCGGATTGTCACCGGCATCAGCGAATTGGATCGGGTGCTGGGCGGCGGCATTGTGATCGGCAGCGTGATCCTCATCGGCGGCGAGCCGGGAATTGGCAAATCCACCATTTTGCTGCAGCTTTGCGGCGAAGTGAGCAAAACCAAAAACGTGCTGTATGTGACCGGTGAGGAATCGGTGCGGCAGATCAAGCTACGAGCGGTTCGGCTGGATGTGCCCCAGGAAAACATTTCTCTGGTTGCAGAAAGTGATGTAGACGAGATCTGTGGTCTGATCGAATCCATGAAGCCGGACCTGGTCGTGATCGACTCGATCCAGACGATGCGCTGTACCGACATTGCGTCTTCGTCCGGAACGGTCAGCCAGGTGAAGGAGAGCACCGCACGATTTCTGAATGTGGCCAAAACGCTGGAGATCCCCACGTTCATTGTTGGCCATGTCAATAAGGACGGTGCCATTGCCGGTCCCAAGGTCATGGAGCATATTGTGGACACGGTGCTCTATTTCGAGGGCGACAAAACATTGCCTTATCGGGTGCTGCGCGCTGTCAAAAACCGCTACGGCTCCACGAATGAGATCGGCATGTTTGATATGACAGGCCGTGGTCTGGCGCAGATTGAAAATCCTTCGCAGGTTATGCTGGAAGGCCGGCCTCTGGGAATCAGCGGAACCTGTGTCGCCTGTGTGATGGAGGGCACCCGACCGGTACTGAGTGAAATTCAGGCACTGGCCACCAAGACCAGTTTCCCCAGCCCGCGCAGAACGGCGAGCGGTTTTGACTACAACCGCATGTATCTGCTGCTGGCGGTTCTGGAAAAGCGTGCGGGATATTCCTTTGCCAACCAGGATGTGTATATCAACATCGTTGGTGGCCTGAAGCTGGATGAAACGGCCTGCGATCTGCCGGTATGCATGGCGATGGCCTCCAGTTTGCTGGATTTACCCATCGGGGAGAAAACCTTTGCCGTGGGGGAAGTGGGCCTTGGCGGAGAGATCCGCAGTGTGCCGCACCTGGAAACCAGGCTTCGGGAGGCCCGGCGTGTTGGCTTTGACACTGCCATTGTTCCGAAGCACAATCTGAAACTGATTGACCCGGCACAATTCCCCGGGCTCAAACTGGTTGGCGTATCCTATCTGCGTGAAGCCATCAATACGATCAAATTGAAATGAGGAAAGAACATGCCTGAACGTACTACAGAGCAAAAGGCGCCGGCCTTCAATCCGGAAATCAAAAAGGCCATTGAGGCGTTCAAAAATGAAAACAGCCCCCAGAACCTGAATGCCGTTCTCAATGAATTGGTAAAGTCCCCGCTGCTGGCGCCGGCTATCTTTGACTTGCAGGGAGCTCCGGCTCCGAAACCCGGACCGGATGGCCGTGTACAGCTGCCCAAGAATACCAGGATCAGTCTGGTGATGTTGAACAGCAAGGAAGGAAAGCCCTATTATCTGGCTTTCAGCGACTGGGACGCGGTACATGAGTGGCAGAAGAAAACCACACAAAGCCGTCAGATCATCATGATCCGCTTTGATGATTTTGCCAATATGCTGCAAAAGAATCAGGAGGCATCGGGCCTGATCGTGAACCCGGGTGAGAATGGTCTGCGCCTGGAATCGCCGCTGATTCTTTCTGTCAAAAAGCAGAAAGACGCCATGGCCAAGGCCCGTGAGGCGGCTACCATTCATCCCGGTGACAAGGTGACGATCGTGGAACCCACTGTTTTGGCGGACGAACTGCTGAACCCGATCTGCGATGTGCTGGCACAGACTCCCGGTGTGGGATCGGCTTATCTGCAGATCATGATCGTGAATGAAACCCGCAAATGTTATCTGCTGGTTCTGGACGGCCCCAAGGATGAGAAACTCTTTGCAACGGTGGCCCAGGCAGCGCGCCCCTATCTGACTGGCCGTACGCCGCGGATGGATCTGACAATCACCACCTCGGTCTCTCCGCTGGGGCAGCAGGGGATGCGGGGCAGCGAGCCGTTTTACCGCAAGGGCATTGGCCGGATCCAGGAGGAGGACGACGAATGAGCGTGAAGCGTCTGCTGGACTGCACGCCCGGGGAAGCATTCCGCTATGGGAAAACGGAGCTTTTGCAGGCCATTGCCGGCAGCGAGGGGCGCATCCTGGCATGTGAGACCATTGGAATTACGCCGCCCCTTTTGGTAGATGTAACCAATGCGGAATACGCAGCCTCTTTGAGTGCCGATATCGTACTGCTGAATATGTTTGATGTTCGGCAGCCTGTGATACAGGCGCTCCCGAAGGTCCCTGCCATGGAGACGGTCCGTGAGATCAAACGGCTAACCGGTCGTCTGGTGGGAATCAATTTGGAGCCGACCAACGACGAATTGGCGAAAGATAACGCAGGAACTCTGTGGGAGATGAAGGAAGGTCGTTTGGCGACTCCCGAGAATGCCAAGATTGCCGCCGACATGGGAGTGAATCTGATCGTTCTGACGGGAAATCCCGGCAACGGCGTCAGCAATGAAGCCATTGAAAAAGCACTCAGGGAAATTTCTGCTGCGGTCGGCGACCGCGTGATGCTGGCGGCAGGAAAAATGCATGCTTCCGGTGTCGCCGGAGAGGGCGGAGAACATATCATGACTGAGCAGGACGCGCAGGCCTTTCTGGATGCTGGCGCGGATATCATTCTTCTGCCGGCGCCCGGCACGGTGCCCGGAATCACCATGGAGTATGCGCACCGCCTGATTGAAGCGGTACATGCCCGCGGCAAGCTGGCGATGACGGCGATCGGCACTTCTCAGGAAGGTGCGGACGTGGCAACGATTCGTCAGATTGCGCTTATGTGTAAAATGGCGGGGGCGGATATCCATCATATTGGGGATACCGGTGTACCGGGGATGGCATTGCCCCAAAACATCCTGGCATATTCCATCGCCATCCGTGGAGAGCGTCATACCTACCACAGGATGGCACAGTCGATTAACAGATAAAACATGTAAAGACTGCCGCTCCGGTATTGTACCGGAACGACAGTCTTTTCGTTTATGTGAAATAAAAAAAGCCCTGCCGCAGGGCTGGAGCCATGCGGCAGGGAGAAGGGAAGAGAACGAGAGAAGAATTACTTCTTCTGGACGTACTTCAGGCAGTCGAGCATAACGGCAACCAGAATGATGATGCCGGAGAAGACGAACTGCAGGTTGGTATCAATACCGAGGGTGGTCAGGGAGTAGGTCAGCGCGGTGAAGATGAAGACACCGACCACAACGCCGGAAATCTTACCGATACCGCCGGTGAAGGATACGCCGCCAACGACACAGGCCGCGATGGCGTCCATTTCCCAGCCCTGTCCATAAGCGGCAGAACCGGAACCAACCATGCGGATGCATTCAAGCCAGGAGCCGAAGCCATACAGAATGCCGGCCAGAATAAAAGCGCCCACCGTAACACGGAAGACCGAAATGCCGGAGACGGCAGCGGCCTCGGGGTTGCCGCCGACAGCAAACAGGTTCTTGCCGAAGGTTGTCTTGTTCCAGATGAACCAGACGATGACGACCGCGGCAATGGCCCACAGAATGATGGTGGGGAAGCCTCCCAGCTTGGGAATGATCATGCCGGGAATGGTGGTCTCAATGGCACCGAAAGACACGCCCTTGGTGGAATAGGTGACCAGACCGAAGATGACCAGCATGTTGGCCATGGTCGAGATAAAGGGGTGCATCTTGAACTTTGCCGTAAAGAAACCGGCAATCGTTGTGAAGATGGTGCACAGAACGATGCAGACAATCAAGGCCAGGAAAACGCGGACGAGAACCGGAAGGCCGGTGAAGTCAAAGATATGACCGAAGACGGAGCCGGTGTTGATGCCCTGATGCATGACAATCGTAGCGGCTGTCATGCCCATGCCCACCATACGGCCGATGGAAAGGTCCGTGCCGGCCAGCAAAATCAGGCCGGCAACGCCGAGCGCCAGGAACATACGCGGCGAGGCCTGCTGCAGGATGTTCAGGATATTGTTGACCGTCAGCAGCTGGACATTCTTGACAATGGGGGTGATAATGCACAGGGCAATAAAGATGACAATGATAGCCAGGTACAGACCGTTCCGCAGCAGGAAGTCACGGCGATTGAAGGTGTACTTGTAGTTTTCCCAGCGCTGGGCCATGGACTCGGCGAAGGTAAACTTGGACATGCGGAGCATATCGATCAGGTGGTATTTGTGATCGAATGCTGCATGCTGACGGTCCTTCACAGCCTGCAGATCCTTGTCACGCTGCATTTTGGCGTCAAACAGCCGGTTCTTGTGGACGTATTTTTCGTCCTTGATCTCCTGATGGTCGGTCAGCTTTGCCACGGTGGCCTGATGCTCTTTTTCGAGTTTGGCAACGGCTGCCTGGTATTTCTGATGTGCAGCAGCTTTCTCCTCCTTGCAGCTGGCGACCACGTACTGATAATATTCCGCGTCGTAATGCGCCTTCAGGTAGGCTTCCGCATCAGCGATCAGTTTGGATATCTGGTCTTTGTTTTTTGCCTCTACCGCCTTGGCGGCATCCAGCTCGGCTTTCATCTTGCTTTCGCGCTGGGCCTTCTCCTCAGGCGTATAGATGCGGTCGCGTTTGAGGTTATCCAGGTTGTTCGTAAGGTTGACGACCTTATCGGTGCCATCTGCACGAAGATCGTTGATTTGCGCCTGAATCTTGCCGACGTATTCATCGATCGGCTTGCGGAGTTCGGCTTCCCGCTCCGCAGTAAGAATTGATGTGTTTGCCATTTGTTTTTATCCCCCACTCACAGGTATTTCGCACTCAGCCGCAGGAGTTCTTCCTGGTTGGTGTCCTTGGTGTTGACGATACCGGAAAGATGACCATTGGACATGACACCGATGCGGTTGGTGATGCCAAGAATCTCCGGCATCTCAGAGGAGACAACGATGATTGTCTTGCCTTGTTTGGCCATCTGGATGATCAGTTCATAGATCTCATACTTGGCGCCGACATCGATGCCGCGTGTGGGCTCATCCATCATGAAAACCTGCGGCTCGCGCTCAAGCCATTTGCCGAAGATAACCTTCTGCTGGTTGCCGCCGGACAGGCTGGAGATCATGTCATCCGGTCCCATGCACTTGGTGTGCATGATCTTGATTTCCTTGTTGGTTGCCTTGACCATCTTGGGGTTGGAAAGAGCAACACCGGACTTGTACTGATTCAGGTTGGCGATCGTTGTGTTGAAGGTCAGGTCGCACTTCAGGAACAAGCCGTTGGCCTTGCGTTCCTCGGTGATCAGGGCGAATCCATGTTCGATGGCTTCATGCGCGTTGCTGAAGTTCATCAGTCGGTTCCGGAAATACACTCGACCGGCTGCGCGGGTGCGGACACCGAAAATGGTTTCCAGCAATTCGGTACGGCCGGCGCCCACCAGTCCGTACAGACCGAAGATTTCGCCTTCCCGCACGTCAAAGGTGATGTCCTGAAGATGCGGGGCGTACTTGGTGGACAGGTGCTGGATGGAGAGAATTGTGTCTCCGGGGGTGTTGTCCACAGGAGGAAAGCGGCTCTCCAGAGAACGGCCGACCATGGCGGAAATCAATTCGTTCATGTCGGTATCTTTGGTGCTCTTGGTCATGACGAGGTTGCCGTCGCGAAGCACAGAAACTTCATCGCAGATCTCGAAGATCTCATCCATCTTGTGGGAAATGTAAATCAACGCAATGCCTTGAGCTTTGAGCATGCGCATCATTTCAAACAATTTTTCGACTTCCTGAACCGTCAGGGAAGAAGTAGGTTCATCCAAGACGATTACCTGCGCGTCGTAGGAAATTGCCTTGGCAATTTCACACATCTGCCGCTGCGAAACCGACATGTTACGCATCGGCTGGGTCAGGTTGACGGTCATGCCGAGTTTGCGGAACAAATCGGCTGCCTTACGCTTCATTTGTCCTTCGTCAAC
>ERZ1090865.396-NODE-396-length-26160-cov-10.419575_pt1 | contig 26160 bp, 21 predicted proteins | sample MGYA00478478_ERZ1090865 | MGnify/ENA primary metagenome ERZ1090865 (study PRJEB33644, sample SAMEA5815715) | chicken gut metagenome | biome: Chicken; feature: Gastrointestinal Tract; material: Caecum | place: Ireland | collected 2019-01-01 | study: A study of the... | reverse complement strand
TAATACGAACCTCAGCTCATTGCCTTGGTTCGTATTATTCTGGTCTGGTGCACCTTCACGGACTCGAACCGGGGACCCACTGATTAAGAGTTAAGACAATCACAAGATATTGTGTTCAATATATAATAAAAAATACTATATATTGTGGAAAAACTGCCGTTAAAAATTTGACACTTTGTTGACATCAGCCGCCTTGAACACGTTTCTCGGCGGCTGATTTTGACACTTTTTATGACACTTCATATCCGCTCATTTCGAGCAGCGCTGTCTGCATATCCTGCGAGATTCCGATGTTCCGTATGTACGATGTTACGGAAGATTCTCCGTTAGAATTTTTATACCCCAAAAATCCCATAAGAATATACTTTTGCGCGGCACTTAACCTTAACGAATTGACAAGCCTTTGGACTTTCGCCTTTTTCGTTCCGCTGATAACATTGCCTTTCTTGTCTGTATCTGCAGTAAGCTCAGCTATCTGCCCGTATGCTGATGCAATTTTTGTAATATCGATAGCAGATCCCAAAAGCAATGTTCTATTGTCTGCATACGCGCCCGTTGCTTTATTAATTCCATAGTAATAGTAATAGTTAAACAAAAGCTTCAGCGCGTTTGCTTTTGCTTCGTCCGAAAGAGATGCCCAATCTGCTGAATTGATAAGACCTTCTGCTTTGTTCGCCGCTTCCGAGTAAGCATCAATTACAATGCCTTGCTGTTTTGCATTCAAAGAAATCTCTTCTTCGTTATAGGTAATACTTTCAGGTATACCCTTCGGCATAGAATATCCTTTCGAATACAAATCAGAAAATGCGCTTGCAACTTTCTTGCTTGCATCGATTCCTTTATCGGAAAGAAGCTGTTCCGCAATGGTCGTAGAAAGAGCAGTATCTCCTTTTTCAATCGCCTTGTCAAGATCCTTTGTGCTTGCTCCGTAGAACATGGAATTGATGTCGTATGCTGCAGAAGGAGAAACTCGCTTAATCAAGCCGTAGATTTGGTTATACAGATTTCTCGTAGGAATTCCCGTGATCTGTCCTGCAGCATAAATAAATTTACGCATGGCAAGCATCCATTCCTGATCGGTCACTCTTTCGCCGCTTCCTGCGCGTTCCATCAGCGTGCCAATATTCTTGACCGCTTCGGAAAGACCGTTTACAGTTTCATACGCAAAGTTATCGAGTTCGTATCCCTCTACAAAGAAGGAATAAAGATCTCTGACAACAGGAATCATGCCGGTTACGGATCCTCCGAAGTTTTTGAGGAAGATTTCGATGTAAGATTCATCGTCTTCAGGCTCTTTGGCGAACAATCCGTAGTTTACAAGCATTCCCATCAGTACATACATTGCAGAAGAAACACCTACAGAAGCAAACGCACCGCGCGCTTCTTTTCGAGCAGAAGAAAGCTGTTTTTCAAGTGTAGCCTTATCTCCTTTCCCAAGTTTAATTTTCTGCTTAATAAATTTGATCTTGTTCAAGGATTGTATTAACGTAGAAAACTGCTTCATAGCATCCGAAGAGAACATCACTATAGATTTGATCAATTCGTTTCCGGAACGCATAAGAGATGACTTTTCAGCCGCTTCAGAGTTATTCTGTGTCTCTCGACCGATTTCTTCAAGCATTGCAGCAGCTTTTGTCTTGCATTCTACGCTGTCAAGGCTGACTCCGTCACGAGATGCAATGTAATACTTCGCCGCATTGTAAATCCTGTTCATTGTGAACAGATCAACCATGCCGATAGGTTTCATAGCAAGCTGCCCTACTTTGTCTACATTGTCTACCAAAGACTGAGATTTATAAGCCGCGCCTTCATAGTTCCTTGCGCGCGCCCATTCAGAATACTTTAGCATTTCCTCGAAGTTAGGCTTTGCAAATGTTCCTTTCAGCAAGTTTTTCCATCCAAGACGGCTTCCTGCCATAGGCAAAGATGTAAGCTGCGAAAGCATGGTTTTAATGTTGAGACCAAGCTGGAATTTTGCATAATTGCTGCGCATCCAACGGATAATCTTATCAGGCGTTGTATTGCTGAAAGAACCACCTTGAACATCCATCATGTATTTGTCAAGGAATTTTTCAAAATCTGCCCATGCAGTTTCCTGAATAACTGTTTTGAGCGTTTCTGCTTGTGCTGTATTAGGTTTTCCGTCAAACGTTAAAGAAACATTCTTATTCATTACCCGGCGAAGAGTATCGATCGGAATAGCATATGCGTTATACATAGCAATTTGCCGAATATGGTTCATGACAACCATATTTACGGGAGAAATATACAACGTTTGTTTTGAACCTTTTACACGATCTTTGTGAATAGATTGATTTGCTATAAGGTTCATTTCCTGAATGTATGTGTTCCCTTGCTTTAACGGTCTTCCAACTTCATAAACACGCTCCGGGAAATAATTTTCTACGTTTGCATTTGTCATGCCGATGCGCTGAATGTCGATTTCCTGTTTAATACGTTTTGCTTTGTTATTAAACAAATCCCTTGCCAAACGGATATATTCTTTTTCCGTTTCCGTAAATGTATCATACAAAGCAGAAAATTCTTTTTTCGCTTGCTGCATCACCTCCGATTCATATTGTTCTACATCTTCAGGAGTTCCGTAAAGAGGTTTCTGTCCAACATATCTGCGAATATTGTTCTGATCTTTTCCAACTGCAAAGCCGCCAAAAGCGAGATGGTATAATCCATCTTCCTGCAGAGATGTAAGATACAGAGATATAGCTTCTCCGCGCGTGATCTCAACATCTTTCCCGTTAAATTTAAACGTGACTTTTTGTTCGAGAGACTTATAGAATTTCTTGTTCTTTTTGATAAACTTGTCAAAGTCATCGTAAAGATCCATAACGGTTATTGTCTGCTTTGTGGATGCTTTAGCAATATCCTCAAACAACTCCGTAACAATTCCTTTGTTACCTCCGTCAAGCCACATTGCCAGAGTTCTCGTATCAACAATCGATCTGAAGAAACTTCCGACATAACCTTTCAACCGCATGGCACCCAATACCGTTGCTTTATACAGATCTGCGTTTTCTTTAACGGTGTTGACAGCCTTACTGGAAGTTTTGGTAACACTTACTGTTCTTCCGTTCAAAAATGCCTTATCGTATTCTTTCAGGAGATGATCTGCGGCGTTCAAAATCGTGTCTATCTGCTCAAGCTCGTAAAGATCAAGGTTTCCTTCTCCGTTATAGCTGATAAAGTCATCAATTGCTTGCCGAACCTCTTCCGAATAATATCCTTGCAATGCTTCGTTCGATGCGGTATAAAATTCTCCGAAAGCTTTGATGATGTCACGACCGGATTTTTCATTGATATCCGACCTCATTTCAAGTTTTGCAAGGATCTTACGGATCCCGTCAAAAGCTTCAAACGCTTTTGGATAATTTCTTTTCTTCATCCTGCGTGCCGTTTTAAGAATAGAATCTTTGACGAGAAGCTTCGAAAGACGATCTCCTACCTCTTTATACCGCAGATACATTTTACCCGTTGCATTCAGCTTTCCTGCGGTTTCAAACGAGTTCAAAAGCTCGTCTCGAATTTCTTTTACCAAAGACTCGTTTTCTGTTTCAGAAAGCTGCGAAGAAAGTTTTTTATCGATCCAAGTTTCAGAAATCTCAATTCCGTCTTTGCGAGCATTTTCAATTTCTTCTGCATTATAAAGACTTTGCGCGGCAAGATTTTGATACACAATCTGCCGCGCAATTTGTTCAGCTTTTGCTCTTCTGTTACGGATCGGCGTTTCGTTTAACAAGGTGTATATCTGTTTCCCAACATTCTTTTTACCGCGTAAAACTACATCATCTCCATACTTATTGATGGTAAGATTATCAACAATACTTTCTACATCTGCGTAAGTATAAGTTTTTAGTTTATTGTCGACATAGTTTTCATCACGGGTGTTTTGATTTTCGGAAATAGAATACCTTATGTCGCTTTTAGCATTTTTTGTGACAACAACAGCTGTTTTTCCATAAAAAGATGCAGGACTGATCGTAAAATTATTACCTAATGCATCTTGTAAATATGCTGTAAGTTCCTTTCTGGTAAATCCTTTTTGATATGATCCTGTGTCAGCAACATACCATTCCATATTATCTATTTTTACATTACGCGAGTTTGAAGATAAATTATTGACATCATCTCCTCTTACGTTAATAAAAATTCTGCCTCCGTCTTTTAAGAGTTCTCCCATTTTTATAACAAGCGCATCTCTCTGATCTTGTGGAAGCACATTCAAAACGGCATTGCTGATAATAACATCATATTTTTTATTGAGTTTGCTATAATCTCTATATTTAGGATTATAATTTTGATCCGGATAAGGCTCAATGTCTTCTACGTTAAATCCATACTCTTCGATACCTGCTTTTGTGCCATATCCCAAACCACTCGATGCATCTAATATGCTACCGTTAAAGTTTTCTTCTTTTAACTTGTCATAAATTTTTCTATATGATTTAACAGTACCGTTAATTTGAGTAGGATTTCTTTTTTGAGATTCCTCTGCAGACACATCCCATAAATTAGGGAATCTTTTTTTAGCCTCTTCCGTATTTAATGTAGGTTTCCAATCTTCCGTTGTAGGTTTAACAGGATCTACCGCACTTAAAGAATACCTTATATCTGCGCTACCGGTAGGATTTTTATTGCTTGTCTGTTTGATTTGATTTTCAAACCATGCAACATAAAATTTTTCGTTGCTGTTATCAAATCGAACCTCAACGCCGTCATAACCTAAAACCTCACGAATTGCTTCATGAAGTTCATTCGGATAATTTCTGAATGCTGTATAATCACTATCCATTAAGCCTATAGAATCAAGATTTTTAGCCGCCTGACGGATCATATAATCTTTCGGACCGACTTCCCAATATTCCTCGAACATATCGCCGAGAGGAGAACTTTCGGGATCGTAAATAAGCGGGTGCCGTTTGAGTATCTCATACGCCTGCTTTTGCGTAATTTTTACGTCGAAGAGATCGCCGCCGCCCGCCGTCCTGTTGATGACGATAGGTTTTGTAATGTTGAGATACGTCTTGTGAACATTATCCCCGTAACTCCGTGAGGCTTCCTCGCTCGTGGCAAAGTAAAATCCTGCGCCAAACTGATAGTTCCCCTTCCCCATCCTTTTTCTGTCAAAAACGGTAAAGTCCGCAGCCGTTCCGTGATACATTTTGAGCAGCTTCCCGTCAGCGTCCACGATTGCCGATTCCCTGAAGAACTCTTGCTGTTCTGCAGAAAGTTTACTCCCCTGCGAATCTGTATCGGACAGCGAAAATCTTTTATCAGAATTTTTCCCTTTTCTATTGACTTTTTCTGCATTATCGCGTATACTGTTAATAGAGACATCTCCATCTGATGCGGAGCTACTGCCTGTGGCAGTTCCAGCCGCTCGTGCAGTGGAGGTGTCTTTTATTTTTGTCATATCATAAAACAAATCACCTCTTTCGAGCAATTTGATAGAGATTTCACCCTCAAAAATCGTTTTTCCGTCAAAGGTAAAATATGTTTTATACTTATCCCACCCGCGCACGGCGTCAGGGTGCCGCCCGTCATCAGCTTCATGTCCGATAAACTGTGCTACATTAAGCAAGTTATCAAGTTCGGTTCCTGCTTGCATTTTTTTAGTCCGCATATCTTGCGAAGCCCTTCGATTTGCCGAATAAGCGTATTCTTCTACGCTACGACGATTGACATACGCACTGCTTGTTCCGACGGGATACACATTCCCTTGAAACTTATTAAGCATATAACGGCGCGCTACTTTCGGATAATCTTTTTGCGCAACCCCATCAAAAATATCCTGGTCTGTGTCAATCACAACAATCGGCTTGCCGTCTACTTCCTGTACAGACATACGAACATCTGCCAAACGGCGCGCTTCGCCTGCCTCTGCGGCTTCCGCTTCGGCATCTGCTTCCTGTCTGTTTCTGCGCGCGTTTTCTTCGCGCACATATTCGTCCATCTCCGATATGCTTATACCGCCGCCGGGCTCGTCCATCGCCTTTGCAAGCAGCTTTTCCGCCCTGCGCAGATAAGCCACGTTCTCGCGGCTTCCTCCGCCCGAAGTAAGGCGGCGTATCTTTTCTTTGACCCATTCGTAAATGCGCCGCACGAGGCTTGCGTCGCGGTTTGCGAGCCTGCGGATAGCCGATTCGTTCGTCAGGATCTCTTTCGCCGTGAAGTCGGCGACCATCTCCGTCTCGACGATATAGTTCAGCGTTTCTTCCTGTACATTCGGATGCGCGTCTTTATATCTGGCATAGTACTCGTCATAATTGTATTTCTTGCGATATTCGGGCGATTGCGCAATTTCCGCGAGCACTTCATTCGCATATTTGCTGTACTGCCCGCTGCCCTCAAGCGAATGGACATATTCATGCGAAACGACGAACGAGCGCGTATCCCCCATGTCGGCGTCGTTGGCTATGTACATGATGCCCGTTTCGTTATCGTAAAAGGCATTGGCTTTCTGCCCGCTTTCGGGTACCGTGAGCGTGTCCACCACCACATAACGGCTGTCGCCGTTTGAAAGTTTTGCTATATCCTTCGCCGCCTGTGCAATATCTTCGCGCACGGCGTTTTTCGTGGGGGCATATTTGAGCACGCTGTTCCCGTTTGCGTCCGTCCTCCCCACAAGGTTACGGGCAGAGTAACTGACCGCGTCACGGTTATACTCCTGCGGCCCCGTAACTGTATTTTCGACCAATGCGCCGTCCGCGTCGAACATATCGCCGAGATTGTTCCGTGCGATAAACTGCGAACGCGTATCCGCATTCATGCGCTGTAAGCGCGTAGAAAGCCTCTTCGCGGCTTCCTGTTCGCTCTTTGACAAAGTGTCCGCCCAGCTGTCCGTCAGCCGACCTTCTGCCTGCAACGTATTCCCGCGAGCCCTCGCTTCGCGGATGGCATTCGCATCTTCCATCGCATTCAGATTGTTGAAGCCGCCTGCCCTTTTGGCGTTCACGAGCCGAGAACCGCCGCCAAGAATCGCGCCTGCAGCACCTCCTACAAGAAACGTGTTCGGAAGCTGCTCTACATCTACGGTCGCTTCAGGGTCTACGCCCGTTACGCGGCGCAAAACAGGATCGATAAGATCAGAAGCCACTTCTTCCAAGCCTTCTCCGACAAACGTAGATGCAACTTTCCCTGCGGTACTTTTCGCTACCTGTTTTCCAAGAACAGTTCCAAGCTTTGTACCGCCAATGCCTCCTGAAAGTTTTTCAATTGCACCTTCTACTGCACCGCTTGCACCGCCATACAACCATTCTTTTGCGCCTAATTCTCCCGTAGTTTTTGCGGCATCGGACACACCCATACCTGCTGCACTTGTCGTAAACATAGCAGTAGATAATGCAGGACCTGCCCCCGGGATGGCAGCGACCGCAACAGAAGGAAGCATTTGTCCAACGCCTGCTCCGACATCTCCAACAAACTGCATAAATTCAGAAGGATTGTACCACGCATCCAGCTCTGTCGTAAGATCGTCAAACGGACTTTCTGTTGCTTGTTCATACGCCCATTCATCTGCGCCGAATAAGTCAGCAATACCTCCTGCCGCAAAATCCCAAATACCCTCAAGACCGCGTAGCGCACCAAGTCCTACTCTGCCAAGAGTGTATCCTACACCTCCCAGTAATCCTCCTGTATTTTCAGGCTTGTTTTCTTCTGCCGTTATATTTTGCTGCGCAGTCTGCGGCGTTATGCTTTTACGCCTATTCAATGCGTTCTGACGCGCCTGTTCAAGAGTTAATGCCATAATTTCCTCCAAATAAATGTCGTGTATACTTTGTATTTAAGGATGCATATTATATATTAAAATTATTATAAATGCTTGACAAATCAAGCAATGTATGTTATATTGTTCACATAATTGTGAATCGAAGCATATATTAAGAGAAGAAACAAATGATAATCGAGTATGCGAACAATAAGGTCGAAAAGATTTGTAACGATACAAATTATGCAAAAAAACTGTTGCCTTTAAAGGTATGTATTTCTTTGCAAAATCTTATGGTTCGCTTGGCTTCTTATGAATCATTTACCCCCTTTTATACTCTTTCCGTCCTAAAAAAATATCGCGCACATGAATTACAAGGAGATAAAAAAGGAATTATTTCTTTATCGATTGATTATTCCTATCGCATGGAATTGAAATTAAAAATTGAAAAAATCGGAAATCAAGACGTAATAACGATATTGGAGGTATCAAATCATTATGGCAACTGAATTTAAACCAAACTATGCCGTGCATCCCGGTATCCTTTTACGAGAAGAAATTGAAGCATTAAATTTAACGCAAAAAGAAGTTTCCCAAAAGGCTGGTATAAGCAAGACAATCGTAAATGAGATTATCAAAGGAAAGCGCGGGATCAATGCGGAAATTGCCGTTCGCCTTGAATCTGTGCTGGAAAGTCCTGCCCGTTTTTGGCTGAATGCGCAATCTCTATACGATGAAACAATAGCGCGCGCAAAATTGCGGCAAATCGAAATCTCTGCGGCTGCCGTTTAAAAGAAATAATTGAATACAATAATGTTATTTAAGGCACGGAATTCTCCGTGCCTTTTTAAAAATACTTGAAATTTTGATAAATGAATGATACAATGAAAGAAAAAGAGGTAGAATATGAGTATAAAAAGTAAAATTGCTATTGTTTTGTTTGTTTTACAAATTATTTCAACAGCGGGAATTGTAATAGGTACATCTAAAGATTATTTAGGCGCATTGGCTTATGCGGTCGGTTTAAGTGTATTCATGATCATTGCTGCAGTTTTAGTTTTGGTAGACAATAAAAAAATGTATGACAAAATAAAAGAAAGCAAAAGCGATTTTTTTGTTGATGAAACAATAAAGCAAACAGAACAAGAATCTGAAATAGAAGAAGATGATACTATATCTAAAGAAGAAATAGTTCAAATAATCGGAGTAATTGTCACATTAATTGTAGTTATTACAGTTCTTTTGGTTTGTTTGCTATAGTCAACGCGTGACATACCAATTATTTTTGTAATATACCATATACATAGGTATTCCAGAAATCACGACTTGAATTGATGTTCCATCTTTAATATTAGAAGAATAAGGATCTTCAATATTTGCAAGATTTTTATATGTATTTCTAATTCTGTCCCAATCAGCAACTACCGCAGATTTATTCAAAACATTTTCAGAAGAAATCTGCAAATTTTTTGTCGTTGTATTTCCATTTTCAGTATAAACTGTAGCAGAAAGAGATTTAGCACCTGATAAAATTTTATTGCTTTCAGGATCAGAAATAATATTTTTCTCGCTGTCTTTCATCAATGCTTCTGCCGCCGCAAGTTCTTCTGCGGTATACATTCCGGAATTGATATATGCCTGTTTACGAGCGTTATAATCTTCGATATTGAAATTGTTTCCAACTTCTGCTAAATAAGCAGAAAGCTCACCGGAAAGTGCATTTATAGCATCACGATATTCTGCTTTATTTGCTCTCTCAAGTTCGTCATACTGCGCATTGATGTCGTTGACATTCTGCTGATACGTTCCGTATGCGTTCAAAAGAGCCTGATTTGAAACGCCGAGACCTCCCATTCCGAGAAGTTCCATATATTCCGGCAGATAATTCAACAGCTTGTTATAGCTTGCCTCTGCCTGATTCAAGGCATTCCGTCTTGCCGATCCATAAGAACCGCTATAAGAGCCTGTATTTCCATACGCCTGCTGCAAAGTGGGCGTATTTGTATTTTGTGTAGGGGTAGTCATAGAAGCCGTTGCTTTCGGAACATTCTGTGCCGTTTGAGCAGGAACGCTTTGCTGTGCAGGCTGGTTATAAGCCTTTGCAACAGCAGACTGCAAAGGAACAGCCGTAGATGCCGTTTTGGGCGCGCTATAAGCCTTTGCAACGGTGTTAGGAGTATATGTAGGAGAAACTCTCGTTGCCTCCGTTTTAGGCTGTGTAGATGCGTTTCCTGCATCGAGATAAGGCTGCAAAGAATTTTTCTTTTTCTGATCCTGATACATACTCAAAGCGTTATTTCTGATCGCCATTTACGTTCTCCTCCTGCACTTCTTTTATTTCTGAAGAATCTTCCGTTACAATTTCCTTGGATGAATTCAGATCATCCTCTTCAAATCGTTTTATGATGTTTTCCGAAACACCTTTTGCAATCAAAGACTTTTCGTTCTTTACGATTTCGGAAATGCACTCTTTATACATTCTTACTTTTTCTTGGAAATGCTTTTTCAACTCAAGCATTTCTTTTTTCATTGCAATCCGTTCCTGAATGATTTGCTTTTTTGCTTCTTCTGCAAATCGCTTTGTTTCATCCGAAAGAATTTTCATGTCGGAACGGATCTTTTCATCACGCTTTTTGCAAAGATCCGTATTTTCTTTAAAAGCCATCTTGATAAGACTGTGCGTTTTGCCTACTTTCACAGTTTTGATGATAAACGTGATGATGCTGCACACCCAAAGAACACCCTCTATAATTTCGGGAATATGTTCTTTTATGTAATCCAAAGAAATTGTCATGATCAAAACCACTCCTTTTCCGATTTTTTATTATTGGTCATTTCATCGATCTTTGCCGCGCTTTTTAATGTAGCGACATCCACCATCTCCGAATTATTATCAGAATATAGCTTTGAAAGCTGTGGGAACAAAACTTTTCCGAGAATAACAGATAAGGCAAGACTGAAGATTGTAAAGACTGTATATGTTATCATGAGTCCTGAAAACAAAGCGTTCCGCACATCAACGTATCGAATGACAAGTCCGGATGTTCCTGCGCCGACAATTTCCCACTCGCCCCACTTCTGAACAAGATACGCATAATTTTCTTCGATCTGCTCTCCCGTGTAAATATCTTTGTCAAGCAGATGCAGAATTTCCGTTACGTTTCCGATCGAATTCTTTATCATCATGATGAAAAACAGGATTGCAAGCGCGAGGAAAAGATAGCACATCACCGGAGACAACGTTTTGAATATCTTTGCCTTCTTTTTGTTCTGTTTGTACAACATCTCTGCCGTCATCGGCTTCTTTTCTTTGCTCATTTAAAGTCTCCTTATAGAATGAATTTTGTTCTTCTACTTCTTGAATTATGTTTTGCGGAATATTCCAAGATTTGAATTCTGTCCAAATCTCGTTTATCTCATCCAATTCATTCGGAACAGAAAACGCACCTTTTTCGTAGTTTTTTATAATTGTAAGAATCGAGCCTATAGAAATTGTGACAATATATGTCAAAAGTTTTACAAATTTCTGCCAAAGCGGAACATCTGTCGATGCCTCAAAAAATAATCCTTTTGTCAAGAACGCCGTTGCCACCATCAACAGCAACGAAGATACAACGTTTTGTATCAGCTGATTTCTTTTATATGCGCTTAAAGGTACGATCCTTCCGTTTTTGTCGTATGAGATTTCCGTTGTTGCCCATTTTATCGAACCGACCGTGATGTGCGTGTGAATAGAATTATATTTCCGTATCAAACTTTTTCTGCCGGAAGCGTACAAACTTTTTTCGGATCGGAAATTATTATTGATCAAAAATTCTCTTTTTCTGATTTCCGTATGTCTGTCATTATAAAGCTGCAAGAAATACGGCATATAAACAATTTTGTCTGTACATTCTTTCACTATATTTTTGTGTTCGTTGTACTTTTCTTCCGTATTTTTCGTATTTAATCCTCTCTGCAGAGCTTGCTCTCCCATGCCTTGCTTCATGACGGTCTGTATAAGCGTAAGCGCGACAGTCATATAGCTTATAGCCATAATATTGTCACGGACATTTTTCCAATATTGCTCTGTCATAAACTCGCCCAGATCTCCAAATGTGAGAATACAAAGAAGCAAAAACCCAAAAGCGGTAATTATAATACCGATGTTCTTTCTTAAAAATTTGATGACCATTATTTCTTGCTCCCCCCCAAAGGAAAAGGCGATACATCGCTGTACCGCCCTATCCCGTTTTCCTTAAAACGAATGGTTTTCATAATAAAATCCTCAAAACATAGAAAATAAGAAAAAATGATACAATGTCAGTATAGAATAAACGCCTAAAATTACGCTTGTGCCAGTTTTGGCTATTTTTCTGTCCTTGTACTGATACAGAACAAGCAACGCTAAACCGATTACAATGACTTTGAAAATAACTGCTACAATCGGATTTTGCAAGAGAGCAACGCCAAACGGATTGCTCTCAATGCCTATTCCGAACATAAAGAACCAAAGTGTCACTCCGCAGTCGAAAAGATTGAGAACGTAAATTGTGAGAGGTTTATTCATTCTTCCTCCTTTTTCTCATCGCCGATAATTGGATTATCTTCGACTTCGATTGTATCTTTGATCCCCAGCTTCGGATAAACGATCATTATTGTTTTCATACCTATTGTTCTTCGTTAGCAAACTCTTCCTGTTTCGCAAAATACTGCTCCATGAACGTGTCAATCGGCAGATTGCGATCAATGCTGAACACCTGCGCAAGAATGTCCTTGCACTCCACGTTTGTGACGGTCATTCCGTTTTCCGCATAAATCAAAATTATGTCCCCTGCATAGCTTTTGAAAGGGTTCTGATTGAGAAAATGCGTTGCGGGTACATTGTTGATTTCGGACTTTTTGTCCCAAACATCATACTTTTTCATTTTTAAACCTCCGTAGCTGTAATTTTTTTATAAGAATAAGAGTATCCAAAGCCAAATTTCAAAACCTCATCTGTTCTTGCAGAACCTGCCGTAATCCCTCCAAAGGTATATATATCCGATCCTATATTACACGCGTGTAAATAACTCCTTCCCGAAGGCAATGTTACAGATAACGTTGTACAAGTTTCTGTCTCACTGTCAAATTTTATAATACTGTTGTCATTAGTAGAAGAACCTCCTCCCAAAATATATATGTTTGTGCCTATTCTTCCTATCCCTCCATGATGAACTTTGTTAGGCAATTTTGAAGACAACTTTGTAAACGTATTAGCAATGCTGTCATATTTTACAATATCGTAAGCGTGACTTGTAACTTCTGCTCCAAAAACATATCCATTTGTTCCTACTGAGCAAGCAATAGCGAAGTCTACATATTCAGGGAAAGAAGCAACATACGTCGCCGTTTCACTTTCAGTATCAAATCGAACAACCATTTTACTGCTTGACATCCCTGTCCTTTTACCTGCCACAATATAAATATTATTTCCTATTGTAAAAACCGCGCCTTGCATTTTTGCTTGAAGCGTTGTTGCAGATAATGTTGTAAAAGTTTCTGTCTCGCTGTCGAATTTTATAATATTGTAAGATACTGTTGTTCCATCATATCCGCCAAAAATATATGCGTTTTTCCCTACCGAAGCACACATCGCATAATATATTAACTTAGGCATTTTACATGATAAAACAGTACATTCTTTTGATACGCTGTCAAATTTAATAATATCTTTTGTGTATTCTGTTCCGTTATTAGTACCAAAAATATATGCGCAATCTCCAATAGAAACAGCTCCATTATGACTTGAAAGTTTGTAAGGAAGTAAAGATACAATCGTAACATTTGCCTCGTCAGACGGCTTCGCTACAATATAATTCAAGTCGGTATCTTTTAAATACAAAAGGTGCTTTTCATATTCCAATTCAGAAGGGTCGGGCAAAATATCGACCGCAACTATTCCCCCTCCACTGCTTGCAGCAGCTTCCCCTCTCGACGGCTTTCCCGTGTCCTCTCCATTTATGAACCAGTTTCCATTCTCTCCGATTTCAGGCGTTGCACCGTCTTTGCCGTCTGCGCCTGTAATTACAGTTTTTTCTGAAAACTCTATAAACGTGTACGGGTTTGACGTCCCGACGCTTTGAACTGTGCCAACAATCAAATAAGACTTATTGTCCGACTGTTGTTTTGCAAAAAGTACAACACTCTCGCCAACGTTTGCAGCCCTATTCAACGCCTCGTTTGGAATAGCCATAGGCGAGGTTATGTTCTGCGCAGAAAGCGATCTCGTCTGCGCAAGAGCAGGCAATCCGTCGGCTCCTGCCGTGCCTGTCGCACCGCGTGATGGCTTTCCCGTATCAACGCCGTTTACATACCAGTTTCCATTCTCTCCGATCGTCGGGATTATAGGTTCATCACTTCCTGTACCCTGCGGGATATTGTAAACCGTCCCGCCGACCTGCAAGGAATTCAAGTCCTGTGTTCCCGTTGCGGTCGGGTTGGCAACAACTGTCGTTCCTTCACTTGCTTCTTTCGTCCACAACGCGCCGTTGCTATCTACCCCGACAGACTGTGTCATTTCACTTGTCTTTGTCGTAGGTTTTACGCCGCCAAGAGCAGAAGAGGTTGCAACAGGTATAGATTGCAATGCGGTATCAGCTTTGTTAAGCGAAGTTTGTACGGCTGATGCAAGGTCTCCTTTAGGTATGCCCGTAGAAGGTTTCGTGTACTTGGCATTATTTTCCGTTTTCGTTGCATACGTTGCGGTGATTACGTTTCCGCTTGCGTCCTGCGTTGCTTTGGTGGCGTTATCCGCATTTGTCGCTTTTCCGACAGTCATGCCAGAATATGTGCCGTTTATCTGCGCGTAATTGGAAAGGTCTACAATGCCGCTCAAAACATCGTACTTGTACGCGCCGTCCACAAGTACACAAGCCACGTTTGCACCTGCGGGAACGCTTTCCCCCGCGCCTTCCAAAAAGCGGATGTCTGTGGTGAATGCGTCCGTGATATTCCACACATAGCCCTGATACTGCGCGGCAGGCTGTGCGGGCAGAGAAGCAAAGGCAAGCGAGCCTTGCGGGATATACACGCCACCCAAACCGTCTACAAGCTGTTTTGTGTAATCGGCATAGCCTTGTGCTTCGGTTGCGCTGTTTGCAGCGTTCTGCGCGGAAGTCTGCGCGTTCCCTGCATATGTCCCCGCCTGTGTCGCGCTGTTCTTCGACTGCGTTGCCGAAGTAGCAGCTTCCCCTGCACTCTGTGCCGCATCGTTTGCGCTACCCTGCGCCGCTTCTGCGCTGGTCTGTGCTTCCTGTGCGCTCTGCGCCGCTTCTGCGGCACTTCCTGCAGACTGCGTGGCACTACCTGCCGCCGCCTGTGCGCTACTCTCGGCTTCGCTTGCCGCGCTTTCTGCCTGCGTTACAGCCGCTTGCACCTGCTGGAAATATTCTTCCGCAATGGTATTGAAATTCACGACTTCTTTCCAGTACGCAGAATTGATTGCGCCGCCAACATACGGCGCATTGTTGGTGTTCCCCGCCACGACCGACTGCACAAACGCGCCGTAAGTGCCGATGGACGGATAGAAAGTGATTTCATTTGCACCGTAGTTATATGATGCGCTCCAAGATGCGATAGATCTTGCAAAAAAATCTCCGTTTTGAATGTCCGATAAAATGCTTTGTACATCGGTATAAACTGTATCAAAAACAGCGTTGACAAGATCAACCAGTTTTTCTGTAGGTTTATACATCCTTTTTCGTATGGTTTCTGCACTAAATCCGTCACGGGAAGGATTATCCGGCAAAGTTTGCGCGGAGTATTGAAGCAAAATCTTTTTTTGCTCCTCTGTAATTTGATAGCTCATAATTCACCCCTGTTAATCCTGTTGATTTTGTATACAAAACTGATCGAATTGATTGCAAAATCTTCAGCATCATCCGATACAAGCATAAAAGAAATATAATTGAAATTCCTGACAAGAACGTTTTTTGTGTAGGATGTCTCAAATTTCTGATCAAAAGAAAAAAGCAAAAAACTAAGATTCGTCAAATCAAAATCATTTTGCTTTTTTAAATCTTTGATTAAATTCGGAAATCCCCTGTTTGCCGTTGTATAATACAGTTTCAGTTTTTTCGAGCTTGATCTGTCAAAGGATATAGAAAACCTTTCTATGCTCTTTGCGTTTAAAGAAGATCCAAAGTCATACGATCCTGTTTTCCAAACTGCAACGACAGGATTTTCTTTGTAAACCGTAGCCGTGTATGTGTTTACGCCATTGTACGCAATGAGATTTACTGTTTTTCCGTCATCGTCTTTTACGGTAGTATTTGAAGCACCATCTGCAGCATCAGTATCTATGACCATGTTATATTTCTTATCGGCAATTTTGGATACGCGAATGTATTCGCTATATCCGAGCGGCAAAGGTAAAAAGGAAACAGAGCCGCCTGATAAAGTTTGAAATCTAACTTCTTTCGTTTCGAGATCGATTTCGCTTACAATATATTGCGTGTTTACCTCTGTACTGTCGGTAGGAAAAATATTCGGCTTTTCATTGACATAGTCAAAATAAACGATATCGCCTTCATTGATTTCTGTATAAAGTTTACTGAAATTGCTGATGATCAATCCGTTCCCTCTTCCTTGTATGTCAGAAGGATTTATGTATTCTTTATGCGCTCCGTTAAACTGTACTTTGTTATATTCTGCATAGTCTTTGCTGATTGTAACGCCGACATCATCTATAGCTGTCACAGAAACGTTGTCCTGCAGCGTGTCTATAAACCCTTCATAAAATTCGCAGATGCGATTATCGCTTGTTACAAAGCAAAGCTTTTCGTTGATGATGATCCAGTAATACACGGGCATATTATCCCAGAACCACCACTCGTAATTGAACGTATCGGACATATCTCCGTTAAACGTTGCACGGTATCTTGCATCTGCAATATAAACGTTTCCGTTTACAGAAATGAACATCTTATTGTCCCACACGATCGCTTTTGCCGAAGTCAAGTCTTCTTCTTGCAAAAGGTTTTTGATCTGTTCCGCGCGGGATCTTGCAAACCTTTCTGTGCTTGCAACGTTTGCAGACATTTCAATTCCGTATACCCCGTCATCCGATACGATGAGAATATCGTTTGCCAAATTACAGGCGCAGTATTGATTTACTGCCGATTCAGGTACGCTATACCCCTTGTTAAGATACAGTACCTCTCCTTTGTTTACGTTATATACGTTGTTACTCGAAGTCACAAGCTGCGGATCGATAACATACAGATTCTCCTCTTGCCGGGAAAACTTTTTGAAAACATATAACGATGTCTCCGTACCTTTTATCCATGCCGTGATAGGAGTGTTCCCAAGCGTAATAGTGTTTTCACCGCCGATATACAATGGATTCCTGTATTCTGAATACAAAATTGTATTGCTTCCGTCACACATCATCAGCCTGTTTGGAGTTCCTTCTGCACCAAACAATGTGAGCATCGTGCTTTTCGATGTCATACGGACAAGAGTATTTTCAGATTCTTCTTTCCGTCTTTGAAACTTGATTTTGAAATCGATAACGTAGTTTTCGACATCGACACTATCCGCAATTTTCGTAATATCGGCACAGAAATTTTTACCGACAAATGCGACTCTGATATCGTCATATCCGTTTACAGATGGATCAGGCGTAAATACGGCATAGTTTGGACTTGTTGTTGCTTTCTGTTGGACAAACCCATTGATAACTTTCGTTTTTTTGTTGTTTAAATAAATTTCAACGGTAATGTGGCTCATATATGTATTTCTTTTGTAAAAATACATATCTCGTTTTGTGGGAGAAGTGACTTCATCCCACCATTCAATATTGTATGCTTCCATCTGATCCAATCGAAAAGCAACAAACTTGAGTTTTTTATCCTCTGCAAGTGTCCTGTCCTGAGATGTAAGATTAATCCTCGCAGTATTTATGACCTCATTGGTCAAAATGTTTATATCTTCCTGTATTTGATTTGCCTCGATATTTTTTACATTGTCTACACCTAATACAAAAGGAAGAATGCCGTCAAGCCTTGTGCTTGTTAATTCTTCCCCATCCGGATAAGATACTCCGTCAGGCGCGACATCTCCCGGAGCGTAATAATTGTCTGTAGCGCAAAATCCTGCAATCGTATATACCCATAGATTAAAAGTGAAAGGCAATGTATCAGAAACATTGTCTGCCTGAAGTGTATTGCTGCCGAGAATAATGGTTTCAGGGATATATACCTCTCCGCTGTTTAAAAGATCTGCGAAAGAAATTTTGATGTTTCCGTCTGTATTTGTTTCTGCGTTTCCTACAAGAATTTCTCCGCACCCTGCTATGTATAGCTTTTCTTCGAAAAAAACAATGCTCAAATTCTTTTTTTGAATTTCCGATATGGTAAAGCCTTTTTCTACTGTAATCTCCGAATTGTCCGCAAGATCATATGCTTTAATTTCAAGCGAATTATCGAGATAGTAAAAGTGTATAAAAACATTCTTTTTATCGCTCCCGTCTTTTTCCGCAGAAAAATTGAGTTCGCCGTTCCACGATCCTGCGGGAATACCTGCGGCATCAAATGCTTTTGCCTGCCGCCATCCTTTTCTTTTTCTGTTCGCTCCGTCTCTGTTGATAAGATTCCGCATCCCGATCGCGTGAGAATAGGTGATATTTAACGGAGAATGAACGGTGTCCAATCCCTTGAAATCTTGAAGCGTTGCCACCTTTCTGTCTTTTCTGCTGATATCCGTGCTTAATTTAAACATATCACCACCCCTGCTTATAAACGGAATCGATGCTGATCGGAACGTTATCTTCCTGCTTTTTATATTCCGCGAGCATCAATTCAAAAATGTTCCGCGCCTTTGTTGCAAGTTCAGGTTCATCCTGCTCGAATACATCTGCCTTTACAAAATACGGAATGATGGAAGAAAGATCATCCGGGATCGGAATTTCCATTGCATCATCCGTTGTGGTCAAAACAAGCTGCACTTTCGGCTCATAAATAAATGTGACCGTGTTCCCGATGCGGAGGTTAAAAAGAACAACGTTTTTCCCTTCAAAAGTGTAAGGATAATTCCCGCAATATGTATTCTGACCTTCCACTACAACGCGATTCAGCTTGGAAAAATCCGAAACTTTTTCCGAAAGGTCAAATCTTGCTATGTTTTTATTTTCTTCCATCGTTTCGGAATAGCTTTTTTCGGGAATCACACCTACCGTTTTAAACCGATGCAGCGCGCGGGTAATTGCGCCGGGCATACGCGAAAGATATTCCTTGTAATTTTCATTCGAATACAGATCTTCCAGCGTTTCCGTGCTGATGTCCGTTCCGTTGATTTCCATCAATTTAAGGCTTTCGATTTTGATTTCGCCTACCGTCATTGCGACCTATCCTCCTGTTTGTTTGCCATTTTCGGGAATCGAACCCGATTAAACCATTAACGACATAAAAGGGGCGCAATCATGCGCCCCTTCGTTGATCAGATAAGACCTGCTTCTTCAAGCACCCGCGCGACACATTTCGGCACTTCCGTTTTTTCACCGCGCTTGATGTACCATTGGTATCCGTTGATAATGACAGGAACGATATCCTCTTTCCCTTCCTGCGGCATAATACGGATCACAACGGTGCCTTCCGCTTTTGCGCTCTCGCCGAATTTACGAGCGAGAAGATCAAAGTCTCTGTCCGTCATTTTCTTGACAGGTGCTTCTTCCGCTCCTGCCTTTCTTGCTGCACTTACCGTGTTCATGAATTACTCCTTATTTTTTTATTCGCTTACCGCGCATTCAAGACGAACGACCGAGAGGTTATCGAGAATCGTTGCGGTAAACATGGTTTTCCAACCTTCGGTGGAACGCTGGTTCAGAGGATCGCTCGTACCCGCGCTGCCGCAAGGTTTAACGATAATGGACGGCTTCGTTGCGCCCATACCGGCTACGTCTGCCATACCGAATGCGCCTTGACCAAAGAACAAAGCGCAATGCAGATCAATCGCATCTCCGGTTCCCTGTCCGGTTTTCACTTTCAGATTGGTCGTTTCGATGAATTTCACGCCGTGAAGTTTACCGATTTCTCCTTCATAAATCGCTTCGCCGCCGTTGTTATACTGATTTACTGCTTTCCAATCTGCATCATTCTGCAGATCATATGCAATTTCAGGATCGATTACGCCGATGTAATATTTTCCGAAAGGTTTTGCATTGTTCTTGCGCAGCGTTCTGACGATCTTCCGAATTTCCGTGGACGTGATGATATCCGTTGCTGTCATCGTGGATTCACCCGCTTTACCCCCCGCATACTGAACGTTCGTACCGACAACAAACGCTTCGCGCATGACGGTATCGATGGTCAGCCCTGCCTGTTCACCGAGCACTTCCGCACCCTGCACAAGAACGGGATCGATGCCGACCGTGTCAATGACATCGGAAAATTCGATGAAATCGCCGTACTGCTTCAGCGTTGCTTCGACCTGCGCCATCGTAAGATTGTTTCCGCTCGGCGTTACACCTTCCGTAAGAGGCGTGGTCGCTGCCGTCAGCGAATTGAATTTACGCCAATTGATTTTATTGCCGCCGCGTTTCGGGATCGTTCCTTTCTGCGCAAACTGCGCGAACACAAGGTTCGGAGTAAGACGTTTCAGCAGCGTTCTGTCGTAGAAAGTCTGCGCCTCAAGCGCGACCTGCGTAGTGGATCCGACGTTGTTGATCCAGTTATCGCCTTTGTTTGCCGTGGTTTTTACATTTGCCAAAGTCTGGGTAGTAGCCATAATTTATAAATCTCCTTTTAAAATGGTTTTTCCCCCCTTTTCGCACGTTCTATCGCTTTTTCAAACTCTGCATCCGTGAGACTTGCGACCGTCTTTGCAGGCGTATACTCACCCGTGCCGCCTAAAGAGGAAGGCGATGAGAGCTTCTTTGCGTACATTCTGTCGGCTTTTTCCTTTGCTTCGCCGTCAAAAATGCCGCGAATATTGTTGTAGCTTTCATAGATGTCGTTCAGCGAAACTTTTCCGACCATTTTTTCAGCAAATGCGGAGAAGACAGGATCCTCCAAGAGTTCCTGCATATTTTCTTCCGAAAGCTCCGGATGCGCTTTCATAAATTCTTTGCGGTCAGATGCGTACCAATCTTTCGTTTTTTCAGCCGCTTCTGCCGTTTTGATCTCTTCCCTGCGTTTCTGTGCCGAATACTTGGCAAAGTCCATGATAGGATCACCGCCGGATTGTTCGATCTCGCGCATCGTGAGATATGTCTGCATATCGACATCGTCTACGATAGGCGTATCCGTGTACGGATTCTTTCCGTTCAATCCTTCTTTGATCCCTTCAAACTTTGCCTGTCGTTTGATTTCCTCAATCTCTTTCGCGCGGCGTTCTGCTTCTCTGCGACGCTGTGCATTCTGGGAACGCTGATCGAGGCTCTGCGGCTTTTTAACTTCCCCATCGACTGCTTGTTCGCTTGGCGTGTTTTGAGCCGTAGATTCGCTTTCTGCATCGTCAAATTGTGCTTCGTTTACATCATCTTCCGCAGCAGCCGCGAGTTCTGCGTTCGTGTCTTCTGTTTCGACATCGTTTGTTTGCGCGGCTCTCTCTTCGTCCATATCGGGCATAGTTTACTCCTTTGGATTTTTGCGCGTTTCCTGCGTAGTATTGGGTTTTTGCGCTGCTCCTGCGTGAATCATATTTGCCATCGTCTGAGCGGCTCCGCGCTCGGCGAGGATTTCTTGGTTGGCTTGGTTGATTTTCCCTGTATATTCGGCTTGCAGTTCTGCCAAAGCCGCTTTCAACCTGCTGTTTTCCTGAATCGTTCCCATGATATTGTCAACGATTTCCTGTTGCCGCTTGATAATTTCCGTAAACCGCGTGATCTGCTGTTCGTACTGCGCGACCTGATTGGAAAGCGTAGCGACCTGTGTCTGTTCCTGCTGGTCAAGTTCGTCCATAATGTCATCCTTTTGCGGAATCAATTCATTCGGATAGAGCTTCAAGAAGGTACGAAGATCAATCAGTTTTGCCGACAAAAGGCTTTCAAGCATCTGCAATGCCGCAATTTCGCTGTACTGCGATGCAGCACCGACTTCAACGTTGATGTCAAAGTCAATGTCTTTGAATTCATTTCCGTTGAATATGTCTTTTACCTTTTCAGGCTTCTTGATCTGCATTATTACTTCGGGCGTGATGGTCGGATCTCCGTTCTGCATCTGCCGTTCTGCGATCATTCGCAAGTCTTCTACGCTGATTTCGGTTTCATACTGTTTATCTTCGTAGTACAGGACATAGTACTGCAATTCCACGCGGGCAACACGTTCGCGGAACTTTCTATACCTTTTTGCTAACTTATCAATAGGTTTCTGCGCCTGCTGCTGCAGATACGCGATGCTGGTCCCGCTTTGATTCTTCCCGATCACTTCGCCAGTCATGACTTCCGTAGATCCTGTCACGGTTCGCGTGGTAGCCATAATGTTTTCGTTCAGCTGATATGCAGCTGCATTGAACGGTACCTTGTTCAGCGTGTAGAATCCGTTTCCGTTTCCTTTGTATTTATCGATCAGCACTTTGCTCGGATCGTTTGTAATCGAACCTCCGTACGGCAACGCGCCTTCTTTCGCAACGATGGTTCCGTATCCCTGATCTTCTACGGATTTGGACATCATTGCCGCATTGAAGTTTACCGTCCTATTGTTCGGGATGATCGGTTCAACCTCTCCGCGCCCATAGATGCTGTTCTTGCAGCGTTTATACTGATAGACCTCTATCGGATACAGAAACGCCCTGTATTCCGTCTCGGTTTCTTTCTTCCGTTCGTCCTGTAATGTCGTGTCGCTGTCGACATCTTCTTTCTGTTTCCCGCGAGGTTTCTTGTTTCCTTTTTCTTCCTCATTGCGGATGCGCCGAAGGTTGATATCCGGATTCAGCGGACGAGCCTTGTTCACAAGTGCCGTCTTCGTTGCTTTTTCAAAGAAAACTTCTCCGTCCTTGCGGAAATACCGCGTAAAGACGGTGACCATCTTACTCCCTTCTTGTTCCTTATCCTCCGAGCTTTTGAGAAGGTCGTTTTCATCGGGTTCGATGAGCATCTTTTGCGATTCGTCATCGCACATATCTCTGACCGCAGAGACTTCCGCACGGCTTTCAATGACGATCCATTTCTGCTTTTGGATGTCTTCCTGCAGAGGATTGTGAACAGTAACGGCAAGCGCATCTATAACTTCTCCGCGCATCCCGCCTTTGAATTCTCCGCGCAGTCCAACGGCTTCGGCATCCCAATAAAAGTGTAAAAAAGAACAGCCTTCAACGGCTGCCCTATTCACGCATTCTTCGTACAATCCGTCTGCATCGATTTCTTTTTCAATCGAATTGTGGAAATCCGTCAGTTTCTTCGCAAGATCAGGATTATCTGACGATATATACACGATGCTCAACGGCTGCGCAAGGATTCCCGCCACTTTATTGTTGACGATCATTTCCGTCATGTTAAAGGTAGCGCGCGGCAATGCACGGGATTTTCCTGTGACAGTTCCCCATTGTCTTCCCTCATAGAAATCTACGCACCGCTGGATCGTGTCGGAAAGGCGTTTGGAATCCTGAAACGCTACACCGTTGTTCCTGCATTGAAGAATGTCCTTTGCGACATCCGCAGGACTGAAATTTTTATCAAGACTTGTCAGCATCGTTTACATCCTCGCCAAATTTGTATTGAGTCATTGTGATCGGTTCCGAATCAACGCCGCCTAAAGCAGCGGCATACGCCGTGGAAAGCTTTTCATCCATCTTTTGCATGACAGACCATGCGTTCTTCAAATCTTCATTCAATGCAATGACTTCATTTTTCAGCGCATTTATCTGCTGTTCCTGCAGTTTGATGCGGTCATTCTGCGCGGAAAATGCCTGCGAGATCAAAATGTCAATAGTTGTTTTATCTGTTTTCTTAAACATAATACCTCTCTTATTCATCATAGAACATTCCGTCCATGTAGCTGTCGCTATAGCTGTAATCGTCATCTTCGCGCGGAGGATCATCCTGCAGCGCAAACGGCAGGGAAGACTCTTTCTGTTTATCCTGCGGCGCGGGAGGATATGTCCACGATATGGCAAAATACCGAATCGCATCGGGCGCGTGTGTCACCTCGTGCGGTTCTGTGGCTGCATCGTTTATCTTTTTTTCGTCAAATTGCAATAGCGGAAGCGTACGAATCAGGTTTGAACACGTTCGAAAGATTTTCAACCGCGCTGTTTTTACCTTTGTTCCATCTGGCTGTAACTGCTCAAACGGCTTCAGTAGCTCTTTTATTGCCATCCATCCGGCGATGCGGTCGTTGTTCGCTTTCGTCAAAGCAAAACCCGATTCATCAAAGAGCAAAGCCGTGGATTTACCTGTCGCACTTTGTGCGTTCCACAGATCAGGCGGCGCGAGTCTTTCTCGGATATCTTCTCCCTTTTCTTCGCGCTCACGGATCTTTTTAACAGCTTCGGACACGATCACGCCCGATTCATATAATTCCCGATACACATACGCCGTGTTATCCGGGGATATGGCGATCCAGTAATGCGCAAGCATATCCAATCCGTAGTCCATCGCCGTATATCGTACCCATCCAGCAGGAATGCTGAACGGATCGCACACATGGATATCTTCGCGGAATTCGGGGAAATACTGACCATCGAACACGTTCCAATCGCCATCCAGCCACGCACGGCGCATATTCTCGGGCAAGTTTTCCAGCATCTGGACATATCCTTTGTCGTTCTCCATCAGCGCAGCATTATCATAAACGCGCGCAGGAATAAACAGATAGTCATCGGGATTCTCAGATCCTCTAAAGTCTCGATCGATGAACAGTCTTTTTACCCACGCATGACCTACACCGCCAGGGTTACAGGTCAAATACATCCGTTTCGGGAAATTATTCGCGCCACGGAGACACGCCGTCAGAATGTTGAACATGAATTCTGTAAACTGCGTTGCCTCATCGAGAAAAATGATGTCATATTCCTGTCCTTGATATTGCAGAACATCGCTTTCCGCATCGAGATATCCGAGTTTCAAACGAGATGTGTTTGGAAATTCAAACACTTTTTCTGTTTCTTTGTATGTAGCGATGCCTTTCAGTTTTTGCTTCAGCGGCAAAACATGATTCTCACGCAGTTCCGGAAATGTCCTTCGGATCAGCAGCGTTTTTATTCCGGGATAATGCAAACACAGCAAACTGTCTTTTACGCGAACAACCCAGCTTTTACCGCCGCCACGGGATCCTCCGAAGCAAACAAAGCGATTCCGCGCAAGCAAAAACTGTTCCTGCTTCGGATTTGGTGTTCCGATCTCAAAATCAGCCACTATATTCCTCCGTCTTTTTGTCCATTACAACGCGTACGGTAGAATCAGCTTCAATTTTTTCCGCGAAAATAGCGTATCTTTTCCCCAACAGTTCTGCAGCTTTTGTCCTATCGCAGGTTTTTTCTTTTGCGTTCCGAACGACTGTAGTCAGATATTCCAGCACTTCTTCTGCTGTTGCTATGCGCGATTTATCTGCTTCTTGCAATTTTTCGGCGATGTATTCCTTTATGTCAGGTTTTGTCAAGTTTTCAGCACCTATTGCTCTTGCAGTTTTTTTGGAATAACCAGCTTTTTCTGCAGATTCTGTTGCATTCAAAGTCGCGATATAATAATCGCAGAAAGCCTTTTGCTTCGGCGTCATATCGCGCCCTCCTTTAAAAATTCTATAAAAAAAGCACCCTGCGTTTGCAGAATGCTTTGAGTCTGACCCGCCAATGTAAAACAAATGAGGAAAAAACATCGGCGGGCTTTGTGGAGAAAAAATTTGGGTATGTAGATAGAAACTGAAATCGTTTCCCTGTGATTTTTTTGATGATAATATTATATCATATGATTTTGGCATTTTAGTGCAAACATTTTGCACTTTTAAACTTTTTAGAAATAAATTCCCAAAGCGTTTGCCCATAGTTTTGCTGTGTTTAGGATTTCATCAAGCCAATAAAAATATGTACGGCGTTGGATCCCTATTTCTGAACATACGCGAAACACGCTTTTTCGTTCTTGAAAGACTTTCTGCATCAGCTTATCTTTCCCTTCGCAGAAATACTTGTCGCGTGTCTTTTCATAAACGATCGCCCATTTCCTTGCAAGTGCGCCGGATGCCGTTTCTTTGTCGATGGCAGCAATGATTCCGCTTTCGATTCCATTCTCGCCTGTACCCTTGACACGATCTTTTCCGCAGGTTGATGCCAGCTGCCGTGCGACAAAATCATCAAGGAATTGTCCACCTGCTTTTTTATTTTCCTTATAGCGATAAAACTCTTTTTCAATAATTTTTTTCTGCTGATTTGTCATGTATTTTTCTCCTATATAAATATTCTATATACAAACATAATTACCTAACATTCCTCGGGGGGGGGTCGGGGCCGGGGGGTGTGGGGGTGGAAATTTTTTTGGGTTTGCGGGG